>ENA-OQDA01000374-OQDA01000374.1-human-gut-metagenome-genome-assembly--contig:-NODE-374-length-18803-cov-2.289355_pt1 | contig 18803 bp, 14 predicted proteins | sample MGYA00242771_ERZ504603 | MGnify/ENA primary metagenome ERZ504603 (study PRJEB26092, sample SAMD00036328) | human gut metagenome | host: Homo sapiens | study: EMG produced TPA metagenomics assembly of...
ATGATCACCAGTAATGGAAACCCCTTTAAAAACATCTGTCCACTTCAAACTTGAAGCTGTCGGAATAACAGGGCTAAGGCTATTGGCAACATCAGAATCCATTTCACGAAGCTTTTCTAACGTTTTAGATGCTACCTCATTAAGTTTATTTTCAACTATTTTAGCAATTGATGATAAATCCTCCACTAATTTTTCATCTGATAGAATCTCTTTTACAGCATTTTTAAGTGGGTCTTGCACTTCATTATCGCTATCTGTATTTTTGCGATCAGATTGAAAAAGAGAGAATACTGGAAGATAGCATTGAAGTTTATCCCAAATTGATTTTGCATCATTCTTTGACACATCAATTTCTGTAGTTGCAAATTGTAAATCATCCGTAAAATGTTTCCAAATCGCCTTTCGCATTTCAGCATTTTTAGTACGATCAGCACATGGAATGTCGTGCGATTTCAATTTGCTGCGCAGCTCTGAATCCTTTTTTAAAAGTAAATCAGAGCACTCTGGGTTTCCAGGATGATAAGCTCGAATATAAACTTTTGCCTTTCCTCCATTTTGATATTTTTTTACAATTTCAAGTTCTTGATTTTCGTTGAGTAAATACTCATCTTGCAACGATGTCTCATTCGTAGCATCTATAACAACAGTACTTGGCAGTTCACTAAAACATACAGAAATTACAATTTCTCTTTCATGATTTTCGTCTTTGGTTATACTAACATCATCTTTATCTATTTTTATGCAGCCAGTACCATCATTAAAAAATATATCAAGAGCTTCCAATATTGTTGATTTTCCAACATCATTCTTTCCCACTAAAACAGTCAGATCATCAAATGTGATAGTCGTTTCATTACGATAGCGCCGAAAATTACGCAATGTCAGTGAAGTAATTCTCATTCTCGCCTCTCATTTGTTTGCAGGCATCAATAGAATGTCCGCCACGATCTATATTTATGCGCTTATCGTTACCCCCGGCAGCCCGTTCACGATCTTCACTGTTTCCACGCTGACGGTTATCACGCTCAGGAGCAAGTCGAGGATGTACCTCGGCTTGCCCTGCTCTGTGGCCCAGTCGTTGGGGTCGTTGGTGATACCACTGGCCTTGTCCGTTTTGATCTGGTAGCGCTCCATAATCCATTCCACGGCGGATCGGCCATTTACCACATACTCGCAGGCTTCCTGCGGGATATGCGAGATCGTTATCCACGGGTTATACTCGATGGTCGTCTTGTCCTGCTTGTCCGGGAAGCGCATCTTCTCCACGCGGAACTTGCCCTGTTCCGCGCCGGTAACAACCACGTCCGGGTGCGGGGGCTGCGTCTCATAATTCAGATGCAGTTCCGCCAGCGCGCGCCCCGCCTTGCTGAACGCCCAGAAGTCCGCAGGCTTCTCCACCAGCGGCAGGCGCGGCAGCATCTTCTTCAAGTCCGCCACAAACGCCCGGCGGTAGTCCGGCGAATGCAGCAGGCCATAGACATAATAGAAAATGTCTTCCTTGCTCACCTTCGGCCCGTAGTTTGCCCGGCAGCGTTCCAGAATGAAATTCGTTATGCCGTCCTTGCGCGTGTACTCGCTTTTTTCGCTGTCAAAAAGCGTCGGCGGTAGACGGATTTCTTTTCGTAATAGTATAGCGGGAAGCATTGGGTTCCATCATTATGAAGATGCAGATCGGGAATGATCGTTGACCAATGGAATGGGACTAAACATCCACCAGCGCCCGCCAATACCCGGCAAGCAGATAACGAGGTTCTTTGTTTCCGGCGAGGGAAAGAGTTTAGGGATTTGAGAAACAATTTCATTTAACTCTGTAGAAAAGTAAACATGCTGTTTACAGAATGGACGGTATACAGCCTGCCTGACAGCAGAGGCAGTAAAAGTCTTTGTGCGCTTCTTTTGGAAGTCATTTTGGAATGCGCGCGACCAGCTTATCCTTGTGGTATCAAGCAAGGGCGTGTCCCTGCCGGATTCTACCATGCTAGTATAATAATTAATACTAGACTGAATATTCTGTTGCAACCTTGTTTGAGAGGAATTGTAGCACCATGCGTCACGACTTGTTGCAAGCCCGTTTGAATAAACAGGATTAAAAAATGTTTGTTTGTTTTCTTTATCCTTCTTGTCTCCAAGAGGGATAAAACTACCGAAAATGTCATTGCGCTGATTGAGCCAGTCGCCCTGTGCGTTGGGGCGGATCTGCGTCCAGTGCATGGCAGAACCAAGGATGCTGCGCTTTTCGGCAATAATGGCAAGTTTTTCTTCGCGGCTCAGATAATCGCCGATGTCGTGATACTGAATAAGCGCCTTGCCCGTATGGCCAGGCTTTTTGACCAGCACGGTAATGGCAATGGGCGTGCGGCTGCCGGAGCCGAATATCTTTCCCCCTTCCCGGCGCGAGGTTTCGCCGCTGGTGCGCTGATTGCCGCGCAAATTGAAGACATAGACGGCGCTGAACTCCGCTTCAAGGCATTTGCGGAAACCGTCCATGGCGTTGCCGTCCAGCCAATAGCCGTTGGAAACAAAGGCAATGATGCCGCCGTGCTGCTTGTCCAGCCGATCCGATGCCCAGCGGAACGCTTTGATATAGGAATCATAGAGAGAGTTTTTAAGCGTTGCTGAGGATTGCGCGGCGTAGGTATCGGCAATGCGCTGTTCCAGGCGGGGATAGGACTGGTTCTGCGCGTCGTCATTGGCGGATTTCTGGCCCACGGAATAAGGCGGATTGCCGATGATGACCTGAATGGGGCGTTCTGCTGGGCCTGCACCCGTTCGGAATTTTGCGGCAGGGCGGGCGCATAGAGCCAGTTGGCGTCATCGGTTTCACCAAGCTGGAAGGTATCCGTCAGGCAAATGCCGTTAAAGGGCGTATAGGCGGCGCTTTCGCCCTGTGTGGCATGATAGGCATTTTCGATATTGATGGAGGCGATATAGTAGGCCAGCAGGACTATTTCATTGGCGTGCAGTTCCGTCGCGTATTTGCGCGGCAGGGCTGCGGGCGCGATGAGGCCGCTTTCCACCATGCGGGCGAGGAAGGTTCCCGTACCGGTAAAGGGATCGAGCACATGCACATCGGCATCGGACAGGGATCGCCCGAAAGCCGCTTGCAGGACATCGGCCACGGAACGGTTGATGAAGTCCACAATTTCAACGGGCGTATAGACAATGCCGAGTTTCTCCACCGTGCGGGGAAAGGCCGTGCGGAAAAATTTGTCGTACAGTTCCACAATGACACGCTGCCGGGCTTCGGCATTGTCGAGGCCGGAAACGCGCATTTTGACGGACTCGTAAAAGCGCGAAAGCACGACCGTATCCTTTTCCAGCGCCTGCGCTTCCAGCAGATCAAGCATGCCTTGCAGGGCGCGGGAAACGGGATTGTGCTGTACAAAGGAATAATTCTCGAACAGGGCTTCAAAGACCGGCCTGGTGATCAGGTGCTGGGCCAGCATTTCCACCACCTCGCCGGGCGTGACGGCGGGATTGATGTTCTTGCGCAGCCCGGACAGGAAGTCGTCAAAGGCGGTCTTGTGCGGGCCGGGAACGGCAATCAGGCGGTTGATGCGTTCCATATATCCCTGAGCAATCCGGGCAACGTCCGCCGCCCACTGTTCCCAGTAGCGTTTGTTGCCGACCTTCTGCACCATGCGGGCATAAATGGCCCCTTGCAGCTCCTGAAGATGCGGCAGGGGCAGCGGAAGCTGCGTTGTTGCGCCGCGTCCCTTGCCTGTCGGGGGGCGCGCTGCCTTCCTCCTCCGGCGCGTGTCCGTCGCCAATGCCGCCGATCAGCACCGTGCCGCCGTCCTTTGGCTTGCGGCGATTCAGTTCCAGCTTGTTGATCATGGCGCTGAATCGGTCATCATGCGCCCGCAGGGCATTGAGGACTGTCCAGACAACGGCAAAGCGCTTGTTGTCGTTGAGCGCTTCTTCCGGCGTCACATTGGAAGGAATGAGGACAGGAATAATGATGTAGCCGAATTTCTTTCCCGGAGCCGTGCGCATGACGCGCCCCACGGACTGCACCACGTCGATCTGGGAATTGCGGGCCGAAAGAAACAGCACCGCGTCCAGCGAGGGCACGTCCACGCCTTCGGAAAGGCAGCGCACATTGGTCAGGATGCGGCATTCGTTGCCGTCGGCAGGGGCGGCATTGAGCCATGACAGCTTTTCGTCGCGGGTGGTGGCGGGCATGGTTCCGTCCACATGCTGCGCGGACACGCTGACCATTTCCGCGCGTTCCTCCTGCGTCAGGCTGTCGTAATAGCTTTCCTTGAAACCGTTGAAGACCGCGCTGATCCGTTTGGAAATCCTGATGTTCTGACAGAAGGCGACCGCCTTGCGCATGGGCGCGGGATCGGAGGTCTTCAGCAGCCCCTCGTCAATGAGCATGCGCTTTGACAGGGCGTTGATGCAGCCGATGAGCTTGCTTGCGTCGTCGGTATCGATCTCCTTGCTGCTGTCCGCCACGGCGGCTTGCAGGGCGGCGGGAATCTGGCTTTCGCTGAGCGTCAGCACAAGCACCTTGTAATCCGCCAGCAGATTCTTATCGACCGCCTCGCCAAAGCCGATGCGAAAGACCTCCGGCCCGTACAGGGCTTCGTCATCCATCGAGCAGAGCCAGGCTTCGGCATCCTGCGCCTTTTTCTTGCTTTCTTCCGCATACATATAAAAAATGGGGAAACGGATAATTATGATTTCTACAAAAGGACGTTACGCACTCCGCGTGATGATTGATCTCGCCCAGCATAAGGACGAAGAATATGTTCCGCTTAACGAGATCGCAATCCGCCAGGAAATTTCCGAAAAATACCTGGAAATTGTCCTGAAAATTCTTGTAAAGAAGAAACTCTTAAAAGGACGCCGCGGCAAAGGGGGCGGATACCAGCTTACCAGGGAACCTTCTGAATACACTATCGGCGAGATTCTTGAACTTGCGGAAGGCAATCTTGCTACAGTCGCCTGCCTGGTTCCAGGTGCCGAGGTCTGCAGCCGTGAAGAGCAGTGCATTACGCTTCCTTTGTGGAAGAAATTTGATGGAATGGTACATGATTTCTTCTACGAGATTACATTGGAAGATGTGTTAAACGGAAATATTTAAGGAGATTTTTTATGAATACTTCGAATTTTGAATGGCCAGTTGATAAAAAGCCACTGTATTCCCTGCTTTCGATCCGCCTCCGCGGTCTGATTGACGGAATCCCTCACCAGATCTCAAATCTGGCAAATGCATCGGCCCTTCTCGGTGATGCGCTTCTGAATATCAACTGGGTTGGTTTTTATCTGATGAGAGAAGGCAGGCTCGTCCTTGGTCCTTTCCAGGGCAAACCTGCCTGTATTGAAATTGAATTATGTGCAAAACGATCGCGATGCGCAGGTACTGCGGGAACAAGGTTTCACGCAACTGACTGTACTGACGCAAAACACTGCGCTTGGTGATATCACCCTGCGTAAAACCGGCGGCCAGCACGGTTCGGATCGCGCTTACGCCGTCCCGCAAATGGCTGAACGTCTGGGTGATGCCTGCGGAGTTATCTTCCAGCATCCGGCGGAAAAAACGCTGTATCTGGTCGGGGACACCATCTGGCGCGACGAGGTGGAAACCAACATGCGGACTTTCCAGCCAGGCGTGGTCATTCTGAACGCAGGCTTTGCTCACGTTATCGGGTTTGGCCCAATTATCATGGGCGCGGAAGATGTGCTAAAAACCCACTTCACGCTGCCCGAAGCACAAATTGTGGCGACCCACATGGAGGCGATTAACCACTGTCTGCTGACCCGCGCGGCCTTGAAAGAGTACGCCTGCGACAACCAGATTGCGCAATTTGTTAACGTGCCGGAAGATGGCGAAACCCTGACGTTTTAAACTCCACAGAGGACTCGTATGCAACCGCTTAACGTCGCCATTGTTGCCGTGGAAGATTTCAGCCCGTTTCACTTCTCGGTGCCGTGCATTATTTTCAGTGACAAAGTGGCGGCGAAAAAGCGTTTTGAGGTGCAACTGTGCGCCGAACAGCCGGGCATCGTTTCCTCGCAGGATGGCTTCTCCATTCACGCAGCCTACGGCTATGAAGCGGTGGAGGCCGCCGATATTGTGGTGATCCCCTGGTGGGGCACCACAGCACATCGGCCACCACAAAGCCTGCTTGATGCGCTCAATCGTGCGCGACAAAACGGCGCGCAGATTGTTGGATTATGCTTGGGTGCGTTTGTCCTCGGCTACGCCGGTCTGCTGGATGGCAAACGGGCGGCTACGCACTGGGAGTTCGAGCAGGATTTTCAGGCCCGCTTTCCGGCAGCTCATCTGGATATCAACGCGCTGTATGTGGATGACGACGGTATTATTACCTCGGCAGGCACCGCCGCCGCACTGGATTGCTGCCTGTACGTCATCCGCCAGCGTTTTGGCAGCACGGTGGCGAATCAGATTGCCCGACGGATGATTGTGCCGCCACATCGCGAGGGCGGCCAGGCACAGTTTATCGAGCAACCGGTGGCGAAAAATACCAAAGATCAGCGCATCAACGTCCTGCTCGACTATTTGCGCCAGCATCTCCATGAACCGCATAATCTCGACGAGCTGGCGCAACGGGTGATGATGAGTCGTCGCACCCTCACCCGTCATTTTATGAAGGCTACAGGGTCAAGCGTGGCCGAATGGTTGATTGCCGAGCGCCTACGCCGTAGCCAGACGTTGCTGGAGTCCAGCCAGTTACCCGTTGAACGCATCGCCGAACAGGTTGGTTTTCAGTCGCCCGTCACCTGGCGCCAGCATTTTAAATCCCACTTTGGCGTTAGCCCGGCTGAATGGCGTAAAACCTTTCGCGGCGATTAGCCTCTTTTTTGCGCCAGCCAGATGGTGTGCCCGGTGCATTGCGGATCTTCCATCACCATCTCGACCACCGCAAAACCGTGTGCTGACAGCAGTGCGCGGTATTCATCCGGCGCGAGGCTGGCGTGAAACAGCGGCTCACCTTCAAATTGCCCCATCGCGATGCCGTTGTCCGTACCGCTGGTAAACATCAGCGCACTACCGGGATGGCTGAGGCGGTCAAAAATCGGGAACATCTTTTGCTGGTCCTGCTGAGTTAAATGGAAAAAGCTGTCCCAGGCGATCAGTCCATCAAAAGTCTCATTGAGTGCCAACTCGCGCATATCCTGTTCCAGCCAGCGCTGTGCGGGAAAAGTGTTTCGGGCCCGCGTCAGCATCGCCGGGGAACCATCAACGCCGGTAAGCTGAAAACCTTGCTGGATAAAATAACCGGCGATCGGCTGACCGTTGCCGCAGCCAATATCCACAATGCTGCCCTGCCCGCCCATCCACGGAAAGATAAATTTTGTCGAGCCAACTTTTCTCGAACAAGGTGCGCGAGCGCTGCTGGCAAAAGCATCCGCATGGCGTCGGTAGATGGACAGAATATTTTTTGCCGCAGAATCGCTCACAATGTCCTCACTTTTTTTCTTCTGTTAGGTATAACGGCGATAAATCCTTCAGCACGCTATCCTCAAACCCTGGAATGCGCCTCGCAGAACCCATGCGCAAATACCCCAAAACCGTCCCGCTGTGGCATCATAGCGCACAGATAACGTCATTACAGGGGTGATAAACGTGGAAACCGGTAACGCTATACGATGTGGGCAGACCATGCAGGCGTCTCTTACCAGACCGTCTCTCGCGTCGTGAACCAGGCCAGCCACGTTTCCGCAAAAACCCGACAGAAAGTTGAGGCCGCGATGGCGGAACTCAATTACATTCCTAACCGCGTTGCACAGCAGTTGGCTGGCAAACAGACGCCACTGATTGGCGTTGTGACAGCAAACCTTGCCCTGCATGCCCCCTCACAAATCGTTGCTGCCATAAAATCCCGCGCCGACCAGTCCGGTGCCAGCGTGGTGATCGCCATGGTCGAGCGCAGCGGCGTTGAGTCCTGTAAAGCCGCGGTCCACAATCTGCTTTCTCAACGCGTAACCGGGCTTATCATCAACTATCCGCTGGATGAAGAAGATGCCATTGCCGTGGCCGCTGCCTGCGGTACGGTGCCGGTGCTGTTTCTCGATGTCTCTGACCTGACGCCAATTAACAGCGTGATTTTCTCTCATGACGACGGCGCGCGCCTTGGCGTTGAACATCTGGTGCAGCACGGACATCAACGGATCGCCCTGCTGAGTGGGCCGCACACTTCCGTTTCGGCAAGGCTTCGGCATGCGGGCTGGCACAAATATCTGGCACATTACCAGCTACAACCCGTTGTGGAGCTGGAAGGCGACTGGAGCGCGATGTCTGGTTTTCAGCAAACGATGCACATGCTGAATAACGGTAACCTCCCTACCGCCATGCTGGTCGCTAACGATCAAATGGCGCTGGGCGCGATGCGGGCAATCAGCGAGTTCGGTCTGCGGGTCGCCGTGGATATATCGGTAATTGGCTACGATGACACCGAAGACAGCGCCTGTTACATCCCACCGTTGACCACCATCAGGCAGGATTTTCCGTTACTGGGTGAAACCAGCGTCGACAGGCTGCTGCAACTCCCACGTGGCGAATCAACCGTGGGCAACCAACTGCTACCCGTCACCCTGGTCAAGCGCAAAACGGTTCTGCCTCCCGATACGCAAACCACCACTCCCCAGGCGCTGGCTGATTCCCTGATCCAGCTGGCACGGCAAGTTTCTCAGCTCACACCCAAATTGTGAACGCATAACAATTGTGTGAGTCAGTTCACTTATTGAACGCTCCATCCTTTACAGAAAGGAGCGCTTGTTCGTATTTTGATTGAAATTGTGAGCGAGTAACAAATTCAAACAGGATACCGTTATGAACCTGAACACAGATTCACTCTCCGCTGTTCTGGCCCGCCGTGACTGGGAAAATCCCGGCGTCACGCAGCTCAACCGCCTGGAGGCGCACCCGCCTTTTTGTAGCTGGCGCTCAGCGGATGATGCACGTACCAATCAGCATTCGAGTCAGTTACGCTCGCTGAATGGCAAGTGGCAATTTGCCTGGTTTGCCGCACCGGAGGCAGTACCGGAAAGCTGGCTGACAAGCGATCTGCCACAGGCAGACATCATCAACGTCCCTTCTAACTGGCAGATGGACGGTTACGATGCGCCAATTTATACCAACGTCACCTACCCAATCCCGGTGCATCCTCCGTACGTTCCGGCACAGAACCCCACAGGATGTTACTCGCTCACATTTAATATCGAAGACGCGTGGTTAGAGGAAGGTCAGACGCGCATTATTTTTGACGGGGTCAATTCCGCGTTTCATCTGTGGTGCAACGGTCGCTGGGTCGGTTACGGTCAGGACAGCCGTCTGCCGTCTGAGTTTGATCTTAGCGATTATCTGCTGCGCGGCGAAAACCGTCTGGCTGTGATGGTGCTGCGCTGGAGCGACGGCAGCTATCTGGAAGACCAGGACATGTGGCGCATGAGCGGTATTTTTCGCGATGTCTCCCTGCTGCATAAGCCCACTACGCAAATCCGTGACCTGCGCATTAATACCCGTTTTAATGACGACTTCAGCCGCGCCACGCTGGAAGCGGAAGTCAGAGTGGGTGGCAACGAGAGCGAAGATTTACGCGTCACCCTGCAATTGTGGGAAGGTGAAACGCTCAGCCACGAAACGACCTCACCGCTCGGCAGCGAGATCATTGATGAACGCGGCGCTTATCATGACCGGGTGACTCTGCGTCTGAACGTCGAAAAACCGGCGCTGTGGAGTGCCGAAACACCCAATCTGTACCGCGCCGTTGTGCAGTTACACACCGCGGGCGGAGTGCTGATTGAAGCGGAAGCCTGTGACGTTGGTTTTCGTCAGGTTTGTATCGAAAACGGCCTGTTGCTGTTAAACGGCAAGCCGCTGTTGATTCGCGGTACCAACCGCCATGAGCACCATCCGGTCAACGGCCAGGTGATGGATGAGGCGACGATGGTGCAGGACATCATCCTGATGAAGCAGAATAACTTCAACGCCGTGCGCTGCTCCCATTACCCGAACCATCCGCTGTGGTACACCCTGTGCGATCGCTACGGTCTGTATGTGGTCGACGAAGCCAACATTGAAACCCACGGCATGGTGCCGATGAATCGCCTCACCGACGACCCCGCATGGTTGCCTGCCATGAGCCAGCGCGTCACGCGCATGGTGCAGCGCGATCGCAACCATCCGAGCATTATTATCTGGTCACTGGGCAATGAATCCGGCCATGGTGTCAATCACGACGCGCTCTACCGCTGGATAAAATCAGAAGACCCGTCACGCCCGGTACAATATGAAGGCGGCGGCGCAAATACCGCAGCGACCGACATTATTTGCCCGATGTACGCCCGCGTCGATCAGGATCAGCCCTTCCCCGCAGTCCCCAAATGGTCGATTAAAAAGTGGCTGTCGATGCCCGGCGAACAGCGTCCGCTGATCCTTTGTGAATACGCCCACGCTATGGGCAACAGCTTTGGCGGCTTCGCCAAATACTGGCAAGCGTTCCGTCAGTATCCGCGCCTGCAGGGCGGATTTGTCTGGGACTGGGTGGATCAGTCGCTGACCAAATATGATGAGCACGGCAAAGCATGGTCAGCCTACGGTGGCGATTTTGGCGACACGCCTAACGATCGTCAGTTTTGCATGAACGGGCTGGTGTTCGCCGATCGCACTCCGCATCCGGCGTTATATGAGGCCAAACATGAACAGCAGTTTTTCCAGTTCACGTTACTTCCTGGCGCTGAACGCCAGATTGAAGTGACCAGCGAATATCTGTTCCGCCGCAGCGATAACGAAGTTCTGCACTGGTCGATTGCCCTGGACGGCAATCCGCTGGCCGCCGGGGAAATCGTTCTGGATATCGCCCCACAGGGCCGCCAGGTGATTACCCTACCAAACGTTCCGATGCCAGACACCGCAGGCCAGCTGTGGTTGACGGTACGCGTAGTGCAGCCTCAGGCGACCGCGTGGTCAGAAGCCGGGCATATCAGCGCCTGGCAACAGTGGAAGCTGGAAGAGAAGCTCAGCCTGGTACGTCAATCACGCGTCAGCAGCGCACTACAGCTGGATGTTAGTGAGAGCAATTTTACCGTGGTGGCCAACAACACACGCTGGCAATTCGATCGTCAGTCCGGTCTGCTAACACAATACTGGATTAGCGATGAAGCCCAGTTGGTAAGCCCGCTTACTGACCAGTTCACCCGCGCGCCGCTGGACAACGACATCGGCGTGAGCGAGTCAACCCGCATCGACCCTAACGCCTGGGTTGAACGCTGGAAGGCCGCCGGTCACTATCAGGCTGAAGCAACGTTACTGTACTGTGCTGCCGATACGCTGAGCAGTGCGGTACTGATCACCACCGAACATGCGTGGCAGTATCAGGGTGAAACGCTGTTCGTCAGCCGAAAAAGCTACCGCATCGACGGCAAGGGTGAAATGCAAATAACGGTGGATGTCGATGTTGCCAGCGGTACGCCGCATCCGGCCCGTATCGGCCTGAGCTGCCAGCTGGCGCAGGTTGCGGAGCGAGTGAACTGGTTAGGTCTCGGCCCGCATGAGAACTACCCGGACCGTCTGGGCGCCGCCTGTTTCGATCGCTGGGATCTGTCGCTTGATGAGATGTACACCCCGTATGTTTTCCCGAGCGAAAACGGTCTGCGCTGCGGCACGCGCGAACTGCACTACGGCGCGCACCAGTGGCGCGGAGACTTCCTGTTCAACATCAGCCGCTTTAGCCAGCAGCAACTGATGGAAACCAGCCACCGCCATCTGCTGCAACCTGAGGCGGGCACCTGGCTCAATATTGATGGCTTCCATATGGGCGTCGGCGGCGATGATTCGTGGAGTCCTTCCGTGTCACCGGAATTTCAGCTGAGCGCCGGGCGTTATCACTACCAGGTTATCTGGGGTTAAACATAATAATAATGGGCAGGTTATGACCTGCCCTTATTTTTCCTGAGGAAGTCTGTTATGTATTATTTAAAAAACACTAACTTTTGGATGTTCGGCTTTTTCTTCTTCTTTTACTTTTTCATTATGGGTGCCTATTTCCCCTTCTTCCCTATCTGGTTACACGATGTAAACCATATCAGTAAAGGCGACACCGGCATCATCTTCGCCTGTATCTCACTGTTTTCTTTGTTATTCCAGCCAATTTTCGGACTACTGTCCGATAAGCTCGGTCTGCGTAAACATCTGCTGTGGGTAATTACCGGCATGCTGGTAATGTTTGCCCCGTTTTTTATTTACGTATTTGGCCCATTATTGCAGGTTAATATTTTACTGGGTTCAATTGTCGGCGGGATTTACCTTGGCTTTATTTACAATGCCGGTGCCCCAGCGATTGAAGCCTATATTGAAAAAGCCAGCCGCAGAAGCAACTTTGAATTTGGTCGCGCGCGCATGTTTGGCTGCGTGGGCTGGGCGCTGTGCGCCTCGATTGCCGGCATTATGTTTACCATCAATAACCAATTCGTCTTCTGGTTAGGTTCTGGCTGTGCGGTCATTCTGGCATTGCTGCTGTTATTTTCAAAAACAGATGCCCCCTCTTCTGCAAAAGTCGCGGATGCGGTAGGCGCCAATAACTCGGCATTTAGCCTGAAGCTGGCGCTGGAGTTATTTAAACAGCCGAAACTCTGGTTCCTCTCCTTGTATGTGGTCGGCGTTTCCTGTACTTACGATGTGTTTGACCAGCAGTTCGCCAACTTCTTTACCTCATTCTTTGCCACCGGCGAACAGGGCACCCGCGTGTTTGGCTACGTCACGACGATGGGAGAATTACTCAACGCCTCGATCATGTTCTTTGCGCCGCTGATTGTGAACCGCATCGGCGGAAAGAACGCCCTGCTGCTGGCCGGTACGATCATGTCGGTGCGGATCATTGGTTCATCATTCGCCACCACTGCGCTGGAGGTCGTGATCCTCAAAACGCTGCATATGTTCGAGATACCGTTCCTGATTGTCGGTTGCTTCAAATACATCACCAGTCAGTTTGAAGTGCGTTTCTCGGCCACAATTTACCTGGTGTGTTTCTGCTTCTTCAAATCAGTTAGCCATGATTTTCATGTCAGTTCTGGCCGGAAAAATGTATGAGAGCATTGGTTTCCAGGGAGCTTATCTGGTGCTGGGGATTATTGCGCTGAGCTTCACGCTGATTTCCGTATTTACCCTTAGCGGGCCAGGGCCGTTTTCCCGCGTTTTCACCCCGGCAAGTAAACAAGTCTGAAGACAAATAACAAGAAGGAATATCTTCGATGAGCATGTCTATGAGAGACAGAATGAAAGCAGGCAAGCTGTTTACTGATATGTGCGAGGGGCTGCCAGAAGAGAGACTGCGCGGAAAGGAGTTAATGTATGAGTTTAACCACACGCGTCCATCTGAGATTAAAAAGAGGGAAAAACTGATTCGCGAAATATTTGCCTCCGTAGGAGAAAATGCGTGGATTGAGCCCCCATTATTTCTCTTACGGCAACAATATTCACATTGGCAAAAATCTTCTACGCCAATTTTAACTTTACCATTGTGGATGATTACACGGTCACCATCGGCGATAACGTTTTAATTGCACCAAACGTCACGATCACGGTAACAGGTCACCCTGTGCACCATGAATTAAGGAAATCCGGAGAGATGTTTTCCTTTCCAGTCACCATCGGCAATAACGTATGGATTGGCAGTAACGTAGTGATCAATCCCGGCATAACGATTGGCGATAATTCCGTTATCGGCGCGGGGAGTATAGTCACAAAAGACAGTTCCGGCAGATGTCGTGGCGTGGGGGTTCCCTGTCAGTTCTCAGAACCATTAATGAACGAGATAAAGAGTACTATTACCAAAATTATAAAGTGGATCCGTTACTTTAAGTCGTCATGCCGGATGCACCACTCACGTGGTTTATCCGGCCTACAATACTAAAAGGCCCGGTAAGCATTGCGCCGCCGGGCATCACACGATGTTACTCTTCAATCGCCTGACGGATTTGCTGCAACGACGCGGGATCGTCAATGGTCGTTAGATCGCCAGGATCGCGGCCTTCACAGATCGCCTGGATCGTCCGTCTGAGCATTTTGCCAGAGCGCGTTTTCGGCAACTGCGACACAAACCAGACGTGCGCCGGACGGCCAAAATTACCAATCTGACTGTCCACCAGCGCCATAATCGCCTTCTCTTCCGAATGTGCGATGTCGCGATCTTCAAGGCTGTCGCTCTGTTTCGGAATGACAAACGCGACCGCGACCTGCCCCTTCAGCGCGTCCTTCACGCCGACCACAGCCACTTCGGCAACGTTCGGATAGCTGGAAATACTCTCCTCTATCTCACGCGTCCCCAACCGATGCCCGGCCACGTTGATGACATCATCCGTACGGCCAAGGATGAAGTAATAGCCGTCCGCATCGCGAATACCCCAGTCAAAGGTGGCGTACACCTGGCGAGAAAACAGCGACCAGTAGGTATTCACAAACCGCGCGTCATCACCCCAGATAGTCTGGATACAGCCCGGCGGCAGCGGCCCTTCAATCACCAGCATGCCCTTTTCATTCGCTTCACAGGGCTCACCGGTCACCTCATTGAGCAACTGCACGTTATATCCGTACATCGGCACGCCTGGGCTACCCAGCCGCGACGGGCGGTCGTCCAGCCCGCGAGCGATCGCCATAATCGGCCAACCGGATTCAGTCTGCCAGTAGTTGTCGATAACCGGGACACCCAGCGTTTCCGTTACCCAACTGGCGGTCGGTTCATCCAGCGGCTCACCCGCCAGATACAGCACCTCCAGCGAGGAGAGATCGTGATTGCGGATTTGCGCGGTCGGGAATTTCTTCAGCACGCGGATGGCGGTTGGGGCAGAGAACATCCGGCTGACCTGATACTTCTCAACAATTTTCCACCATACGCCACAGTCTGGATACGTTGGCAACCCTTCGTAAACCACCGTCGCCATCCCCGCCAGCAGTGGGGCATACACGATATACGAATGCCCAACCACCCAGCCGATATCCGATGCGCAGAAGAACACGCCGCCCGCTTTACCGCCGAAAATTGTGTCCATCGAGGTCGCCAGCGCGACCGCGTAGCCGCCAACGTCGCGCTGCACGCCTTTCGGTTTACCGGTTGTCCCGGAGGTGTAGAGAATGCAGGACGTTTCGTTCGACTCCAGCCAGGCAACCGGCACCCGCGCGCCGAGATGCTGTTGGCGCAGCGCGACAAAGTCGAGGTCTCGCCCCTCTACCCGCGCCATTTTCGCCAGACCGCGATCGACCAATACCACATGACGCGGCTGGTGCTGCGCCTGGTTGATCGCATCATCGAGCAGCTTTTTATACGGCAGGACTTTGCCGCCGCGCGCCCCGGCATCCGCCGACACGATAACCACCGGTCGGGCGTCGTCGATACGCGCCGCTACGCTGTGCGAGGCGAAACCACCGAACACCACCGAATGGATCGCCCCTATACGTGCGCAGGCCAGCAGCGTAATGTGCGCCTCGGCGATCATCGGCATATAAACCAGTACCCGATCGCCACGCTGTACGCCCAGCGACAACAACATCGCCGCCGCGACGTTCACTTCGTCATACAGCTGACGAAAGGTAAACGTGCGTTCTTCTTCGGTTTCTGATGACACAGCAATCAGCGCCAGCGCGTCAGGCTGTTTCTCCAGCCAGCGGTCAATGGCGTTGTGGCACAGATTGGTCGTACCACCGCAAAACCAGCGGGCAAACGGCGGATTACTGTGGTCCAGTACCTGCGTATACGGCTGCTGCCAGTCAATACGCTGGGCCTGCTCGGCCCAGAACGACTCCGGCTGTGTAATAGAACGTTGATAAAACTCGCTATAAGACATAATGCTCTCCTGTTGAACTTACGCCTGATGAGTCGGGTTTTAGATAATGAACAAATCCAGATACTCATTGACCGGCATCTGCTCCAGACGAGTTCTGTCCAGGGAGACATCCAGGATGCGCTGCTGCTGACGGGTCGGGAACTGACGCGCCAGGTTAATTTTGAACTTCTCGACCAGCTTCGGCATACCGTCGTTACGACGGCGCGCGTGGCCGATTGGGTATTCCACTACCACTTCTTCAAAGCGTGAGCCGTCGGTGAATTCAAGCGTGATGGCATTCGCGATGGCGCGTTTTTCAGGGTCGTGGTAATCGGCAGTAAAGGCCGGATCTTCGAAGCAGTTAATCTTTTCACGCAGTGCATCAATGCGTTTGTCCTGCGCCACGCCGTCTTCGTAATCTGCCGCCGTTAAGCGTCCGAACAGCAGCGGGATAGCCACCATGTACTGGATGCAGTGGTCACGATCCGCCGGGTTATTCAACGGGCCTTTTTTATCGATGATACGGATACAGGCTTCGTGCGTACGAATGGTCACTTTTTCGATATCGGCAGCGGTCTTACCTGCGGCCTGTAACTGCTCGTACAGCGTCATCGCCGCTTCTACCGCGGTCTGCGAGTGGAACTCTGCCGGGAAGGAAATTTTAAACAACACGTTTTCCATCACGTACGAACCGTACGGGCGCTGGAAGCGGAAAGATTCGCCTTTGAAAGAGACATCATAGAAGCCCCAGGTTTTTGCCGTCAGTGCGGACGGGTATCCCATTTCACCGGTTTTCGCCATCAGCGCCAGACGTACAGCACGTGAGGTGGCATCGCCAGCCGCCCAGGATTTACGCGTGCCGGTATTCGGCGCATGACGATAGGTACGCAGCGACTGACCGTCGACCCACGCCAACGAGACAGCGTTGAGAATTTCATCCCGGTTCAGGCCGAGCATCTCGGCAACCACCGCCGTGGAGGCGACTTTTACCAGCAGGACGTGATCCAGACCGACGCGGTTGAAGGAGTTTTCCAGCGCGATACAGCCCTGAATTTCATGGGCCTTTAATCATTCCGGTTAACACTTTTTTCATGGTTAACGGCGCTTTACCCACCGCCACCGCATTGCGCGACAGCCAGTCAGCCGTCGCCAGAATACCGCCGAGGTTATCGGAAGGATGACCCCATTCTGCGGCCAGCCAGGTGTCGTTAAAGTCCAGCCAGCGGATCATCGCACCGATGTTAAACGCCGCCTGCACCGGATCGAGCTGGAACTGGGTACCTGGTACGCGCACACCGTTCGGGACGACGGTACCCAGTACAACCGGCCCCAGCAGTTTTTTACAGGCCGGATATTCCAGCGCTTCCAGGCCACAGCCAAGGGTATCAAGCAGGCAATAATGCGCAGTGTCATACGCCACCTTCGAGGTGATCTCGTAGTTCATGACATAATCAACGATATCAACGATTTCACGGTCAAATTCAGGGCGGACGTTCGAAATATGTGCAGACATAGGGTACATTTCCTGTTTTTTATCTTTAGAGGTTTTGCATTAGCAACGCTGATCAATCGAGACAAATACGCGATCTTCCGGGCCGGTATAGTTGGCGGAAGGACGGATAATTTTGTTGTCCTGACGTTGTTCGATAATGTGCGCCGCCCAGCCGGTGACGCGGGCGATAACAAACAGTGGTGTGAACATCTCGGTGGGAACGCCCATCATGTTGTAGGAAACAGCAGAGAACCAGTCGAGATTGGGGAACATCTTTTTGCTCTCCCACATCACCGTTTCCAGGCGATCGGCGATGTTGTACATCTTCAGCGAGCCGCCTTCCTGCGAGAGCTGCTTCGCCACACGTTTAATCACCTGGTGGCGCGGGTCAGCGATGGTGTAAACCGGATGACCAAAACCAATGACCACTTCTTTGTTTTCCACGCGCTTGCGGATATCTGCTTCGGCTTCGTCCGGCGTTTCGTAGCGTTGCTGGATCTCCAGCGACACTTCATTCGCCCCGCCGTGTTTTGGCCCGCGCAGTGCGCCAATCGCGCCAATAATCGCGGAATACATATCAGAGCCGGTGCCCGCAATCACCCGACTGGTAAAGGTGGAGGCGTTAAACTCGTGTTCGGCGTACAGCACCAGCGAGATATGCATCGCCTTTTCCCAGCTTTGTGATGGCTTTTCACCATGCAGCAAATGCAAGAAGTGACCGCCAATAGAATCATCATCGGTCTCCGGCTGAATGCGCTCGCCGTTATGGCTGTAGTGATACCAGTACAGGAGGATAGAACTGAGCGATGCCAGCAGTTTGTCGGCAATATCGCGTGCGCCGGAGACGGTATGTCCTTCTTTTTCTGGCAGAGTACAACCCAGCGCGGAAACACCAGTGCGCATCACGTCCATCGGATGCGAGGCGGCAGGCAGCGCTTCCAGTACGGTGCGCACGTTAGCGGGCAATCCGCGCAGCGCTTTCAGTTTGCTTTTATAGGCGGTGAGCTCATCGCGGGTGGGTAATTTCCCGTGAATCAGCAGATGCGCAACTTCTTCAAATTCGCACTGTTGTGCCAGGTCAAGAATATCGTAGCCACGATAGTGTAGATCGTTACCGCTTTTACCCACGGTACATAAGGCAGTATTTCCGGCAGCGACGCCTGACAGCGCAACCGATTTTTTGGGTTTAATGACATGGGTACTATTTTGCAGGATCGTTGTGTCGCTCATGTTGTCCTCGTCATTATTGTAATATGTAGGGTACTAATTTATTGCCGGATGGCGGCTACGCCTTATCCGGCCTACGACGGTTACTTTTTTGTGTACAACGCGTCGAGTTTCTCTTCGAACTGGTAGTAATTGATGCTTTCGTACAGCTCGTTGCGCGTCTGCATAATGTCGATAACGTTCTTTTGCGTACCTTCCTGACGCAGCACGTTGTAAACCTTCTCCGCCGCGCGGTTCATGGCGCGGAAAGCTGACAGCGGGTATAGCGCCATCGCAACGTTCGCGCTGCGCA
>ENA-OQDA01000375-OQDA01000375.1-human-gut-metagenome-genome-assembly--contig:-NODE-375-length-18797-cov-2.912641_pt1 | contig 18797 bp, 22 predicted proteins | sample MGYA00242771_ERZ504603 | MGnify/ENA primary metagenome ERZ504603 (study PRJEB26092, sample SAMD00036328) | human gut metagenome | host: Homo sapiens | study: EMG produced TPA metagenomics assembly of...
GGCGAAAAACCTGACCATGCTGCATGAAGAGCTGTCCAGCCACATGATGAAAGAAGAACAGATCCTGTTCCCGATGATCAAACAGGGCATGGGTAGCCAGGCGATGGGGCCAATCAGCGTGATGGAAAGCGAACATGACGATGCGGGTGAACTGGTAGAAGTGATCAAACACATCACCCATAACGTAACGCCGCCACCAGAGGCCTGCACTACCTGGAAAGCCATGTATAACGGCATTAACGAGATGATCGACGACCTGATGGAACACATCAGCCTGGAAAACAATGTTTTGTTCCCGCGTGCCCTCGCAGGTGAATAAAAAAACGGCGCCCGAGAGCGCCTTTCTGAAGTCCGAATTCGGCCACTGCATATGTGGCCTTTTTTGGTGTCAGAATCGTAGACCTGATAAACGCAGCGCCGGCGGCATATGCCGGATGCGGCGTAAACGCCTTATCCGGCCTACATCTCACTGCTTAGCGATTATCGCGTACCTGCCATACGTTTCTTACCGATGAACAACCAGCCCAGACCCAGCGCGATGAACCACAGCGGCGTGACGATCAGCGCCTGACGGGTATCATCTTCCAGCGTCAGCAGTACCAGTACGAAGACGAAGAACGCCATACATACCCAGCACATCAGCTTGCCTAACGGCATCTTGTAGATTGATTTTTCATGCAGGTGAGGACGCTGCTTGCGGTACACCAGGTATGAGCAAAGAATGATGGTCCAGACGAACATGAACAGAATCGCCGATACGGTGGTGATCATGGTGAAGGCGCCAATCACGCTCGGGTTCACGTACAGCATCACCACGCCGCCCAGCAGACAGATACAGGAGAAGGTTAAACCCTTCGCCGGAACTGCGCGTTTAGACAGCTTGGCAAACGCTTTAGGCGCAACGCCTTCCTGCGCCAGACCGAACAGCATACGGCTGGTAGAGAACACGCCGCTGTTTGCAGAAGAGGCAGCTGAAGTCAGTACCACAAAGTTGATCAGGCTCGCCGCAGCAGGCAGACCAACCAGCACAAACAGTTCAACGAATGGGCTCTTGGTTGGCACTACCGAGCTCCACGGCGTAACGGACATAATCACGATCAGCGCGAACACGTAGAACATGATGATACGGATTGGAATCGAGTTAATGGCGCGCGGCAGCGATTTTTCCGGATCCTTGGTTTCCGCTGCGGTCGTACCCACCAGCTCAATACCCACAAACGCGAACACCGCTATCTGGAAGCCGGCAAAGAAGCCGCTCAGACCTTTCGGGAACCAGCCACCGTCATTCCACAAGTGCGTGAAAGATGCCTGAACGCCGGTTGGCGACTGGAAGTGCGTCAGCACCATCACCAGACCGACGACAATCAGGCCGATGATGGCAACGATTTTGATCATCGCAAACCAGAACTCCATCTCACCAAACATTTTTACAGTGGCAAGGTTGAGGCTCAGCAGCAGCACGATCACCGCCAGCGAGGCGACCCAGTCTGACAGTTCGGGGAACCAGAATTGCGCATACGCGGTAATCGCGACCACGTCTGCCATCCCGGTAACGACCCAGCAAAACCAGTAGGTCCAACCGGTAAAATACCCGGCCCATGGCCCGAGCAGGTCAGAGGCGAAATCACTAAACGATTTGTACTCCAGATTCGAGAGCAGCAATTCACCCATTGCACGCATCACGAAAAACAGCATAAAACCGATGATCATATACACAAAGATGATCGACGGTCCGGCGAGACTGATGGTTTTACCGGAGCCCATAAACAGGCCAGTACCGATAGCGCCACCAATGGCAATAAGTTGAATATGACGGTTTGTGAGATTGCGCCGTAGCGACTGTTCAGACGACGCCTCTTCAGCGGTGTCGACTTTTACCTGATCTACCATGTTTTTTCTTCCTGTACCTGTCTGTGTTGTTCAGGCTCTACGGCCTTTAGTGTGTCTATGATACGACGATCCTGTTATCAGGACTCATCGATATTAGGTAAGAATTGGCGGGATGAATACTAAGATTTAGATATAATGTTAATTTAATGTTTAAAGTGAGTGTCATATCACTCTGATAGCGCGAATCAGCTCACAAAAATACACGCTGATGGGGCATTTGCAAGATAAAATATCGACAACGACGTAACTATAGCTTTTCACGCTATTTTTTGTTCCCCCGGCCTTGGGGGGAACAGAAGTCACTGCTTACAGGATCTCAAGCAGCTCAACTTCGAACACCAACGTGCTGAACGGAGGAATGGACGCGCCAGCGCCACGCTCGCCGTAAGCCAGTTCCTGAGGAATAGTCAGTTCCCATTTGGAACCTACCGGCATCAGGGTCAGCGCTTCAATCCAGCCTGGGATTACGCCGTTAACCGGGAATTCAGCTGGTTCGCCACGTGCGACAGAGCTGTCAAACACGGTACCGTCGATCAGTTTACCGGTGTAGTGCACGCGAACGCGGTCAGTACGTGCCGGAATAGCACCTTCACCCTGGGTCAGAACACGGAACTGCAAACCAGATTCAGTGCTGTTCACACCGTCTTTCTCACGGTTTTCTTCCAGATATTTGACGCCATCAGCCGCCATAGCCTGGAAACGCTCGCGACGTACTGCGTCAGCGCGTTCGTGGATTTCACGCAGTGCGCGATGCACAACATCAACCGGCACTGCCGGGTGCTTACCTTCCAGCGCGTCAGCGATACCCGCTACCAGCGCTTCAGGCAACAGTCCTTCCAGTCCGGATTCGCTCAGCTGTTGTCCTACCTGCAAACCAATGCCGTAGCTTGCTTGCGCTTCGATAGTGTCAAAAGTCGGGTTAGCCATCATATTTCCTTTCATCGGATGTAAAGTAGCGGGCAGCATATCAGCCATGCCGCATCCGGTAAAACTTTGTCTCGGGAACAGATGACAAATCGCGAGGAAACATAAACAATAGGAATATCCCGCGTTGACGTCACGAAAGCGGGTAATATGACGAACATCATAGCGTTAGCCATCTATACTCTATGATCGAGGAACGAGACGCGGAGCAGGAGGAAAGCCATGCCCGGGCGCTTTGAATTAAAACCAACCCTGGCGAAAATCTGGCATGCACCGGACAATTTTCGCATTATGGACCCGCTACCGCCTATGCACCGCCGCGGCATTATTATTGCCGCTATTGTGTTGGTGATAGGTTTCCTGCTCCCTTCCAGTGACACCAGCGATGCCCCTGTGGTGACGCGTACTGCCCAGCTGGATTTACAGTCACAGTCGCAGCCACCGACCGAGGCTCAACTGCAGGCACAGCTCGTCGCGCCGCAAAATGATCCCGGCCAGGTCGCTCCGGTTGCGCCAGAGCCAATCCAGGAAGGAGAACCTGATGCGCAGCCTCAGGTCCAGCAATCTCAGCCGCAGACACAACCTTTCCAACAGGATAGCGGAATTGACCAGCAGTGGCGCTCCTACCGCGTAGACTCAGGTAAAACGCTGGCGCAGGTATTCCGTGACCATAACCTCCCGCCAACCGATGTCTATGCGATGGCACAGGTTGAAGGCGCCGGAAAACCACTGAGCAATCTGAAAGACGGTCAGATGATACAGATCAGGCAGAATGCCAATGGCGTGGTGACGGGATTAACCATTGATACCGGGAATGGTCAGCAAGTACTGTTTACCCGCCAGCCTAACGGCAGTTTTATCCGCGCCCGTTAAGCGCTGTGACCCCGCGATTCCAGGCCTGATAAGCGATAGCGCCATCAGGCATCAAGGTGAAACGTCAGCGTTTCACCTTGTTCACCCACCAGATCCCCGAACACACCAGCACCAGCGCTACCGCATATTTCCATTCGAGAATGTTTTCACCGAGGAATATTGCCGACAGTACTGCTCCCGAAACCGGGATCAGGAAGTTAAACGGCGCAATCATCCCCACGCGATTATGCTTGAGCAGAATACTCCACAAGGCGAAAGCGACCGAAGAGAGTAACGTCAGGTAGCCGAGAATCGCCACCGAAGATGCACCGTGTACGGTTAGCGTGCCGCCAAAAGCGTAGCCGCCGATAACCAACGCCAGGCCGCCACCGCCCAACTGGTACCCTGTCATTACCGTCGGGTCCACCGTCTGAGAAATACGTTTTCCATATAGCGTGGCAGCAGAGAGAATAAAAGCTGCCATCACTACTGAGCCGTCACCTAACAGGCTGAAGCTAAAATCCATTCCGCTGCTAAAGTTCACCACCATTACGCCGGTAAAGCCGAGAATACAGCCCAGCGCTTTGTTGTAACTCAGTTTGTCGTTATGGTAGATAAAATGGGCCAGCAGCACGCTGAAGAAGGTCCCGGTCGCATTCATGATGGACCCTTTCACTCCCGTCGTGAACGCAGGCCAATGTAGAAGAAGATGTATTGCAGCGAGGTTTGCGTTAGCCCCAACAGCGTGAGTTGGCCGTACTGACGCGGACTTAACCGGCCAATCGGTTTACGCTGCGCTACCGCCAGCAGTAGCAGCAATAATCCCGCAAACAGAAAGCGATATCCGGCAAAGACAATCTTTGAGGGAATGTCATCCGTGGCAATCTGGAAGATCTCATATCCGCTTTTGATCGCCGGATAGGCACTCCCCCACAGCAGGCAGCAGAACGCCGCGCTCAGGTAGACAACATTTTTACGTGCAAACAGAGGTTGGTGCGTTGGTTCCATTCCATCACCACTTTGAAATAATGTTTTATTTTTGTGATTATCCCGAAAAGGATAAAGAATAGCCAGAGAGAAAAGCGGGGGAACAGAAAAGCAAAACGCCGGCACAGGGCCGGCGCTTTTACGCGGTCATCAGAATAAAAACTTATTCTGCAACTACGTTTACAGTCAGCTTAGCAAACACTTCGCTGTGAACCTGGAAGCTCACTTCGTGCTCGCCAGTGGTACGCAGAACGCCGTTCGGCAGACGAACTTCGCTCTTAGCTACTTCAACGCCAGCTGCAGTTACAGCGTCAGCGATGTCGCGAGTACCGATGGAACCGAACAGTTTACCTTCGTCGCCAGCTTTAGACGCGATGGTTACGGTTTCCAGGGCGTTGATCTGCTCAGCACGAGCTTCAGCTGCTGCCAGAACGTCAGCCAGTTTGGCTTCCAGTTCAGCACGACGTGCTTCGAAGAATTCAACGTTTTTCTTGGTAGCAGGAACAGCTTTACCCTGTGGTACCAGGAAGTTACGAGCATAGCCCGCTTTAACGTTAACCTGATCACCCAGGCTACCCAGGTTTGCTACTTTATCAAGCAGAATAACTTGCATTACCTTATCCTCTCAAAGTCGTATTAATGGACCGTGACCGATTACTGATGACGATCAGTGTACGGCAGCAGGGACAGGTAGCGAGCGCGTTTGATAGCGCGAGCCAGCTGACGCTGGTATTTTGCACGGGTACCGGTGATACGGCTCGGGACAATCTTACCGCTTTCGGTGATGTAGTTTTTCAGCGTAGCGATATCTTTATAGTCGATCTCTTGAACGCCTTCCGCGGTGAAACGGCAGAACTTGCGACGACGGAAATAACGTGCCATATGGCTAGTCTCCAGAATCTATCAATTCAATCTGCTCGGCATGCAGAACCATTTTGCTCAAGCCGTTCTTTGCCTTATGGCAAGAGATGAACCCTCGAACGGTTACTGCGCTACCGACCGTTATACTGTGAGTAATGGCCTGGTTTTCGTGACCGCTAATAATAACGGGCATTTGACACCATGCCTGCCGGTGAAAACCGGCTTCCTCCTGCACTGAACGATGCTCAAGCACGAACTGGCAGTGAGGAATTCCTGACGGGCTGACCTTACGAAGTGGAGTCCTGCAAATAATGCCGGACAGCTCCAGACGGTTGGTCATCAGGATTACTCTTCAGAATCCCCAGCTTCAGAATCATCTGCGGTTTCGTTGGCGAAATCTTCGCGACGCTCACGGCGCTCGTCTTTCGCTTTAACCATCGGAGATGCTTCGGTAACAGCGTGCTTAGTACGCATTACCATGCTGCGGATAACGGCGTCGTTGAAGCGGAAGTTAGTTTCCAGCTCATCGATCGCTTCCTGCGGCGCTTCAACGTTCATCAGAACGTAGTGAGCTTTGTGCAGTTTGTTGATCGGATAAGCCAGCTGACGGCGGCCCCAGTCTTCCAGACGGTGGATCGTACCTGCTGCTGCAGTAATTGCACCAGTGTAACGTTCGATCATGCCCGGAACCTGTTCGCTCTGGTCAGGATGGACCATAAAACGATTTCGTAATGACGCATCGAATTGCTCCTTACGGATTATTCAGCCTCCTGTCTGGGTCAGCCGAGGCCCATGGAGGCAAGGAACGTGTTAAAGGTCGGCTGAAAAATGACGCGTTATAGTACTTGTATGCCTCGCTAAACTCAAGGGCAGAGCCGAAATAAATCTCCCCTTTCGCAATTAACCTCTAACACGCTGATTTGAAGTTCATCACACTTCATCATGGTGTTTTTTGAACAACTGCATCAGAAATGGTCGCTATCGACTGCGCTGGTAGCGGTTAAAATTACATCAGAAGTTAATCACTCACAGGAGAGAGGCAACCAGAGACCGCAGTCGAGGAGGTACATATGCGAGCCCGTGTTTTGACCCTTCTGGCTGTGCTTTTGCTCAGTGCAAATGCAACGGCAGCCATCAAAATTGATAACCATCAGGCCAGGAACATGGATGATGTGCAGAGCTTAGGCGTCATTTACATAAATCATAACTTCGCCACTGAAAGTGAAGCCACTCAGGCCCTGAATGAAGAGACCGATGCGCAAGGCGCAACCTACTACCACGTGATCCTCACCAGGGAACCCGGTAGTAACGGAAATATGCACGCCAGTGCAGATATTTATCGTTAACACCAGAAATAACCAACGAGAACATTGCCACAGTTTGACTTGCCCCCTTCACTGGGGGCTTTTTTTGCAAAACAATCCCGAAGCCAGACCGATCTCATCCCCATGAAGAGTTGGCTCCGGAACGTTTATTCCTACTTCTGCCCGTAATAGGCATTTGGGCCGTGCTTACGCATGAAGTGCTTATTCATCAGATAACTGTCGATGGGGCTGAGCGCCGGATTAATACCGCGCGCAATCCATGCCATTTTTGCCACTTCTTCCATCACCACCGCGTTATGTACCGCGTCGTGAGCATCTTTGCCCCAGGCAAACGGGCCATGCTGGTACACCACTACGCCTGGCGTATGCAAAGGTTCCACCTCCCCCAGCGTTTCAACAATCACTCTGCCGGTATTCAGCTCATACTCATCCTGAACTTCCGCTTCAGTTAACGCCCGGGTGCAGGGAATATCACCAAAGAAGTAGTCCGCATGCGTCGTACCGAGCGCGGTGATTGCCAGACCTGCCTGCGCCCATGCCGTCGCGTGGGTTGAGTGGGTATGCACCACGCCGCCAAGAGAGGAATAGCGACGATACAGCGCCAGATGGGTGGCGGTATCGGAAGAAGGACGATAGCGTCCTTCCACCACGTTGCCGTGCAGATCCACAACTACCATGTCGTCCACTGTCATTGTATGGTAGTCGACGCCGCTGCGGTCATTAACCACCACCCGCCGCGTTCGCGGTCGATGGCGCTGACATTACCCCAGGTAAACGTCACCAGCCCGTAGCGCGGCAGATCCATATTGGCCTCAAAAACCTGCTGTTTGAGTTTTTGCATTATACCGCCTCCACCAGACCGGCGCTGGCCATACGCGCTTTCACCCAGTCGCGCGCCTTCACCACTTCACGTGCCGGGTCGTCCGACGTTTCACTCCACATCTCAATCAGGTATGGCCCGCAATACCCACTCTGTTTGAGCGTCGCAAAACAACGTTCGAAATCGACAACCCCTTCACCAAACGGCACATTTTTGAATACGCCGGGTTTGGTATCCTTCACGTGTACGGCAACGATATGGCCCATTCCCGCCTGCAGCTCCATCTGCACATCGTTGTCCCACGCCGACAAATTGCCGATATCGGGATACAGCTGGAACCACGGATTGTTGAGATAGTGAGCGTATCCCAGCGCCTTACTGATCGAATTCATCAGTGGATAATCCATGATTTCCATCGCCAGCGTCACCTGTGCACGGCTCGCCATCTCTACGCTTTCTTTCAGCCCATCGCGAAACCGACGACGCGTTTCGTTATTGGCCTGCTGGTAATAAACGTCGTAACCCGCCAGTTGAATAACGCGAATACCGATATCCTGCGCAAACTGAATGGCTTTACGCATGATCTCCAGCCCCTGTTCGCGTACCGCATCATCTTCACTACCAAGCGGGAAACGACGATGAGCGCTCAGGCACATGGACGGTACCCGTATCCCTGTCTCAGCGATTGCGGCCACCAGCGCCAGTCGCTGCTCGCGGTTCCAGTCAAGACGCGCCAGGCGAGCGTCGGTTTCATCAACCGACATTTCGACAAAGTCAAAGCCCAGTTCCTTCGCCAGCTGCAAACGCTCCAGCCAGCACTCCCCGCCGGGGAGTGCCTTTTCATAAATACCGAGCGGGACCTGTTTCGACAACATAGTCGCTCCTTATCCCCACAGCTGGGCGATAGAACGTTTGAACTGACGGGCCGCTTCCACCGGAGAGGCGGCATCACGAATGCTGCGACCGGCAATAAATACGTGAATCGGAATTCCCTGAAACAGCGGCAGATCTTCCAGCGCCAGACCGCCGGTGACGGTGACTTTAAAGCCCATCTCGGACAGGCGTTTGATCGCGCTGATATCCGCTTCTCCCCACGCCACGCCCGCCGCCTGCGCATCACGGCTGCGGTGATACACAACTTGCCCAATCCCTGCGTCACGCCATTCCTGGGCCTGCTCCCAGGTCCAGTAACCGGTCAGTTCAATCTGCACGTCGCCGTTAAATTCTTTCGCTACCTCCAGTGCCCCCTTGGTGGTGTTGATATCCGCACAGCAGATGACGGTGACCCAGTCAGCGTTGGCTTCGAAACACATGCGGGAGAGGATTTTTCCCGCATCGGCAATTTTGGCGTCCGCCAGCACAATTTTATGCGGGTAAAGCGCCTTCAGATCGCGAACGGCGCGCACACCCTCTGCCACGCAAAGAATAGTTCCCACCTCAATGATATCGACCTCTTCGGCAATCAGACGCGTCGTTTCATACGCAGAAGACATTGATTGGTTATCCAGCGCAACCTGCAACATAGGTAATGACATTTTGGTATCCTTTTAAACAGCCGCCGCAGTGGCGTTATCAATTAAATCCAACACTTCCTGCGCGGTGCGACAGGCGCGTAAACGGTCGAAATTGGCTTCGTCATCAAAGAGATTCACGATCTGCATGATGCCCACTTCCTGATGTGTGTTGGCGTCAACTGCCGCCATCGTTATCAGAATATCGACCGGGTCGTTATCTTCGTGGTTAAACACCAGCGGTGATTTCAGCGTCACCAGCGCAAAACCAGTTTTCTTGACCCCTTCCTCCGGACGGCCGTGCGGCATTGCCAGGCCAGGCGCAATCACAAAGTACGGGCCAAACTGCTCAACGCCATCAAGGATGGCCTGGTAGTAGCGTGGTTCAACCACATCGGCCTTAACCAACAGATCCACACCAAGCTTTACCGCTTCCTGCCAGGTACTGGCCTCGGCTTGCAAAAGGATGGAATTATTGTCTGTTAGCGAGTCACGTAATTTCATATACCGCCCCTTACTTCACGTCCTGCGGGAAATGCGCTTTGATCACTTCCAGCAGTTTTGGCCCAAAATCGGCAGGAGACAGCATGTTGCGTACGCCAACGACATATTTATTGCCAGAAACGGTAATCTCACCGGCGATATGCGTAGAGGCGATGATGATATCCGCGCCGCTCAGTTCACTTTTGTATTCACCCACAGCGCAGCTGTTTACCGTATGGTCAATATTTGACTGGGTTAAAAACTGGTCCACCTTCATTTTCATGATCATGGAACTGCCCTGCCCATTGCCACACACAGCCAGAATACGTACGGTCATAATCGGAACTCCTTATTAAGCAGAGTGTTCTGCCAGTTGTTTTTCTGCGTCTTCCTCAGCGCGCAACGTGCGTCCTGCGAAAAACATATAAGCCAGTGCAATCAGAATAATGACGGCCATAAACACGATGCCGATGGAGGCAAAGCCTTGCATCATCGGCGGTGCCAGAATTGACCAGTCCGCCATGCCCATCCAGGCGCTCATACCGGTGAGTTTCACCGCCCAAACGCAGCCGAAGATTTCGATCATCCCCATCACCAGGCAAATCTTGAGCGCCGCGCGCCAGCCGCCAAAGTGGTTAGCAAATACGCCGATGGTGGCGTTCGAGAAGAACATCGGGATAAAGCCTGGGATAATCAGGATGGAAGAGCCGCAGGCAACCAGAATACCTACCGCAATCAGTTGGCCGATGGTGCCCCACATAAAGCCCCAGACCACCGCGTTGGGGGCAAAGCTGTAAATGGCTGCGCAGTCGATAGCCAACACCGCGCCGGGGATCAGACGTTGAGAGATACCGTTGAACGCTTCTGAAAGTTCAGCAACGAACATACGTACGCCCTGGGTGATGATGAAGATAGCGACAGCAAACGAAAAACCGGTTTGCAGGATATACACCGTCCAGTGGGTTTTACCCGCCATCGCCTGAACCACATCAATGCCGAAAGAGAGCAGGATCGCCCCGAAAAAGATGGTCATCACAATCGCGGTGGAAACGATGTTGTCATGGAAGATATTCAGCCAGCCTGGCAGCTTGAGATCTTCTACGCTCTCCTCTTTCTTACCCAGATACGGCGCGACTTTGTAAGCAATCCAGGAGGCGAACTGCTGCTGGTGACCGATGGAAAAACCGCAACCATCAGTTACTTCCTGCGTCGGTTTGTACATCATATTGGAGGTAATGCCCCAGTAGAGCGACACCAGCACCGCGGTACAGATGATGGTGGTCCACATCGGGTAACCAAAGATGTAGAAAGAGACAGCAATCAGCCCCGCCTGCTGGAACATGATGTGCCCAGTCAGCATGATGGTTCGAATGCCGGTAATACGCCGTAGCAGTACGTAACAAATGTTCAGCGCCAGCGCTAACAGTACGGCGTACCCTACCCAACTGTATGCATCGCCCATTCGTTCGATGGTTGCCATCATGGAGGCATAGGTATCGGAGATCGCGCCATTGATACCGTAAACCTCAGACATCTTCGCCACCACCGGTTTAAACGTGCTGGTCAGAATGCCCGACCCTGCCTGCAATAACATAAAACCGATAATCGTTTTGATCGTGCCTTTGATAATGACGCTGACACTTTTACGCAACAGGATGTAGCCGAGGCAGGTCACAATACCCAACAGCAACGGTGCATTGGTCATGACCTGATTAAAGAAAACGGTAAAGATGTTGTAGAGGATCTCCATAACGATCTCCAGTAGACGAAGTTGCTGAACATTCATTACAGATGCCCAGGATGTTGTGCCCTCACTCTAATTTTCAAAAGTAATCACAACAAGATTGAATTTGATTAAATGTGATGAAGTACGCAAATAATTCTCTTACTTGCAGAGTGGATTTACTTCAAATTCATACACGTCAAAATAAATTCATTTAAAACAATAAAATACAAAAATACATTTCATATAAACCATCTTGTCACTTTGTAATTTGTTCACATATTTCCATTCAACACCAAAAATCAGCGCATTGCCTTCTTGATAAAATGATGTCAGTATCAATCAAAACAAATCACAATTTGATTCAACTTGAAAAAACATGAAGGTAATTGCGATGAGTAAAGTAAAAAGCATCACGCGTGAATCATGGATTCTGAGCACATTCCCGGAGTGGGGAAGCTGGCTCAATGAAGAGATCGAGCAGGAACAGGTCGCACCTGGCACTTTCGCTATGTGGTGGCTTGGCTGTACCGGTATTTGGCTAAAGTCTGAAGGCGGAACTAACGTCTGCGTCGATTTCTGGTGCGGTACGGGTAAACAGAGTCACGGTAACCCGCTGATGAAAACCGGTCACCAGATGCAACGCATGGCGGGCGTGAAGAAGCTGCAGCCAAACCTGCGCACCACGCCGTTTGTTCTTGATCCGTTTGCCATTCGTCAGATCGATGCGGTGCTGGCCACGCACGATCATAACGATCACATCGACGTAAATGTTGCGGCAGCCGTCATGCAGAACTGTGCCGACGACGTGCCGTTTATTGGACCGCAGACTTGTGTGGATCTGTGGATCGGTTGGGGTGTACCAAAAGAGCGCTGCATCGTGGTAAAAACCTGGCGATGTGGTGAAAGTGAAAGATATTGAAATTCATGCGCTTGATGCGTTTGATCGTACGGCATTGATCACGCTTCCTGCCGATCAAAAAGCGGCAGGCGTGCTGCCGGATGGTATGGATGCCCGCGCCGTAAACTATCTGTTCAAAACGCCGGGCGGTACGCTTTATCACAGCGGTGATTCACACTACTCCAACTACTATGCAAAGCATGGCAATGAGCACCAGATCGACGTCGCGCTCGGATCCTACGGCGAGAACCCACGGGGTATTACGGACAAAATGACCAGTTCCGACATGCTGCGTATGGCGGAGGCCCTGAATACAAAAGTGGTGATCCCTTTCCATCACGATATCTGGTCAAACTTCCAGGCCGATCCTCAGGAGATCCGCGTACTGTGGGAGATGAAAAAGGATCGGCTGAAGTATGGCTTTAAGCCTTTTATCTGGCAGGTGGGTGGCAAGTTCACCTGGCCGCTGGACAAAGATAACTTTGAATATCACTATCCGCGCGGCTTTGACGACTGCTTCACGATTGAACCGGATTTACCGTTTAAATCGTTCTTGTGATCCACACAAAATGCCGGGCCATCCCGGCATTTTTTCCCATTTACTTTAGTATTTCCAGGCTATTTCAAATATCATCTTTTCAAATCAATTTGTATCGGAATAGCTCATGACTGAAGCACAAAGACATCAAATATTGCTGGATATGCTGGCGCAGTTGGGCTTTGTTACCGTTGAGAACGTGATTGAGCGTCTGGGGATTTCACCCGCCACAGCACGCCGGGACATCAACAAACTCGATGAAAGCGGCAAACTCAAGAAAGTACGCAACGGCGCAGAAGCTATTACCCAGCAGCGACCGCGCTGGACGCCAATGAATCTGCACCAGGCACAGAACCACGATGAAAAAGTTCGCATTGCCAAGGCAGCATCCCAGCTTGTGAATGCAGGTGAAAGCGTGGTGATCAACTGCGGATCGACCGCCTTTCTGCTGGGTCGCGAAATGTGCGGCAAGCCGGTGCAGATCATCACTAATTATCTGCCGCTGGCGAACTATCTGATCGACCAGGAGCATGACAGCGTGATCATCATGGGAGGGCAATATAACAAAAGCCAATCCATCACGCTTAGCCCGCAAGGCAGTGAAAATAGCCTGTATGCCGGGCACTGGATGTTCACCAGTGGCAAAGGGTTGACCGCGGACGGACTGTATAAAACGGATATGCTGACTGCGATGGCCGAGCAGAAGATGCTTAACGTGGTGGGCAAACTGGTGGTACTGGTCGATAGCAGTAAAGTCGGTGAACGTGCGGGAATGCTGTTCAGTCGCGCCGACCAAATCGACATGCTGATTACTGGCAAAAAGCAAACCCTGAGATTCTGCAACAGCTTGAAGCTCAGGGCGTGAGCATTATGCGCGTTTAAAGGTGCTGGCGGAAAAACGTCACTGTTGCGGCCAACGCTTCTGGCGTGATGCGATGTCGTACGCCCGCTTCCCACAGGCAGGTCAGATTGTTGTCCAAACCTGCCTGAATCAGCGCTTGCTGTAAGCGGAAGGTTTCAACAGCCGGTACAACATCATCATCCTGTCCATGCCACAGCAGCAACGGCCTGTCAGCGAGGCGTGGTAACTGATGCGTAACATCCCATTCGGCAAGCGGGGCGATAACGGCATCAAATTCCGCCTGCTGCTCTGGGGTCTGAACCAGTAAAGGGGGAAAAAGCGTCTGCGCAAGCCGGGTAAAATAGCCTGAACCCATCAGGCTGGCTACACATTTAACCTCAGGATGGCGCGCCATTATGCCCAATGCTGTCATTCCCCCCATCGACGCCCCACCGACGGCAAGCCGCTCATCTGAAAGCCAATTTTCCGCCTCCAGCGCCGCACGTAACGTCGTAAACTCCTGCATATTTTGCTGCAAAATATGCCAGAAGCGGCGCATTCGCACCCTGGCATCGCTTTTGAAGCGAGCGCCATGGTCGGGCGCATCTGGCATGACGACACGGAACCCGGCCTGAGCCAGCGCAACGGCAAAATAGCTGTAAACCAGGCTTGAAGAGGTAAACCCGTGATAGAAGATAACACAAGGGAGTGAACATTCGCGTTTGCCAGCCGGAACGGCGTGCAGGACAGGTATACCCGCCAACTGTCGTGTTTCAATTTCGATCATTTGTCGCCTCTTTCTTTCTGGTATGCCATGCAGCAATACTTAACGCAAGCGAATGTGTTCGGCAATGATTCATAATGTTGAGAACTGGGTTACGCTTTCGCAACATTTTCATTCGAAAATCGCGTCAGAGATAACAGTTTGGGAACATTCCCCGGCAATCCTGTTAAGGCTACCACTACACTATCACTATCAGGGAAACGAGATATGGTTATGCGCAGGCTTTTCACCGTGGTTACTGGCCTATCGTCCTCAGCGGGTGCTAGCGCCCTGCAGGGCAACGCCGGAAGCCCGCCGCCCGCCACCGACCATCCGCAGGAGATCCAGCGCTACCAGACTGCTGGCCTGCATAAAATGGCCACGGTGAGCGTACTGATGTACGGTTCGCCGATGGATGTCGAAGCGGCGCTGAAGGCCAAAGCAGAAGCGGCCAAAGCCGATTACTACGTCATCATCATGATCGATGACACCATGGTACCCGGCCAGTGGTATTCGCAGGCGATCCTCTATCGTCGATAACGAGGCGGCGTCTTTAAATCTGCTTTACACAGCTTTGCGTCCATTCACGTTCTCCTGTGCATAATAACGTTCGGCCAGCCACCTGGCAGGACGTTAGCAACGGACTGCCCTTGGGACTACGTGAAATGGAGCTGACGATGAAACGATCTTTTACCCTATCCAGCCTGCTGTTAACCGCTGCGACGGCCAATACGTCCGCGCAGTCAGCCGAATTCGCCAGCGCGGATTGCGTCACTGGCCTGAATGAAATCGGTCTGATCTCCGTCACTAATCTTTCCGGTAGTCAACAGGATGTAGAGCACGCCATTGCCCGCAAAGCAGACGAGCAAGGCGCCTCCTGGTATCGCATTATTCAGATGTACGAGGAACAACAGCCGGACAGCTGGCGCGTGCAGGCCATTCTCTACGCCTGAGGCGCCTGGCGCCCGCGCCCCATAGCCCGCAGCAGCAGGTCGTCGAGGGTCGGCGCGTCAAGACGTATGCCGCCGCGGGTGTCGAGCATCATCCGGCACCAGGCTTCGGCCAGCGGCGGCGAAGCATGGCGCAGCATCTGCGCCCCCGCGCCAAGACGATAGACCAGCCGGGCAATCTCTCTCCCCTGCTCTTCGGCGGGTCTTTTCAGCAGTTGCTGCAGCTGACGCCATGCGCGGTCGAGATGGCGGTTCTGTCCTTTCACCTCCGCACACTCCGCGGCCAGCAGCTCCATCGCCGCCGGCTGCTTGCTCAGCACCCGCATCACATCGAGGCACATAATATTGCCGGAGCCTTCCCAGATGCTGTTGACCGGCATCTCGCGATACAACCGCGGTAGTTCGCTCTCCTCGCAATAGCCGATGCCGCCCAGCACTTCCATCGCCTCGGCGACAAACGGGATACCGGCCTTACAGATGGCAAACTTGGCCGCAGGCGTAAACAGGCGCGCCCAGGCGCTTTCCCGGGCATCATCCCGATGGTCCCAGGCCCGCGCCAGGCGAAACAGAAAGGCGGTCTGCCCCTCCAGACGGAGCGCCATTGCCCCAGCAGCTGGCGCATCATCGGCTGTTCGACCAGGTTTTGCCAACGCCTGACGCTGTAGCGCGTGATACAGCGCCACCGAGAAGGCGCGACGCATCAGGGCATGGCTGCCCAGCGCGCAGTCAAAGCGGGTCAGGCCGCCCATCCTGAGGATCTGCCGCACGCCGTCGCCTTCGTCGCCCACCAGCCAGCCGCAGGCCTCATAAAACTCCACTTCGCTACTGGCGTTGGAGCGGTTGCCGAGCTTCTCTTTTAAGCGTTCAAGACGCACGCCGTTACGCTGCCCGTCGGGCAGCAGACGCGGCACAAAGAAGCATGAGAGCCCCGCCGGAGCCTGAGCCAGCACCAGGTGAGCATCGCTCTGCGGCACCGAGAAGAACCACTTGTGTCCCACCAGTCGGTAAAACCCTTCCGCCGATTTTCTCCGCGCGAGTGGTATTGCTCAGCACATCTGAACCACCCTGCTTCTCGGTCATGCCCATGCCGATAAGCAGCCCACGCTTTTGCCCTCCGGGCAGTAAATGCGAGTCATAACGGTCGCTTAGCAGCGGCGTAAGCCAGTCGTGAAAGGGGCGGGTAACATTTGAAGTAACAGCGGCGTGGCGGCAAAAGTCATGGTCACCGGACACAACGTGCCAGCTTCAACCTGCGCATGCAGCATGAAACGCGCGGCCCGTGCAACAAATGTTCCCTGCCTCGCATCTTCTTCCCAGGCCAGATTATGTACGCGGTTGGCGCACAATCCCTGCATCAGCAAATGCCAGGCAGGATGAAAACGCACATCATCCAGCCGCTGCCCCTGCGGGTCGTAGCGCAACAGTTCAGGTGGAAAAGCATTAGCCAGACGGCCCAGTTCGAGCGACTCGGCAGTCCCTAGCTGCTGACCAATACTGGCGAGAAGATCGCTGTCCCAACCAGCGCCTTCGCGGATAACCGCTTCGCACAGCGCGCCATCGGACAAATATAAGTTACTGTTATTGAGCGGTACAGGTTGGTTAAAAACGGTATGCGTTTGCCAGTGCATTGTGTCTCCCTCCGTCAATGGCCGTCGCTTTAAGTATGGTCAGAACCACATTATTCGCGACGGAGGGAGATCACAAAAGTACGGTTAGCCAGCAATATAATGAGGAATAAAACGAGAAGTATCTTTAGTGATCAAAGTATTATCCTCGCGGATCCCCATACCACAGGCTTCATCATCCACAATCCAGCTGCCAATCAAAGTGTAGCTGTCGCCAAAGCGCGGTAATGGCTGAAATGCCTGATAGATCATCGGTTCTTCGGCGTAATCACCCTCGGCATGCTCAACGACCTGCTGCTGACCATCAAAAATGGTGACATTTCCCCCTTCACGGGAAAATATCGGTTTGCGTACATAGCTTTCACCAGCTGCAATTTGTGGTGTTTCACCGTCAAACCAGGCGGGCAGCAGGTTGGGATGGTTGGGAAAAAATCGCCACAGCAATGGCATCAGCCCTTTATTGCTGAGTACGCTCTTCCATAACGGCTCAACCCACTGTTCGCGGCGATGGCGCAGTAAGGGGCCATTTTCATCTCGCATCATCCACTCCAGGGGATAGAGCTTAAAGGCGCGACGAATGACGTTATCATCCAGGTCCGTGAGAACACCGCCAACGCCAAGCCCCAGATCTTCGACGTAAATAAACCGTGACTCTTGCCCAGCCTGCTGCGCGCAATCCTGTAAATACAGCACCGTGGTACGATCTTCGTCAGTATCTTCGCAGCAGCAAAAATAGAAGGGCTCCGGGCTATAAAGCTCAGCAAAACGGGAGATTAGCCGCTCCTGAATGGCGTTGTACTGGTCGGCGTCGCGTGTGATCACCCCGCTGCGACGCGCATCTTCCAGCCATAGCCACTGGAAATACGCTGACTCATAAAGCGACGTTGGTGTATCCGCGTTGTACTCCAGCAGCTTGACCGGGGCGTTATTTCCGCACCAGACAAAATCCATGCGGCCGTACAGGGAGGGATCGCGATTGCGCCAGCTTTCGGCAATAACGTCCCAATACAGCGGCGGGATCGCCAGTTGCTGCATAATCTGTTCGTCGTTAACTGCTCGTTCGACGACATCCAGACACATCTGGTGCAGTTCCGCAGTGGGTTTTTCGATCTGCTCTTCCACTTGCCGGAGCGTAAAGCGGTATGCCCGGCTCTCATCCCAGTAAATCTCGTTATCGATAATATGAAAATCAAAGCCGTGATCGTAGGCGATCCGGTCCAAATCCTGACGAACAGGGACATCATGTCGCAGCATCGTTAACCTCCCCAGTGCCCACGCGCGCTGGACGAACGCCCGTAGCCGCCGCGTGAAACCGTCGAGACTTTTCTTCGTCGTATAACTATGGCTGGTTGCAGTATCATGTTTTCCACTACCGGAACGCCAACTGTAATCCCCGGAAGTTGTACGCCAGACCGGGCGCGAAGCATAGGAAGAACCGCCGCTGCTATAAACATATTGTTCGTCGCGATTTTTGCGAATGACGCGGCTGAGTAAAAAACCGGAGAATATCGGCACCCAGCTTTGATCGATGCTGTCGAGATAACAGTCGCCAAACTGTGTCTGACAGCTCTGCTTGCTCATTTGCTTTGGCAGGTTAGAGTAGAACTCTGCTTTCGCATTGTTCCAGCCATCGGCACAAACGGTGGCGCTATTGCCATCGTCAATACATTCACTCACCGCGGAGTAAAAGGTACCATCACCATCGTTATTGCCGTCATCAGCACATCCTTTGAGGACAAAAAACGCCGCTCCGCCCATAATGGCCAGCGTCAGGTATTTTCCACTGTAACGGCTGCGTTTTTC
>ENA-OQDA01000376-OQDA01000376.1-human-gut-metagenome-genome-assembly--contig:-NODE-376-length-18791-cov-2.416952_pt1 | contig 18791 bp, 12 predicted proteins | sample MGYA00242771_ERZ504603 | MGnify/ENA primary metagenome ERZ504603 (study PRJEB26092, sample SAMD00036328) | human gut metagenome | host: Homo sapiens | study: EMG produced TPA metagenomics assembly of...
CGAGATTCTCATGTTCGGCCAATAACTCCAAGCTTGCCCGTTTGATGACGGCACCGGAATCGGGTTGCATGTTCATGAGATGGCGTTTCGATGAATTCCTTTGTTCCCGGTATGCTTTTTCTGCCCGTTCGTGCATTTCAAGGGCTGCACGGTTCAGGGTACGGAACTCCCGAATACGGCAATCCGGATTCAGATAAGGTGCCGGATGTCCGGGTGATACGTTTTCAAGCCATTCCAATAAACGGTCGAGCGGGCGGAACACGGACTTCAGGATAAGGCGTGTGCTGAAGATGATGCAACAAAGCAATGCGATGTAGAGTGCGACGAGATATTTGAATATGGCGGCTATCAAATCGTCCCGTTCCAAAGTGGAGAGTCGGAGTTCCAGTTCATAATATTTCAGGTCGGTGGCCATGAAGCAGGACTTCATGATACGTACGGGTTCATATTCATCTTCAGTCTCGATATATACCGTACCGTCGTAGTACCGGTCGCGATAGTGCTCGACCTCTTCCGTGGTAAGCGGACGGATGCTGTAACTGTGTATGATTTTGTCCTCGGTATCTAAAAGGGTAGAGTCCGCCAGGATTTTCCCCACAATAATATCCCGGTAATTGGCCAGGGCATCGTCGGTCTCGTCCATCACTTCGTCAATGACGGTGTAATAGAAAAAGGTACCCCATCCGCCCAGCAACAAGAACAGGAGGAAAGAGAGGTTGAAGTGGGTATAGCGTAATAACTTCATGGTCGGGGTATGGGGAGTTTACGGCATGTCGAATGCCAATTTGTAGCCGAAACCGTAAACGGCTTTTATTTCTGCTTGTGTGCCGGCAGCTTTCATCTTTTTCCTCAAATTCTTCACCTGAGAATAAATGAAGTCGAGGCTATCCGCCTGGTCGATGTGGTCGCCCCATACAGACTCTGCCAATGCCATACGGTTGATGAGGCGGTTGGGATTGCTGATGAAATAATACAGCAGGTCGAACTCCTTACGGTTGAGGTTCAGTTCGTTCCCATCTACGGTCACTTTGCGTGTGTCGGGGACTAAAGTCAGGTTGCCCAGTACGATACTGGTGTCTCCTCCGGCTTTTTTCCTGCGCAACAGGGATTTTACCCGTGCGTTAAGCTCGGCCAGATGGAATGGTTTGGCCAAATAATCGTCGGCCCCGAGATTAAGCCCCTCCACCTTGTCCTCAATGGAGTCTTTGGCCGAGATGATGATGACGCTTTCCTGTTTACGCATCCGTTTGAGATGGGCCAGGACAGAAAGACCGCTTCCGCCGGGCAGCATGATGTCCAGCAAGATACAGTCGTAATCGTAATCGTTAACCTTTTCCATGGCAGAGGCATAGTCTTCCGCACACTCCACGATGAACTTTTCGCGCGTGAGGTACTCCCTGACGGTATTCCGCAACTCCTCTTCGTCTTCAATCAGCAGGATCTTCATGGCTGTTCCGTATCGGATGGATTGTCGATGGGTAATCTGTCTTTCTTCCGGTAACCTGTGCTGTTGAGGATAGCCACCAAGTCGCCGTCTTCTTGGCAGATTCTTACCTCTATATAAGGAATGCGCGGGTGGTGGTGTATCTCACGGGCCTCTGCGTAAAGCCATCCGGCAGACACGGCTTTCAGAAAGTTGATATTGGCGCTTAAAGACAATGTTACCTGTGCATAGCTGTTGGCTACGGCGGCAAAAGCCAAGTCGGCCAACGTGAAAAGGGCACCGCCTTGGCAGACCCCGGCAGCATTGAGGTGGGCAGGGGTGACTTCCATTCGGGCTTTGGCATATCCCGGACGTATGTCGAGTATCTCGACACCGGCCGCCCGGGCAAACCGGTCGTTCTTTAATAATTCGGATAATGTCATACTATAGTTGGATGAAAATGTCAGGCGAAAGTTTTTCGTATTTCTTCCCAGTGTTCGCAAAGCGATTGCATGGAAGGGAACAACAAGTCGGCACCGGCATCAATCAGCACTTTGTCGGGCAGCGGCCCCGTATTGACGGCGATGGTGAAGATTCCGGCAGATACTCCGGCTTGTACCCCCAAGGGAGCATTTTCCACCACAAGGCCTTCCCACGGTTGTATACCGGCTTTTTGCAGTCCCATGAGGTAGGGCTCGGGGTTGGGCTTGCCGTATTTCACATCAAAACTGGTCACCATCAGGTCGCGCCGGAATACGCTCGGAAAATTATGATTCAGCCGGTCGATGAGGCTGACCTGCCCCGACCCGGTGACGACCATGGGGGTGAAGCCATCGGCCTTTACCTTTTTCAGCAACTCGTAAGCGCCCGGCATCCGTGGGGCTTCCGGACAACGGCTGAACACGTCGGACTTGGCTTTATAGATGGTTTGCTTCTCCTCTTCGGTAGCCCGGCGTCCCCAATCACGTTGTGCCAGCAGGTCGATGGTTCCGCCGCCCGTACGTCCTTCGTGCATGTAGGCTTCTTCGGGCGTGATGTGCAGGCCGAACTGCGTCATGGCATGGCTCCAGGAATAAGCATGGTTGGGCATGGAGTCGAAGAGGACCCCGTCCATATCAAAGAGCACGGCTTTAAGGCGCGTCGCCCCAAAGCCGTGCTTCATTAAATATTTGTCTTTTTCTGCTTCGAACATGGGCTTATTTGTTTAAGCGTGCGCGGATAGCTTCACTTTCTTTTTCGTAACCCGGTTTGTTCAGCAGGGCGAACATGTTCTTCTTGTAGGCTTCCACGCCCGGCTGGTTGAAGGTATTTACCCCCAAGAGGTTGCCGCTGATGCCGCAGGCTTTCTCGAAGAAATAGATGATTTGTCCCAAATAGTACTCATTTAACACAGGGACACTCAGGCGCATGTTGGGCACACCGCCGTCCACGTGAGCCAGTTGCGTACCCAGTTCGGCCATCTTGTTCACTTCGTCCACACGCTTTCCGGCCAGGAAGTTCAGGCCGTCCAGATTTTCGTCGTCCGAAGGGAAGAGTACCTTGTGGTTGGACTGCTCGATGCTGATGACGGTCTCGAAGATGGTACGTTCGCCGTCCTGAATCCATTGTCCCATGGAATGAAGGTCGGTGGTAAAATCTACGGCAGCCGGGAAAATACCTTTTTTGGGTCCTTTCCTTCCGATTCTCCGTACAACTGTTTCCACCATTCGTTCAGGTAGTGCAACTTAGGTTGGTAGTTTACCAGAATTTCGATTTTCTTGCCTTCGGTATATAAAGCGTTGCGGCAGGCAGCATATACGGCAGAGGGGTTTTCCATGAAAGGTACGTCCACGGCAGTTGCTTTTTCCATGTCGGCGGCACCGGCCACGAGTTGTGCGATGTCGAAGCCGGCCACGGCAATAGGCAGCAAGCCTACGGGAGTGAGTACGGAGAAACGTCCGCCCACATTGTCGGGGATGATGAAGCTCTTGTATCCTTCCGTATCAGCCGTGGTACGGGCGGCACCTTTTTGGGCATCGGTTACGGCCACGATGACTTTGCGAGCCATGTCCTTGCCGCGTTGGTCTTCGCATTGCTTTTTCAGCAGGCGGAAAGCCAAAGCCGTTTCGGTGGTCGTGCCGCTCTTGGAAATATTGATGACACCGAATTTCTTGTCGGCCAGGTAAGCGCACATTTCGGCCAGATAGTCTTCGCCGATGTTGTTTCCGGCAAACAGGATGACCGGGTTCTTCTTATCGTTCAGCAACCATTGGAAGCTGTTGCTCAGGGCTTCGATGACGGTGCGTGCGCCAAGGTAGCTTCCGCCGATGCCGGCTACTACGACCACTTCGCAGTTCTCGCGGAGCACCTGTGCCGTGGCGTTCAGTTCACCGATGAAATCGGGAGTAATGGAAGACGGCAAGTGCAGCCAACCTAAAAAGTCGTTACCCGGACAAGTGCCGTTTTCCAACGCTTCCTGTGCGGCTTTCACCTTCGGTTCGTATGCCGCGATGGCATCGGCCTGAAGGAACTGAGTTGCTTTTGTGATGTCTAATTGAATATTCTTCATCTTTTTACGCTATTAAAAAACAATAATGAGTTATCGGAATGAATCGGTGAGCAGTTTTATCTCGATGCTCGGCGAGATACGTTCGTAGAGGATATTATATACGGCGTCCAGAATCGGCATGTTGACATGGAGGCACTTGTTGATGTCCTTCATACATTTGGTGCCGTAATACCCCTCGGCTATCATTTCCATTTCTATTTGTGCGCTTTTCACACTGTAACCCTTGCCTATCATGGAACCGAACACCCGGTTGCGGCTGAAGTTGGAATATCCCGTGACGAGAAGGTCGCCCAGATAGACCGAATCGATGATATTCCGTTCAATGGGGTGTACAATCTTGAGAAAACGGTTCATTTCCTGCGCTGCGTTGGACATGATGACCGATTGGAAGTTGTCTCCATACTTCAGGCCGTTGCAGATACCCGCCGCGATGGCATAGACGTTCTTCAACACCGAAGCGTATTCGATGCCGATGACGTCGTCGCTGATTTTGGTCTTGACATATTCGCTGCTGATCATGTCGGCAAAGTTTTGCGCCTTTTCCAAGTCTGCGCATCCTACGGTCAGATAAGTAAGCCGTCCCAAAGCCACTTCTTCCGCATGGCTCGGTCCCCCCAAAACGGCCAGATTCTCGTCGGGCACGCTATACACCTGATGAAAATATTCCGAGCAGACCAGGTTTTCGTCGGGCACGATACCCTTGATGGCCGTGACGATGAATTTATCGCGCAGGCGCGTCTTGAGTTTTTTCAGATGGCTCTTTAAATAAGGTGAGGGGGTGACGAAAATCAAAGTATCCGCTTCTTCCACTATTTTATTGATGTCGGCAGAGAAGTGGATGCGGTTCACGTCGAAATGTACGCTGGTCAGGTAAGCCGGATTATGTCCCAAACGGCGGAATTCCTCGATGCGGTCTTCCCGTCGCATGTACCAATGGATGGAATCGTTTCGCTCCAACATCATCTTGGCGATGGCGGTAGCCCAGCTACCGCCCCCCATGATGGCTATGGTTCCACAATTTCCCATGTTTTCCGGTTGTTATATTTGGCTAATCCACTCGGCCACGTCGTTGACGGATGGCTTTTCGATGTCGAGTTTGTATTTCTTGATGACCTCTCCCACCTGTTGCTGCAGCTTTTGCGGATTGACGTCCTTCATGTCGCTTACCAGATTATATCCGGCTTTTTGCAATACGGGCACGAGTGCCTCGGCCACGCCGATGGCAGCGTATTTGTCGGCACTGTCCTTGGGTATTTTCTTTTCAGGACGCATTTGCGGGAAGAAGAGAACCTCTTGAATCGTGGTCTGGCCCGTCATGAGCATGACCAGACGGTCGATGCCGATACCGATACCGCTGGTGGGGGGCATGCCATATTGCAAGGCACGCAGGGAAATCCTGGTCGATGAACATCGCTTCGTCGTCGCCCTTCTCGCTCAGGCGCATCTGTTCGATGAAACGCTCTTCCTGATCTATCGGGTCGTTCAACTCCGAATAGGCATTGGCCAGTTCCTTACCGTTGACCATCAACTCGAAACGCTCGGTCAATGCCGGATTACTGCGGTGTTTCTTGGTGAGCGGCGACATTTCCACCGGATAGTCGGTGATAAAGGTCGGTTGGATATAAGTACCCTCGCAGAACTCGCCGAAAATCTCGTCGATAAGCTTGCCTTTACCCATCGTGTCATCGATTTCCAGATTCAGGGCCTTGCATATCTCGCGGATTTCTTCTTCGCTCTTCCCGTTCAGGTCATAACCCGTTTTTTCCTTGATGGCCTCCAAGATGGGAAGACGGCGATAGGGTGCCTTGAAGCTGATGGTCTTTCCGTCCACCACGCTCTCCGTGCTGCCGTTCACAGCGATGCAGATGCGCTCGAGCAACTTTTCGGTAAACGCCATCATCCAGTTGTAATCCTTATATTGTACATAAAGTTCCATGCAAGTGAACTCCGGATTGTGGCTCTTGTCCATACCCTCGTTGCGGAAGTTCTTGCCGATTTCGTACACGCCTTCGAAACCGCCTACGATGAGGCGTTTCAGGTAGAGTTCCGTGGCGATACGAAGATACAGGTCGATGTCGAGCGAGTTGTGGTGGGTAATGAACGGGCGCGCGCTGGCTCCTCCCGGGATGGATTGCAGGATAGGTGTCTCCACCTCCGTGTAGCCTGCTTCGTCCAGGGCGGCACGCAACGTTTTCAGGATGGCCGAGCGCTTCAGGAACGTTTCCTTCACTCCGCTGTTGACAATCAAGTCCACGTAACGCTGGCGGTAACGCAGTTCCGGGTCGTCGAAAGAGTCATATACCTCGCCGTCTTTCATCTTGACGATGGGCAGGGGCTTGAGGCTCTTGGCCAAAACCGTCAGTTCTTGCATGTGCACGCTGATTTCGCCTGTTTGAGTCTTGAAAACAAAGCCTTTGATACCGACAAAGTCACCCAAGTCGAGCAATTTCTTGAATACGGTGTTGTATAAATCCTTGTTTTCTCCGGGACAAATATCATCGCGAGTGACATACACCTGAATGCGCCCTTTGGAATCCTGCAATTCGAGGAAAGAGGCTTTGCCCATGATGCGCCGGCTCATGATACGGCCTGCGATGCACACTTGGCGTTTCTCTTCCGCCGCATCGTCGTATTCGGCTTTGATGTCGGTCGAGAAAGCATCGGTCGGGTATTCGTCGGCCGGATAAGGGTCGATGCCCAAGGCACGGAGTTCGTTCAGGTTGTTCCTTCTTACGATTTCTTGTTCACTTAACTCTAAAACATTCATTTTTATTCTGATTTCGATATTTGGGGCAAAATTACAAAAGTTTTTTGAGTGTCCCAATGATTTACCCGTTTATTAGCATGGAGCTTAGGACAGTGAAAACATGTTTTCTTTGGAATGACGGACTTATATAGTTAATTTTGTGTTAAATATTCGGGAGAGGTAATTTCGCTCAGTATAAAAATGCTAACTTTCGCAAATAAATCAATAGAGTGGTAACTTTTAAAAATTGGGACTATGAAAGCAAAAGTTTGGAAAGGTGTCTGGGCCTTATGTGTAGTTGCCGTTACGATGGCATCTTGTGATTTTGTGAATAAGATGAAAGAGAATGCTACTACAACGCCGTCGGACACGATTATCGGAGCAAATGCCGGGGAGTTGGACGGGAAAATAGATGAATTGTTGGAATTGGCCAAGGCAAAAAAGGAAACGGCAGAGTTTGCCGAGATTTATACCTATTTCAATTATAAGCCGGGTGATCCTTCTACGAGTGTGACGATACAAATTGTAACGCCGGAGGATAAGAACAAGATGGCGGAATATAGTTGGTACGATAATAAGGATGTTCGTAACAAACTGGATAAACAGGATATGGTGATTTCGGATCATGACGATAATGTGATTGATACTTATGACGGTTTCAAGGATATGCTTTTCACTTACGATGATGTGGCCAAGCAGGTGGAGAATCTGCCGGTGTTCTGCAAAGAGGCGTTGGAAGCATCGGGATATGGCGAAGACGGCTATGTGAGAAGCTACCAGATAGAAAAAGGTGATGCGTTCATCATGGTGGGACACAAGTCCTCCAATATGTTGAGTAAGACTTACCATGTAGCCGAAGATGGCGAACATATCATAGTGAAAGAATAAGTGTAAGGCGCTTCTGTTCGGAAATCCGCTGTCGTCTCATATTTCCGGAAGTCCCGTGGCAGGACTTGGATATGACGGCGGATTTCCTTTTTGAGGAAATGGATGGGGGTATGGAACGTTCGTAAGGCTTCACAGGCGTTGTCCGCTCGGTTTTACTTTGCGTCATCCGGTGGTGAAATACAAGAGGGGCGGGAAAAAAGCAGAGTAGAGACTATTCCGCCCAGTGCGGCCGAACCCGGAAAAAGGGCTTTTTCCTTTTCTTTTTTCGTGCCACGCAGGGGATTTTTGGGTTACCCCTTTGTTGTTGGATCTTAATTTTCTCGTCTTTCTGGCCATGTGCTTGTCCGGTGTAGGGATATTTTTTCCGGACAATGTCGATTTGTTGCATTGGGGCGCCGATTTTTGCTCCATTGACTCTGACCGGCGATTATTGGCGTGTGCTGACCTGCAATTATGTGCATGTAGGTCTTATACACTTGGCCATGAACATGTATGCCTTATTGTTCATTGGTCTGTTTTTGGAGCCGTTGGCAGGTTCTCGCCGTATGGCTATGGCTTATGTCTTGTCCGGACTTTACGCATCCTTGGCGAGCCTGTCGGTCAATGCCGAATGGATTGCGGCCGGGGCTTCGGGAGCCATATTCGGCTTGTACGGTCTCTTTTTTGCTTATTTGCTTTTACGCAGGGGCGGAGAGGAGAGGCGAAATACCTTGCTTGTCAGCATTGCGGTTTTCATTTTGTATAATCTGTTGTTTGGGATGAGAGATGACAGTGTGGATAATGCGGCGCACGTCGGTGGATTGGGGTGTGGTTTCTTGTTGGGGTTGGCTTACGGGATGTCGGATAAGGTGCGTGAGAAAAGCAAACGGATGGTTGTGGCTTGTCTGGCAGAATTCGTCTTATTATCTGAGTTTATCTGTTGGTTTTCCGCCTTGACACACGGAATGCCTCCCGATTACCAGGACGTGCGTGAAGTTTGGCGGAGTGGCCTGTTGGAAGACTATATAAGAAATGGAGATTCGGAGATTCATTCGGAAGAGAACGGTATGGGGCAGAATACGGAGTATACCGTAGTGGAGGGCTGGACCATGACGGATCAGGATGTCTGGATTCCTTTTAGCGATGAAGCGAGTGGTTTCAGTTTCCGTTATCCGTCCAATTGGCATAGAAAGCCGGATGGATGGTTGGATTTCCGCATCGAAAACGGGTTGAATTGGATGACCGTGGAGTATTCGGATGCTGCGGCAGATACGGATGCCCGGAAAATGAAAGATGCTTTAAAGCGGAGTGTGTGTGACGAAGAAGGCCGTTTACTTGACGGTTGCACTTGCGAGACAGTCGTCCTGAACGGGACTGAATTCGTGAAAGTCAGTAGCCCCCAACGTATCTCCCTTACAGGGAAGAAATGGATTGAGGCGAGGCGTACTACTTACGGATATTATAAGGATAATCCTTTACGGTGCATGACCATCGTGCAGTGGGCCACGAGTGAACCTTTCCGAAAAGAGATGGATGAAATGGCGCAAAGTTTTTTCATACGGGAACCATAAAGGGCATTTGATTTTTCTTTTTTGTGAATGACGGCTGAAGGTTCACCGTAAAGTGTTGTACCACAGTGCGGAACGGAATTTTTCGGTGAACCCCTTGTGAAGGCTGTTTGAGTGAAGGGTTCACCTTAATCGTTTGATTCTTAGATAGAATGAAGGATGTGAACCCTTTTTTCGTTCAATCTTATTGTATGGTGTTGTATGGGTGGCGGAGGTGGCACACGGCATAAAATCGCTTGCAGCAGCACGCAAAATCGTTCTCAGCAGAATGAAAAATCGTTCGCCTGAGATTGATTTTTCGTTTGGCGCAGAAAATTCGGGGCTTTTCTGGTATACAAAAATCCCTTGCCGTCCCGGGCACGAGGCTGCGGGAGGCAAGGGAGATGAGCAGGCAAAGTGTCATTTTTTGATGAACTTGCGTGTTACGGTTTGTCCGTTGGTTACAACCTTTAACAGGTAAACACCCGAGGGGTAACTGTGGCATGGGATACGGATGTCTGTTTCCCATGTTTGTTCCGCACGTTTGCACCGTCCATCCAATCCGATGACGTAAATCTGTTTCTCACTGTGGGCCGGCATGTGGCAGACATGAAGGTTTTCGGTCACGATGGTCGGATAGATGTGGATGGTGTTTTCGCGGGAAGAGCGGATGTCGCTTCCGGGGAATCCCACGGCGTGGAACGCACGGGTATCCCGTATCCCGGGATAGGCCACTGATTTTACCTCAATCGTGCCCTTGCCGTTTTGGGTGGCATGGAGGTACGTGTGCCCAGAAGCATCCTCTTCGATATAAGCGAATTCGCTGCCTTCGATAATGTTCCAGACGACTTGCGGGTTTGTGGCCTCTTCCGGGTAAACCTTTGCCGCCAGTTCTATGCGTTGCACTCCGGTGGCATTGTCGATATAGAGTTCGTCTTCGGGGTAGATGCGGATGCTTTCGACCGGAACGGGGAAGGATGCTTTTTCCACCGTCAAGTCCTGATGCAGTTGTGAGCCGTCGATGGTTGTGGCGCGTACGATAATCTGCCCGGCCTGGGTTCCGTAAGCGACCAACAGTCCTTGTGGGGTGACATAGGCCAGTTCTTCGCCCTGTATAATCGTCCAGTTCACGTTCTTGCACGAGGCGTTCGCCGGGTAGATGTGGGCATACAGGTGCAGGCTGGCTTGTTGTTCGTTCAATACGGCATCTTTCTCCAAATGTGTGACGGCCAGTTCTTCGGCCAACCGCAAGTTTTGAGCTTGCGCTGCGCTAGCTGTGTTCGATTGGGCAGAAGCCATGGCGAGACTGCGCTTCATCGGTTGCCATTCATCTTCGTAATAAGCACTATAAGCTATGGCATAGTAAACCACGCCTTCTGGAGCTGTGAGGTCGGTGTACGACTGGGTGCTGCCGGAAACGGTAGCTATTTCGGTTAACGTTTCGGGCGAGGTGCCTCTCAGGATGCGGTAATGGTCTATGTCGCGTCCGGAGTAAGCATTCCACATCAGGTTCCAACTGCCGTTCATGCCTTTGTTGATGGTCAGGTGGACGCTTTGGTGGGGCGTACCGCTTTCCGTCGGTATGCCGAAACTGGTGTTCAGGCAGATACGGTAGCGCGAAGTGGTGACGGCCGGGTTGGAGGCCATGTCGGTGAACCCCTCGTCTGACGGTTGTGCTTCGCCAATCAAGTCGAATTGGTTGTAGTGGCTGCCCTCTTTATAGATGCAGACCGTGGAAATGTAATCCGGAAGGTTCCTGAACTTCCAGTTAATCCGGTTTTTCCCCGGTCGTGGGGTCTACCGTGACCAAGGCGATCTGCGGGGCTTCCATTCCTTCGAGCACATCGATGGTACGTTCTTGGTAGATGTTTCCGCAACCATCGTCTTCCACGGTCATGCGCACGGTATAATGTCCGGTATGCGTGAATGTGGCCCGTACCTCTTTCGTATTTTCCTTCCGTTCAAAACTGATGCCATAGTGCCCGGGAGTATAAAAGTCATCGTCGTCTTGTGACTTGACGGTGAAACTTACGCTCCGGTTGACCATGAAGATGTCGTCCGATATTTCAAAGTTGGTTTTCGTGTGGGCCAACGTGATTCCGGGCAGGGTGAATGTGGCATCCAACGGTGGATTGACATAGGTGGACACTTCGCTGCTGATGCCGTCCACGGTTACGGTAAGGGTCTTTTGTCCGGCTGTGCTCCACACCACTTCGTACGTGTGGTCATCGCTGTGGTCCAGCACGGTGGCATCGGCTCCGAAGTCCACTTGTATCTGTCGGCCTTCCGTGCCGACATACCGTATAGTGGCCGATTTGTCGCGACAGATGCGTGGCGGCAAGGACAATAACGGTTTAGGGAGGATTTCCACCGCCAGAGGGGGTGGTGAAATCCGAAGTGGCGAACCATCTGTCTATGCTTTGCATCTGAATCTCATATTTGCCTACCGGCAGTGCGGATACAGGTATGCGTATCTGTGTCCCCGTCAGTTCTTGTAATGGGGAGGGCAGAGGGGCGGCTTCGTTGTTTAGCCCGTTCAACGGGGAGATGATGAATGCCCCTTCTCCGGAAGCCCCTTGTTTTTTCACGCTCAGGTTATAACGCATCTGGCAGGCCGGGGTTTCGGCGTCTTCAGCAGCGTTCCAGGATATGGTGAGATACCCGTCTTCGTCCTGCGTGGCGTGCAAGCCTTGCGGAGCGTGCGGTGGCGTATTGGAAATGCGGCTGTTGGCCGTGCTCATGTCGTCGCCGGCGTTGTTCAGGAACAGCGGCTTTCCGTTGGCATCTTTTCCAAATAGCATATAGGAACCGTTGTCGTCATTGGTGGTTTGCAACTCAAACTTTCCTCCTCCGTAATTGTACAGCCAACTGTTCCAGTGCGTGCCGACCAAATCAAGGTATCCGTTGTTGTCCAGGTCGTAGAAGATGAGGTCTTTGGCTACTCCCACGGGGCCTTCCACTACTATGGGATTTTCATAGTCAACCTGTGCGTTCCGGCTGAGGTAAATGTGATAGAACCGGTTATTGCCACTATATTCCTCATCTATGATGATGTCTTTGATGCCGTCGTTGTTCAAGTCGGCAAATACCGGAATGGTTTGGGTTTCGCGATAATCGAGGGTGATGTCGGTGTTTATCCTTTGGAACTTGAAGTTGCCTTGGTTGATGAACAGCACCAATTTGTGGCTGCTAAGGTGGCTGTTTTCGTCCCATTGTTTGCTCCAACCGGCCATGTCCATCAGGTTGTCGCCGTTGATGTCGGCATATACGAATGTCGTTCCGTCAAATTCTCCACTTCCATAGGCATCGGGGCGGAGAATGTTTTCGATAGGATGAGGCACGAAAGTTTTCCAGTCGCCTGTATTCTCATAGATCGTGTCGTTTTGATTATAATCTCCGGATGAGTTCCGCCAATAGTAGTCGGGCAAGCCGTCGTTGTTGAAATCATAGATGGGGTATTTCCAAGAACCTATATCACCTACTGTTATAGGCGGTTGGGGAGTAAAGGCTTCGCCTACGGTGTGAGATACGGTGAAACGCCTGTTGCCCTGGTTGAGCATCAGGTTGTCTTTGAATTCTTTATTCACCAAATCTAGGTTCATGCCACCGATGAAGTCCATCAGCCCGTCCCGGTTGTAGTCCCATGCGAAGTTTATGTTGATATCCAGGTTCGTGTTGTAAATGCCCGGTGCTTTTTCGAAATCCTGTTCTTTTGTGGGTTGGTACACACCGTCTGCGGCGAGCAGTTCGGGTTGCCCGTCGAGGTCGATGTCGGCAATTTGCCGTATACCGTAGTTGGAGTCGGACAAGCCGGACAATTTCCTTTTGTCGAACCGGACGGCACTGACATGAAGGTCGGCTGTCCGGGGAGTGCTGGTATTGCCTTCCACGTCGGTCACGCTCAGCGTGATGTGCTTTTGTCCCGGTTGGTCGAACACGACTTTTAGGATGCTTCCTGAAGCTTCGGAAGAGATGATGGTGCCACCGTCCAAATCCCAGTTATAACGAAGTGAGGGGTCGGCCGGGCCGTCATAACCCATGATGGCCGTGTCGGCAGTCGTGATGTCTTTGTCCGCGATGTAGAATGGGGCATGCGCCACTTCATGCCGGTAGACGGCGGCATCCGACCACGCGCTGCCTTTTCCCATGGCATCGATGGTTTGCACGGCGATGTAGTAGTCCCCTTTTCGCCAACCGGACACGTTGAGCGTCTTGTCCAAGTTGTACTCCATATTGCCCGGCATCAGGTTCAGGCGGTGTCCCTGTTCGTCGGCGCAGGCAATAAAGATCGTCCCTTTGCCCGGGGCGGTACCGATGCGCAGGGCGTAGGTCAGGTCGGCGGTTGGAGTCAGGTCATCCTTTCCCGGTTGCCAGTTGATTTGCAGCATTCCGGATGCGGCATCGGACACGAGGGTCGGCATGTCCGGTTTCTCCGGGGATTGGTTGGCGGCTGTAGCTTCCTGCTTAAAAGAATAAAGGAAGCTGTTTGAGGCAGTAGGAAGCTTGTCCGAGGTGCGTTCAAAGTACATGCTATGGACCAGGATGTCGCAGAAACCGTCATTGTCGAAATCGCCGGCGTAAGCTTCGGCATCGCCATTCAATTCTTCCGAAGATTCATACTGCACGATTTGGGTGGGTATCAATGCGTCCGGCATTTCTTTGAAAAGCATGTCCTTGCTTCCTTTCAGCCAATAAAGGTCGCATTCCCATCCATTCAAGACTTTGCGGTCCGCATTCTTTTCCAAGGCCAATATGTCGTAACATCCGTCGTTGTCTACGTCGGCACATCCGATGAAAAACAGTTGGCGGTGGAAGGTATTGTCTTCGTTGATGGTGAAATTTCCTTTTCCGTCGTTAATGGCCATTACCAGGTAGCAATATTCTCCCGTGGCTGACGAATGGCTGAAAGGCAACAGTACGTCCACATAGCCGTCGGCATTGAAGTCATAGAAATGAATGCGTTTGTCCATGGCCAGGTTGCTCATCAACGTTTGCCTTTTGATGCTCCCGTCTTTTTGGAACACCATGCTTTCCACCGTTTGGGTTTCTTCATCATAACAGATGTAGTCCATGATGAAATCTCCGTTCAAGTCGCGTGGGTATAGTCTGCCGTTTTGTGGTGTCAGAAGAAAACGGTTGTTGCCCCGGTTGAGCAATAAGGTGCCGGTGGATTCGTCAATCAGGTCTGCGTGTCCGTCCTTGTTGAAGTCCATGCTATAGAATTCCCGGTTACTGGAGAAGGTAGCGACGTGGGCTGACGGGGAGCCTCCGATAGCTACGCCCACATCGCCGCCCAAGTTACCCAGGCCTATGCCTGAGGAGGAGGGTTGTGATTCCCAACGGTTATATACCAATGTGTCTTCTTCTGATGAGACAGGTATGATTTCGATGGGGCTGAAACTGCCGTCGGCAGCTTGGCGGTATATTTTACGGTTGTCGTGCATCAGGTCGATGCGCCCGTCGTTGTTGTAGTCGCAGGGATAGGGTGCCTCGCTCACGTTGTCAATGGTTTGCCAGATTCCCTCCTGTGCGGAGATGGCGATGGTTCCGCCCTCCAGGTAGCGGATGTCCGGGAATGCATCGTTGTTCAGGTTGCACAGCCGGGCGTGTTCTCTGCTTTCGGGTATGGAGTATTGTTCCATAGGCATTAGTCCCGGATATTGATAAGAATGGAAACGGAAATCCGTTCCTAAAAATTCCAACTTGCCGTCACCGTTGATGTCGTAGATGTTGCTCATGGCTTCGATGGGGTGGGTCGTGTTTGTCGGTAGGATAATATGGCTGATTTGTACATTGGCGGTGGTGCCTTCCACATGTTGGGCTGTCAGATACACATTATTCCAACCTTCCTGGATTCGTCCTCCGTGTTGGGTGTCGCTGCCTGTGCCATCTTGGTTAATCGGATAGAACAGTGAAATCTTGTCCTTTTGGGTATCGATGCCACTGGCATGAAAGTATACGGTGGCATCTCCGTGATCATCCGGGGCATAGAACGAACCGACTTTAATGGTGGCTATTTCGCCTTTTTGGGCTGTGCCGGTCAGGGTATACACTCCGTTTTGTTCTACCCAACGATAGCTGTCGTCTTGTGCTTGGGCTGCCGTAACTCCCCAAAGGCCACAGAGTACAAGGAATAAGACACGGGATAGCACATGGAGAGTGCCATTGGATGTGAGAGGGGGTGCGCCGGAGAAGGCATCATGATAATGTTTTTCCATATTTATACTTTTTGTGCCTTATGCAACCCCGGAGCGGCGTTTAATCAAGGTAATCGTCGGCCATATATAAAAAGCGTGGGTACGCTGTAGCCTGTCGCTCGTCCCACTCTTCAAGGCGTCTCGCATTGCCCATTTCGTCAAGGACGAGCAACGCAGAAGCCCACGCAGAATATGTGTACAATCCGTCCCTTTGTATCCGTGCTTACGAACGGATACAACGAGGACTGTATGAATACATATCCCAATGGGCATCTATCGTTGCTTTGTCATTCGACGAAATTCCAAGTTTGCGAGACTTTGAAGAGTCAAAAGAACAAAGCGTCTGATAAACGCCTTTTCCTATATGTCATCCCACCCCTCCGCTTCTGCTTGTCAGATTGCTTCAAGGTGAGGATGTGGCAAATTTACAATTTATCTCTGAATAAGGAAAATGGTTTGATGTTTTTCTTTAAGGGAATGAGCGGCTTTCTTGCTTTTTACGAATGTCCTGCCCATGCGAGGCTGAGCACACTGAAGCGGACGCGGCAGGCACGGGCAATGGTCTCGGCGCAGGACAGCATGGTGGCTCCGGTGGTGATGACGTCGTCCACTAACAAGATATGGCGGCCTTCCAAATTCCCAGGATGCCGGACGGCAAAGATGTCCCGGACGTTCTCGCGCCGTTGCCGGTGGTCCAAGGTGGTTTGGCTCGGATTGGATTTGGTGCGCACCACGCTTGTCGTATCGGTGGGGATGCCGGTGGCTTCGGATATGCCCCATGCTATCCAATCGCTTTGATTATAGCCCCGTTGCCGTTCCTTTTTCCGGGACAAGGGAATGGGTACGATGAGGTCTATCCCGTCGAAAAAGCTTGTGGCTTTCAGTTCCTCGGCCATCATACGCCCCATGGTTTTCCCTACTTCGGGATGGTTATGGTATTTCAGTTCGAACAAAATGCGGCTGTGAGGAGAGTGTGGGGTGTAATGGAAAAAAGAAATTCCTTTCTCGATGGGAACCAGTCCCCAAAATATGCGGGCGATGTCGTTTTCTTCAAACGAGACGGTCCGGACACGTGGGAGGTCGGCCTGACATCGTACACAGAGCACCTCTTCACCCGGCGACATGCGCCTGCGGCAACAAAGGCAATACCGGGGGAAGAAAAAGTCCAAAAGGGCTTGGAGGTACAGCGAGAGACTATGTAAAATCCTCTTCTTCCACATGCAGGCAACGCGTAATGGCATTCATTTCAAATCCGCGGCTGAGGCCGAAGCGAATGAGTTTCCCGTTGCGCTCATGGTCGGAAGCAGCCTTCACGCTCCGGGATTTGCTTTGCAGAAGCTTACGGAGGACACACAGGTATTCCTCTTCTTCGATTTCGGTCAGTGCCTCCCGGCAACACGTGTCGGGAATGTTTTTAAGTCGGAGGGCTTGCATGATTTTAATGCGCCCCCATTGGTTATATCTGAATTTGTCCCGTACGAAACACCGGCTGAACCGGGCTTCGTTCGATGAATTTTTCCGCTTGGAGGTCGTTGTGAGCACTTCTTTCTGTTGCGCAGCCTCGAGTCCCATTTGTCCAGCTTCTTTGGATGTCGGAAAGACAGTATTCCGCGCCGGAACAGCAGGCCGCAGCCTTGTTGAAGGCTTCTTGTGTGGTCAGTTCTTTCATTTTCTGCATCGTATCATTCGTTCATTGTCGTAGAAATCTTTCTTCAAAGTAATGTCTCGTAAGCCGAGGCTTTGGAACAGCCGGGTGGTTTCCCGTCCGTATGCCCTGTTGATTTCCACGTAAAGCCGTCCGCCCTCTTTCAACGTCTTTACGGCATATTCCCCTATTGCCCGATAGAAAAGCAATGGGTCATGGTCCGGAACAAAGAGTGCTTGCGAAGGTTCGTAGCGCAGCACATTCTCTTCCATGTTCTCCCGTTCATGCTCGCAGATATGAGGGGGGATTGCTGACGATGATGTTCCAAAGCGGGGAATCCTGCTCTTTGGACGGAGAGTCCAGAATGTCCTGACACCGGAAATTCACGGCGGCCCCTAAACGCTCTGCATTCTCCCGGGCGATGGCAAGAGCTTGCGGGCTGATGTCGATGGCGGACACTTGTGCCTGCGGCAGTTCTTGGGACAGCGTGATGGCTATGCAGCCGCTGCCCGTCCCGATGTCCAATATGTCGGGCGATGAAAATCCGGATGCCTTTTCGTCCCGTATGATCCACTCCGTCAATTCTTCCGTCTCGGGGCGCGGCACAAGGACACCCGGGGCAACGGAGAAAGTACGGCCGCAGAAATCCGTTTGTCCTAAAACATATTGTACAGGTTCTTTTTGCGACAGGCGTTTCACAATATTTTCAAGGTCCCGGCGTTCTTCTAAGGAGAAAGTCCGGTCCCGTCCCATGCAGATGTCGATTGGCGTGAGGCCGAAACGGGTCTCCAATACAAGGCGGGCTATGGCGCGTGCCTCACTGGCCGGGTAGGACATGCAGAGGCGGTCGAAGATATAATTGAAAGAAGCGTTCATCTCTGTGATGGGTTTGTCGGACAAAAATAGGCATTTTTATCGGATTGGTATATGACAACAGACGAAAAATACATGTCCCGTTGCATACAACTGGCACGCAACGGGTTTTATGGCGCAGCACCGAATCCTATGGTGGGGGCTGTCATTGTACACGACGGGAAGATTATCGGCGAGGGATACCATGTGCGTTGCGGCGGACCACATGCCGAGGTGAACGCGGTCCGTTCTGTGCGTAATCCCGAGCTTTTGAAAGAGAGTACGATATACGTAAGTCTGGAGCCTTGTTCGCATTATGGAAAGACGCCTCCTTGTGCCGATTTGATTGTGGAAAAGGGAATTCCCCGTGTCGTAGTCGGGTGTATGGACCCGTTTGCCAAAGTGGCGGGCCGGGGCATACGGAAATTACAGGAGGCCGGCATTGAGGTCACGGTCGGCGTGCTGGAGGCCGAGTGTCTGGCGCTGAATCGCAGGTTCATGACTTTCCATACGCACCGTCGTCCTTATATTACGTTGAAGTGGGCTGAATCGGCCGATGGCTTTATGGATAGTCTGCGCACGGACTACGAGAAGGAAAAACCTTACGCATTTTCCACGCCGTACACCCGGATGTTGGTACATCGTTGTCGGGCAGAGCATCAGGCTATTTTGGTCGGGCGGCAGACAGCTTTGGCCGACAACCCTTCGCTGAATTTACGAATGTGGCCGGGTAAATCTCCTTTACGCTTGGTGATAGACCGTAGAGGCGACCTTCCCGGGCATCTTGCTCTTTTTAACGATGGGGCGGAAACGCGTGTATATCTGGATGTTTTGTCCGTTCTTCCTCCGTATGGAAAACAGACGGGAGTGACTTGCGTACGCTTGGATTTCAGTCGGGATATTTTGCCGCAAATTTTGGATGATTTATACCGTTTGTCTGTCCTGTCTCTTTTGGTGGAAGGAGGG
>ENA-OQDA01000379-OQDA01000379.1-human-gut-metagenome-genome-assembly--contig:-NODE-379-length-18708-cov-5.108659_pt1 | contig 18708 bp, 18 predicted proteins | sample MGYA00242771_ERZ504603 | MGnify/ENA primary metagenome ERZ504603 (study PRJEB26092, sample SAMD00036328) | human gut metagenome | host: Homo sapiens | study: EMG produced TPA metagenomics assembly of...
CATCACCCGGCTTTGTGCTGTTCGCGGCGCTGCTGGCGGGGCTTTGGTATGTCTGCCCGCCGCCGCGCCGCTGGCAGCTGCTGCTGGGGGCAAACTTACTATTTTACGCGGTGCTCTGCCCGGCAGCACTGCCGGTGCTGGCGGGCAGCAGCTTTCTGGTCTGGTGGTGCGGGCGGCGCACCGCGAAAAAGCCCGTGTTCCTTGCGGGGCTTGCGGCGGCACTGCTGCCGCTGGCCCTGCTCAAGTATCTGCCCGCTGCGCTGGGCTGGCAGGGCACGCTGGCGAACGCTCTGGGCATCGGCTATTTTACGCTGCAGCTCGTCAGCTATCTGTGTGACGTGCGCCGGGGCAGGATTTTGCCTGAGAAAAAATACGCCCGCCTTTTGTGCTATGCGTCGTTCTTTCTCTCCATCACGCAGGGCCCCTTCAACCGCTATGACGCCCTGATGCCGCAGCTGGACCGGCCCACTGTCTGGGATACGGACAGGGTCTGGCGCGGCGTACAGCGCAGCGCGTGGGGCTACTTTAAAAAGCTGGCCGTGGCGGACCGCGCCGCCATCGTTGTGGATGCAGTCTTTGCCAACCCCGCCGCCTTTGACCGCACCCAGCTGCTGCTGGGCGGCGTGCTGTTCACCGTGCAGCTCTACGCCGATTTCTCCGGCTACACCGACATTGTGCTGGGCGTCGGCGAGGTGCTGGGCCTGCACCTGCCGGAAAACTTCCGCCAGCCGTTCTTTGCCGACTCGGTCAAGGACATCTGGGCGCGGTGGCACATCAGCCTGTCGCAGTGGCTGCGGGATTATATTTATATTCCGCTGGGCGGCAGCCGGTGCAGCAAGGCGCGCAAGGACGGAAACCTGATTATAACCTTCCTCGTCAGCGGCCTGTGGCACGGCGCGGGGCTGACCTACCTCGTCTGGGGCGGCCTGCACGGCCTGTGCCAGGCGGCGGAAAACCACCTGCCGCCCCGCCGCCCGGGTAAGCTCCGCCATGCGCTGCGCGTGGCGGGCACATTCTGCATTCTGGCGGGTGCGTTCGTGATTTTCCGCGCCAGCAGCCTTGCCAACGCGGCAGAGCTTTTTAAGGGGATTCTCTGCAACGGCGGGCATGCCGTGTTCTCCAACTATTGGGAGCTTGGCCTGACGAGCCTGCAGGAGGAAATTCTGCTCTACGCGGGCATTGCGATTCTGCTGGCCGTGGACGCCGCCCATGAGCGTGGTGTCTCGCTGCGCACCAAAATCGCCGCCCTGCCCACGCCCGCCCGCTGGGCCATCTATGAGGTCTGCATTTTTGTTTTCCTGTTCATGGGCCGCTTCCTCGGCGGCGGCAGCTTCCTGTATGCGAGGTACTGACAATTTCGCCGCCTGTAGGGGCCGGACATGCCTGGCCCGCCCGTTACCCATACAGGGCAGCCTGCGGAAGGCCGCGGGCAGCCCTGCAATATGATACAACAAACCCGGCGTGTGCCCATCGGCAGGCACACGCCGGGTCGGTTTTTTATGAAGTTATTTCAACCTCTGGTCCGTTCCAAAAAACTTGAACATCTTGCACCCGCCCAGCATACGGCTGGCGACCTTCTCGGTGTAGCGGGCCACAAAAACGCTCTGGTCGGTGATGTTCGTCGTGTAGATCGTGGGACGGTGGGTCAGCATCCGGGTGTTGATCAGCTCATACAGCACGCTGATGGTCAGCGGCGTGATGTACTCGGTGCCCAGGTCGTCCAAAATCAGCAGGTCGGCCTCCTGACAGGCGGCCAGCCACTCGTCGTTGGTCGTGTAGTTGAAGTGCTCGCGCCCCAGCTGCGCGGCCAGCGCGGCGGCGCTTGTGTACAGTACGTCGTGGCCGCCCTCCAGCACGGCGTCGGCAATCGCCAGCGCCAGATGTGTCTTGCCCAGGCCGGTGTGGCCCATGAACAACAGGTTCGGGCTGTTCTGGCTGAATTTGGCGGCGTAGCCGCGGCAGTAGTTCAGCAGCTTGCCCATGTACTCCCGCGGGGAGATGCCCAGCTCCGGCTCCACGGCGTCGCTGTAGCGCTCGACCTCAAAGCTGGCAAACTGGCACAGGCCCAGCGGGCTGGCGGCATTGATCTCGTCCCGGCGCAGACGGCGGGCGGCGTCTGCCACGCAGCGGCAGGGGACACCGCCGCGCATACCGGTATCCTCACACAGCGGGCAGCGGTAGGCGGGCTTGAAATTGTCCGCGCTGAACCCGGCCTCCCTGACCGCAGCGGCCAGCGCTTCATCTGCGCGGGCCAGCGCGGCGCGGGCTGTATCCATGTTTCCGCCAAGGGCTGCGGCCTTCGCAAGGCCCAGCCCCGCACGCAGGTGGGCGCTGTCCGCCTCGGCCAGCGCCGGGTGAGCGGCGTAGGCGGCGCGGCGGGCAGTCTCGGCCTGCATTACGGCCTGTTGGCGGTAGGCTGCCACCTCGCGCTGCGCGGCGCGGAACAGTTCGTCTTTTGTGCGCATAGGTTACCCCTCCTCGTCAAACATGGCCGCCCAGTTGCGGTTGAACAGGTCCTTCTGGGCGCTGGCGGCGGGCGGCTGGGCATTGGGCCGCTCGGTCATCACGATGTTGCTGCCCTCCAGCTGGCCCTGACGGCGCGCAGCGTCGATCGTCGTGATGCCCTGGGCACGCCAGGCCCGCAGAATGCCGTCCACGTACCGCACGGTGTTTTTACCGTTGGCACGCAGCAGTGCCTCGTCGATCATCTCGCGCCCGATGCCCATTTCCTCGTGCCAGCGGGCAATCGTGCGGCGCTCCCAGTTCGTCAGTGCACGCGGCTCAATGCCAAACTGTGCGGCGGCATCCTGGCACCAGGCCTCGCGCTGCTTGGCGCGCTGCAGCCAGCGCTCGGCGTCCTCGCCGGTCTCAACGCCGTCCTCCCGCCAGCGGGCCAGCAGGTGGGTCACGGCGGCGATGGTGCGCCGCCCCAGACGGGTGACCTCGGCGCAGCAGAGCAGAATGACATCTGGTTGCCAGCCGTCGTTTAAGTACAGCCCCACAAGCCGCTGCATCTCGCTGCGGCTCAGCGTTTTACCGAAGATGCTTTGCGCCTCCTGGCACAGAACGGCAACATAGGGGTCGTTTGCCACGCTGGCCAGATCGACCCGCGCAGGCTCGGCTGCCGGGGCAGGGGCGGCCCCACGCTCACTGACCAGCAGCCCGGCACCGGCCCAGTATTGCAGGGTGCGCTTGGCAGCCTCAATGCTGGGCAGTGCCAGTGCGCGGGCCATCGTGCGCGGGTCGGTGTCGTGGGTCTGCAAAATGTAGAGTGCGGCCCGGATCGTATCGCCGTCGGTCTGGGTCAGATGGGTCAGGACCAGCTGCGGCACAGCCAGCGTGTCGCCGTTGCTTGCCGCCAATTTGTAGCCCATATCCGCAAACCTCCCCACTATAAATTGTTGGTTTATTATACCACAAAAGTGCCGTTTGGTCAATCTCGAAGAAAAACTGCCCAAAAATCAGCGCCGGATTTTGGGCAATGCGTTCCTTGTATTTTGATACACAAATTTGTACAATAGTACCATAAACAGTTAAAGTATTAAGGGGGAGACCACCATGGCGATGAATCTTGTAAAACTGCCCACCGGCAAATCGAATTTGCAGCTGCGCGTCAGCAAGGGGCACTATGCCACCAGCCACAGCCATATCAACTATTACATTGATGTCACGCTGACAAAGTTCCGCCTGTCGGAGGCACGCGCTGCCGCCGCCGAGCTGGTGCGAGAGTACAAGTCGACGACCATTGTGGACACGATCCTCTGCCTGGACGGCACCGAGGTCATCGGCGCCTGCATGGCCAGTGAGCTGACAAAGGCCGGCTATACGAACATGAACGCCCACCAGACGATCTACGTCGTCACGCCGGAGCATACCACCGGCAGCCAGCTGCTTTTCCGCGAAAACACTGCCCCGATGATCGCCGGTAAGCATGTACTGGTGCTGGCGGCGTCTGTCACCACCGGCTTCACCGTGCAGGGCGCTGTCGAGGCCATCCGTTACTACGGCGGCGATCCCGTCGGCATCGCGTCGATCTTTGCGTCGGTCAAGGAGTGCGCAGGCTACCCCGTGGCCAGCATCTTTGACACCCACGACCTTCCCGACTACGAAACCTACGACTCCCACAGCTGCCCGTGGTGCAGACAGGGCAAGAAAATTGATGCGCTTGTCAACAGCTTCGGCTACTCGAGCCTGTAAATTTTCTGACGATTTTGCCCCCTCAGAAAGAGGGGGCTTTTGTCTGTTTTGCGGTCTTGACGCTCCGCGCAGGGTCTTTTATAATGGGAAGGCTGATTTTTTAGGAGGAATTGGTTTGAATACTGAGAATTTGAATGGGATCCTTGCACAATACGTTCAGCACTGCAAAGCCCGCGCGGCAGCCGATGAGGGAACGGTCTGGCGCGCGGTGGACTGCTTTGGCGTGAACTGGGACATCGAGGACAGCGACTTTCCGGCCATGTTTGCCGATGCCATGCAGCAGGCCCAGCCGACGCTGGACAACCCGGCCCTGCAGCCCATCGGCGGCCTGCAGAACCTGATGCTGCGCGACAGCGAGGTCGAACTCGTCCGCGAGTGCTTCCGCTGGCTGTACAATGAGGACGGCGGTGATATTTCCAAGCGCCGGGGCCGCGCCGAGCTGTTCGCTGACCAGATCAACGGGCGGTTCCGCCGCGTGTTCCCGCGCATGAGCAAGTACACGATGAACACGGCCAACGCGGTGTTCTTCCTGAACCTGTGGGAGCCGCACGCGAACTACTTCTATCAGGCCGGCGAGGCGAAGGCGTGGGCGGATTACTTTGGGTATGAGGCAGACTTTGGCGGCGGCACGGCGCTGGACCTGCCGCGCTACTACACGATGTGCAACGACCTGCTGCACGCGCTGGAGAACTACCCGGAGATCATCGCCCTGCACAAGGCCTACGCGGAGCAGGAGCTGGGCGGCATCGACGACGGGCTGCACCTGCTTGTGTACGACATCCTGCACACGGCCTACGCCGAGCAGTTCTACCCGAAGGGCTACACCCGCGGCTCGACGAGCAGGGAGCGCGCAAAGGCTGTGAAGGAGAAGGCGGACCGCGCCGAGCTCTGCATCCGCATCGGCGAGTGTGAGCAGGAGCTGCAGGAGCTGCTGGCGAACCCTGCTGCGCTGCCCGACCTGACCGGCTGTAAAATCAGCCATAAAATGTTCGGCGCAGGCACGGTCCGGCCCGCCGAGGGCCAGTTCATGGTCATCGACTTCAACGGTACGCTGAAGAAGTTCAGCTACACAGCCTCGATGAGCAGCGGCTATCTCTCCGCCGAGGACCCCAACGTCGAAGCCCGCCTGCAGGCCTACCAGGACTACAACAAGGAAAAGGACCGCCTGGAGAAGGAACTGAAGAACCTGAAGGCGGAATTGGTGAAGCTGTAATCGGAAACCGGCCCAGCGGGCGAATGCTGTTCGCCCCGGCTGCGTTCTGCAATAAAAAAATCCCTGCGTCTGAATGTGACACAGGGATTTTTTATTGGAGCGGCTGATGGGAGTCGAACCCACGTCCTCAGCTTGGAAGGCTGATGTACTAGCCGTTGTACGACAGCCGCGTAACAACAGTACCTATTATACCCATCTGCGGGGGTGTTTGTCAAGCCCACCGGGACGTGTTTTCCTGCCTCTGTTACCCTTTTGCCATTTTATTTTACATTTTGCACCCTTGACAATCCTACCTCAAAGCACCATAATAAATACTGAATCTGTATAAACGAAATTTTGAGAGGAAAGAGGTGCGGCACCATGCGCGTGATTGCCGGAACAGCCCGCGGCAAAAATCTGCAGGCCCTGCCGGGCGAGGACATTACCCGCCCGACCATCAACCGTGTGAAGGAGGCCATGTTCTCCAGCGTGCAGTTCTTGGTGCCGGGGGCACGGGTGCTGGACCTGTTCGCAGGCAGCGGCCAGCTGGGCATCGAGGCTCTGTCCCGCGGTGCCAAAAGCTGCCTCTTTGTGGACCGCTCCGCCGAGGCACTCGCCGTTGTGAAGGCCAACTGCAAAACGGCAGGGGTGGACCGCCAGAGTGATATACGCCAGGGCGAGGCCGAGAGTTTTCTCGCCAACATCCGCGGGCCGTTTGACCTGGCTCTGCTGGATCCGCCGTTCCACCATGATACCGTGGCTGCCGTGCTGCCGCTGCTGGCCGCTAAGATGGCCCCCGGCGGGGTCGTGCTCTGCGAGACCGAGCGCGAGGCCGACCTGCCTGAGCAGGTGGGCGCTCTGACGCTGGTGAAGCAGTACAACTACGGCAAGATCAAGGTCAGCCGCTATGAGAGAGGGGAAGAGGTATGAACGTTGAAGAACTGTTGGAGATGATGGAGGAAACGCTGGAGGCCGGGACGATAGTTCCGTTCTCCGCTTCCAAGCGCATGGTCGATGTGGACCGTATGCGCGATATTATCGATGAGGTGCGCAACAACCTGCCCGACGAGATCCGCGAGAGCAAAAAAATCGTGAATGACCGCGAGCAAATCATGCAGAACGCCCGCATTGAGTCCGAAAGCATCATTCAGCAGGCAGAGGAGCGCGCCCGCGTCCTGACCAGCGAGCAGGAGATCGTCAAGCGCAGTCAGCAGCACGCGGCGGAGATCCTGTCCGCTGCCCAGAAGAGCGCCAAGGAACTGACCCGCAAGGCGACCCTGTACTGCGAGACGATCCTGAAGAACTCCGAGGAGGTGCTGGGCCGAAGCATGGCGGACATCAAGAACACCCGCATGAATCTGCGCAGCGCCGCCCGCCCCAAGAATAACATGCCCAAGTAAAAAATGCAGAGGTGTTGTTATTCACGGCACATTTCTGCCCATGACAACACAATATGTAAAAAACAACGCCGCACCGTGCAATATGGTGCGGCGCTTTTCTTTGCCCGGGGGCAGGGATTTTGCCGCGTGCGCATTTGCTGCAAACTGCTGACCTGCATCCCGATCCCTTTGTACAAACTGTGAAAAATCAATTCATGGCGCAGTTTTTCCCCGCCTGCCCTTGCTTTTTGCTGAATAAAATGGTACTATTATTTTACCACAGGTGGGTAATTGTGGTGTGAATAACAACAAGAGTGGGGAAGAATGGGTAGTTTTCCACGTTCTCCACAGAGTTATTAACAAACTGAACGCAGCGACGTAAAAAATCTTGCCGAAGATTTGTGCAGTATGACGAAGGGAGGGAAAGCCGGATGCTCGTCGGTCAGTATGATTACGCAATCGACGCAAAAGGGCGTCTGAACTTTCCCGCCCGCTTCCGGGACGCGATGGGGGAGACCTTCATCGTGACCCGGTGGCTGGATCACTGCCTGGCCGCCTTCCCGGCGGAGGAGTTCGAAAAGGTCGCCGCCAAAATTGAGGAAAAGGGCCTCGTCAAGGGCCGCAAGGTCAGCCGTATGCTCTACGCCTCCGCCGTCGAGGTTACCCCGGACAAGCAGGGCCGCATTCAGCTGCCCGCCAAGCTGCGGGAGTACGCGGGCCTCGACCACGATGTGACCATCATCGGCAGCCGCAGCTTTGCCGAGATCTGGAACACCGAGGCGTGGAACGCCAACCAGGAAACGAGCGATGAGGACTTCACCGCTGCGATGGAAGACCTTGACTTTTAACAAAACAGGACGATAACACATGGAATTTTCACATATCCCCGTACTGCTGCAGCCCTGTCTGGACGGGCTGAACATCGACCCCGCCGGCATCTATCTGGATGGAACCGCCGGCGGCGCCGGTCACAGCAGAGAAATCGCCAAACGCCTGACCACAGGACGTCTGATCTCGCTCGATCAGGACCCGGATGCGGTGGCAGTCGCCACCGAAAGGCTCAAGGGTCTGCCGGCGCAGGTGGTGCAGGTCAATTTCCGTGAGGCCGCCCGCGTCCTTGCGGAGCTTGGCATCCCGGCGGTCAACGGGGCCCTGCTCGATCTCGGCGTGTCCAGCCACCAGCTGGACGACGCGGCCCGCGGTTTCTCTTACCATGCCGACGCGCCGCTCGATATGCGCATGAGCCAGCAGGGCCCCACCGCCGCGGATCTGGTCAACACGCTGGATCGTGAGGAGCTGACCCGCATCCTGCGTGACTACGGTGAGGAGCCGTATGCCTGGCAGATCGCGGGCAAAATTGTCGCCGCGCGGGCGGAGCAGCCCATCCTGACCACGCTGCAGCTGGCCGAGATCGTCGCCGCCGCTGTGCCCCCGGCAGAGCGCCGCAAGGCGAAGAACCCGGCGCGCCGCACCTTCCAGGCCATCCGCATTGCGGTCAACTCCGAGCTGGACGCCCTGAACGAGGGGCTCGACGCCATCTTTGACTGTCTGGCCCCGGGCGGGCGGTTCTGCGTCATCACCTTCCACAGCCTGGAGGATCGGCTCGTCAAGAACAAGTTCCGCCGCTGGGCACAGCGCTGCACCTGCCCGCCGGAGCAGCCCATCTGCACCTGCGGAGGTGTGGCCAAGGCCAAGCTGATTACCCGCAAGCCCATTGAGGCTGACGCCGCGGAGCTGGAGACCAACCGTCGCAGCCGCAGCGCCAAATTGAGAGTGTTGGAGAAAGCATAAGAGGCATTATTCATGACAACTGTTTTGCTGCACGAGGGCTCGGCAGCACCGAAACTGGAGCCCCCGCCGCGCCCGCAGGTGCGTGCGGTGCGCGGCGGCAACCACGGTCTGAACCGCGTCCGCCATGTGATGCGGACTGCCGTGATCGTGCTGATCCTTGCCGTGTCTGGCGGGCTGGCAATCAGCAGCCTGATGAGCGGTGCAACGCTGATGGAACTGAACGCGCAGGTCGATGAGGTCAGCGCCCAGCTGGCCGAGGCCCAGAGCGAATACGACTACCTGAACACCCGGATGAACGACATCACGAGCCGCGCCAGTCTGCAGCAGGTGGCCGAGGGTGAGCTGGGACTGGTCAAGGCTGATCCCAGCCAGATCACCTACGTCCAGCTGGAGGACCAGAGCATCATTGAGCGGAACACCGGCGCCGCGGGCCGCCTGTTGGATGAGGTGCGCACGGCAGCGCTGAGCCTGCTGGACAGCCTGAACCCGTAAAACAACCAAAAATATGCAGCTACGAGCCTTTTTGCTGCACGGCCTTGCTGCCGTCGGCAAAAAGGCTTTTGAAATAACAAGGTGTATCCATGACAGAGCAACGACCCAACCATTCCCCCCGGCATCGTCCCCGGGCAAGCAAGGGCATAAAATACTGGACGCTGTTTTGCATGACAGTATTTATCCTCGCCTGCTACGGCGTGCTGGTCTACCAGCTGTATGTGTGGCAGGTGCGTGATGCCGAGAGCTACCGCGCCGAGGCTGTGACCCAGCAGCTGAAGGACACAACGCTGCCCGCTGTGCGCGGCTCGATCTACAGCGCCAACGGCAAGCTGCTGGCCAAGAGCAGCACGGTATGGAACATCGTGGTCGACCCGTCCTCCATTTTAAAGAGCGGGGCGACGGAGGACCAGATCCGCACAGCGGCAGAGCACATTGCCGAGCTGCTGGACGACGGCACAACGGCGGATACGGTGTACAAGGCGCTGACGGCGTCCAACAAGGATACCGGTGAGCCGTACCAGTACCGTGTGGTGAAAAAGGGTGTCGAAAAGCCCGTGGCGGATGCTATCCTGGCTTATGCAGACAGCTACCGCCTCAAGGACGGCGCTGCGGTGGACACGAGCCTGCAGACCGAGGAAAAGGAGGACAAGAAGGACGGCGAGACCAAAACCGGCAAGGCAGCCCGTATCCTCTACCTGACCAGCGAACAGGCAGCCTCCCGCACTTACCCCTATGGGGAGTTCCTGGCCTCGGTGCTGGGCTTCTGCAATGAGGACGGCTCGGGTGCCTACGGACTGGAAAAATATTACGACGAGACGCTGGCCGGTACGCCGGGCCGCAGCGTGGCCGAAACGGACGCCTACGGTGACCCGCTGGCCAGCGGTCAGGCCGACGTGCATGAAGCCATCGACGGCAGCAACCTGAACCTGACCATCGACGAGAACGTACAGTCCATCGTCGAGGAGTACCTGACCGAGGCGATGAGCACCTTTACGGTCCATGGCCGCGGAAGCGCCATTGTCATGAACGTCAAGACCGGTGCAATCCTGGCGATGGCGTCCCTTGAGCAGTTTGACCCCAACGACCCCAAGACGATCACCGACCCCAAGATGAACGAGATCCTGGCGAAAACAGAGATCGACGCGGAGGACATTGACTGGCTGGAAAGTCGTCTGGGCGAGAAGGCCGTCAAGGACATCATTGCAGACGGAATCATCAGCCATGAAAAGACGACGAACGAGAAGGGCGAGGAGGTCTCCAGCGAGGCTACCCAGCTGCAGGGTATGATGCGCGAGGCCCAGTGGAAGAATAAGAACATTACCGAGCTGTATATGCCCGGCTCGGTGTTCAAGCTCATCACGGCCTCGGCAGGGCTGGACTCCGGTGTTATGAGTGCGGAGCAGACCTTCTACTGCAACGGCAGCCTGACCGTCAACGAGGGCAGCGAGCTGTGGGAGCACACCTACCGCTGTGCCAACGGCGAGGTCCACCACCTGCAGGATATGGCAGGTGCGCTGAACCACAGCTGCAACCTCTGGCTCATTCAGGCGGCAGAGACGCTCAAGCCGCAGATCTTCTACGACTATATCCAGGCGTTCGGCTTCACCCAGCCCACCGGCATCGACCTGCCCAACGAGACCCGCTGGACCAGCGTCTACAACGCCGAGCAGATGGCAGAGGTCGATACAAACCTGTACACGGCGGCCTTCGGCCAGAACGAGTCCATCACCCCGATGCAGATGGCTACCGCCGTAGCAGCCATCGCCAACGGCGGCTACCTTGTTACGCCCTATGTCGTGGATTCCATCTCTGACAAGGACGGCAACATTATCTCCCAGACCGAGACGAACATCCGCCGCCAGGTCATCTCCGAAGAAGTCAGCCGGCAGCTGCTGGCCATGATGGAAAACAACGTCCACGGGGCAGGGGACTACCACTCCTGCGCCAACGCCTACGTGGCGGGCTACCGCATCGGCGGCAAGTCCGGTACGGCAGAGCGCACGGACCGCCATCTGCGCGGCGACGGCGACTATTATAAAATGATGAGCTTTGCCGCTGTGCTGCCCATCGATGATCCCGAGATCGAGGTTTTCGTCCTGCTGGATGACCCGCGCTGGGTCAAGGACTATGCCAGCCAGGTCGTGGCCCCCGTCGTCGGCAACATCATCAGCGAGATCGCGCCCTATCTGGGCATCGAGCAGGACGCTGACTACAACCCCACCGGCACTGTGACCGTGCAGACCTGCCTGGACTACACCTGGACGAACGCGCAGGTCACGCTGAACCGCCTGGGCCTCAAGCATAAGCTGATCGGCCCCAGCAGCGGCAATATCGTCTACCAGTACCCCGTTGGCGGCAGCGTGGTGCCCGCGGGCTCCACCATTTACCTGTACACGGCCACCGACCAGAACTCGATGACCACAACGCCCGACGTCGTCGGCAAGACCGGCACCTTTGCCGAGCAGATGCTCAAGGCCGCCAACCTGAACGTGCAGTTCGCCGGCGACAGCAGCGGCAAGGTCGTGGCGCAGGACGTCGAGGCCGACCTCCGCTGCCTACGGCACGATCATAACGCTGACGATGGACAGCGGAGAGGATACCACCCATGACGCCCCGACGGTGACCGAGGAGATCGACCCGGCAAACGAGGAGGGTAAGCATCCCCGCAGAGGCACCCGGGCTTTTGCGAAACGCTGCATTTCTGTATAGGAGGTCTTTTTCATGCAAACCATTCCTGCCAATCAACTGCTGGCCGGACTGACGCTGGCCGAGCCGGTCGCCATCCGCGCCGTTGTGACCGACAGCCGCAAGGTCGAGCCGGGCTGCGTTTTGTCTGCTTCCCCGGCGAGCGTGTTGACGGCCATGACTACGCCGCCGGTGCCTACCGGAGCGGTGCAGAATATATCGTTGCCAACCATCCCGTCGAGGCGTGCCTGCGGACCGCACGGTCATTGTGCCGGACAGTGGCAAGGCCATGATCCGCATGGCGTCCAACTACCGGATGCTGTTCAACCCCAGAATGATCGGCGTCACGGGCAGCGTCGGCAAGACGACGACGAAGGAGTTCTGCTACGCGGTGCTCTCCGCCTTCGGCAAGACCCTCAAGACCGAGGGCAACCAGAACAATGACATCGGCGTGCCCAACACGCTGTTCCGCCTGACCGACGACACCGAGTACGCCGTTGTCGAGATGGGCATGGACCACGCGGGCGAGATCGAGCGTCTGACCCGCTGTGCCCGGCCCAGCGCGGGCATCATTACGATGATCGGTGTTTCGCATCTGGAAAATCTCGGCACGCGCGAGAATATACTGAAGGCAAAGCTGGAGATCTGCACCGGCCTGCCCGACGGCGCACCGCTGGCCCTGAACGCGGACAACGACCTGCTGCCCACGGCAAGCATCCCCAGCCGCCTGCGGCCGGTCTGGTTCGGCATTGACGCCGCGAATGCCGATGTCCGCGCGGTGGATGTCGTCACCGGCGCAAACGGCACGACCTTCAAAATCATCGATACGCAGTACGGTACGTTCGATGCCGCCATCCCGACAGCGGGCATCCACACGGTCTACGACGCGCTGGCCGCCTACGCCGCCGCGACCCGCCTGGGTCTGGACGCTGCCCGCTGCGCTGCCGCGCTGGCGACCTACCGGACGACGGGCATGCGCCAGCATATCGTGGAAAAGGGCGGCATCACCTTCATTGAGGACTGCTACAACGCCAGCCCCGACAGCATGAAGGCTGCGCTCTCTGTCCTCAAGGCACTGCCCAATGCCCGGAAGATCGCGCTGCTCGGCGATATGCTTGAGCTGGGCGGTGCGAGCGAGGAAGGGCACCGCCATACCGGCGAGTGGGCTGCTGACGCGGGCGTTGATGCACTCATCGCCTACGGCCCGCGCAGCGCCGCCATGGCCGAGGCCGCAAAAGCGCGCGGGGTTGCAGCGGTGCATTGCCAAACGGCGGAAGAAGTGCTACAATATGTACGGCAATTCGTGCGCCCCGGTGACGCTGTGCTGGTCAAGGCCAGCCACAGCATGGGCCTGGAGCAGCTGCTGCAGGAATACTATAAGGAATTGCCGCAGGGGTAAGCACCCCAACACACGTTTGGAGGAATCAACGGCATGGAGCAAATCTCATCCCTGTTGGCGGCGGCAGCCGTCGGCGGCTTTGCCATCACGGCGGTGGCGGGCAAATTCATGATCCCGGCGCTGCACCGGCTGCACTTTGGCCAGACCATCCGCGAGGAGGGCCCTACATGGCACAGCAAGAAAAACGGCACCCCCACCATGGGCGGCCTCTGCTTTATTCTGGGCATTCTGGCCACACTGGGCATCGTCTGGGTCATGTACAGCCCCAAGCTGCCGGAGGTGCTTGGTATGCCGCAGCTGCAGGCCGGTATGCTGGTGCTGTTTCTCGCGTTCGGCTCGGGCCTCATCGGCTTTCTGGATGACTTCATTAAGGTCGTCAAGCATCGCAACCTCGGCCTGACCGAGGCGCAGAAGATGATTTTGCAGATCGCGCTGACCTTCGGGTTCATGTTCGGCCTGCACAGCCTCGGGCTGCTGACCACGCAGGTCCAGTTCCCGATTTTTGGGCTGGTGGACATGGGCTTGCTCTACTATCCCATCGCGTTCTTCGGCATCATCTTCCTTGTCAACGCTGTCAACCTGACCGACGGTCTGGACGGCCTGTGCACCGGCGTAACCTTCGTGTCGATGATCGGCTATCTGCTGGCCGGCAGTCTGCTGGGCTTTGTACATGTTTCGCTGATCGCCGCTGCCACGGCGGGTGCCTGCGCGGGCTTTCTGGTCTGGAACTTCTACCCGGCCAAGGTCTTTATGGGCGACACCGGCAGCATGTTCTTCGGCGGCATCGTTACGGCGCTGGCCTTTGTGATGCAGCGCCCCGAGCTGGTGCTCTTTTTCGGCATTGTCTACATCTGGGACGCGATGACCGTCGTCATCCAGCGCACGTATTTTAAGGCGACCCACGGCAAGCGCATCTTCCGCATGACGCCGATCCACCACGCCTTTGAGATGCGCGGCTGGCGCGAGGTCAAGATCGACGGCTTCTTTGCGCTGATCGCTGTCATCGGTGTGGCAATGGGAATTTTTTACATCTGTGTGGCATAAGCAGCGGGGCCGGGCCTACCCGGCCTCTGCCTGTTTCTGCCCCTAAGGGAGGTGACCGCCCATGAGCACTGCCGTGAGCATTGTGCGCACACTGCTGGGCCTTTTGTTTGACCATACCATCGGAAATATTGTGCGCATGATACCCATCATACGCCTGCCCAAGCTGGAGCGGGGGCCGGTCTCCCGGGGCTTTCTCGCCATGCTGCTGGGCATTTTGTTCTTCGGGCTGACGATGCTGTTCTCGGCCAGCTATTCCAGCGCCTACGCCACCAGCGGTAAACTGTACAGTATCATCAAACCGCAGGTCATGATTGCACTTGTGGGGCTGGCCTTTATGTGGATCCTGTCCAAAATCAACTACCGCGCACTGCGTCTGATGAGTGAGAGCCTGTACATCATCACCATTGTGCTGCTGATCCTGGCGCTGCTCAGCCCGGAGGACACCAACGGTACCTACCGCTGGGTGTATCTGCCGGGCGGTGCCTCCTTCCAGCCGTCGGAGCTGGCAAAATTCTCACTCATGATCTGGACGGCAGATATGCTGGACCGCGACTATGACAAGAAGAACAGGTTGTGGTACGGCGCGATAAAGCCTGCGCTGCCGCTGCTGCCCATCCTGTATCTGTTGCACAAGGAGCCGCACAACTCCGCCATGATCCTGCTCTGCCTGATTTTTGCCACGATGCTCATCTGCACCCTCTCACCCGGCCGCTGGCTGCTGCCGCTCGTTCCGGCGTGTGCAGTAGCCGCCATCTACTTCCTGAAGGGGCTGTCCAGCGGAGAAGGCTACGCCGCGGGCCGTATGGACGCTACCTGGGGCCTTGCGCCGCTGGATACTGCCGGTATGCTGTGGCAGACCCGCCAGAGCATCTATGCCATCTCCACAGGCGGCATGTTCGGCGTGGGCATCGGCGCGAGCGTGCAGAAGCACCAGTGGCTGCCCTACGCCGAAAACGACTTTATCTTCGGCGTCATCGGTGAGGAGTTGGGCTTCTTCGGCTGCGTTATCCTCATCGGTGCGTTTGCGGTGCTGCTGATCATGGGCGTTATGATCGCCCTGCGCGCGCCCGACCTGTACGGCATGGTGCTGGGCATCGGCATCATCTCGCAGATCGCCTGGCAGGTGTTTCTGCATATCGCCGTCGGCACGGCACTGATCCCCAACACCGGCATCAGCCTGCCGTTCTTCTCCTCCGGCGGCACCAGTCTGCTGCTGCTGCTGAGCGAGATGGGCGTGCTGTTGAGTATCTCGCGCGCCGGAAATGCCCGGGAACAGCGCCTGGCAGAGCAGCACCGCGCCGAGACAGAACGGATGCTGCAGCGCACCCGCTACCGCAGCAGAGCCGCGCGGGTAGGGGGACGCCGGCGCCCGCGGCACGGCGGGCACAGCCTATATTTTATTCTCATGGAGGTCCATCATGCGCGTTTTAATTGCTGCCGGCGGTACAGCCGGTCACATCAACCCGGCGCTGGCGATTGCCGGTGCCCTGAAGGCCGCGGACCCGACGGCGGAGATCCACTTTGCGGGCCGCCGCGAGGGGATGGAGTACGGCCTTGTCACCAAGGCAGGCTACCCCTTCCATCACATTGAGATCAACGGCTTCCAGCGCCATTTGAGCCTGGAAAACATTGGCCGCAACATCGTAGCCATCTGGCATCTGGCGCTGTCCGGCCCGCGCACCCGGAAGATTCTGAACGAGGTCAAGCCCGACCTTGTCATCGGCTGCGGCGGCTACGTCAGCGGGCCTATCGTCCGCGCGGCAGCCCGGCGCGGCATCAAGACAGCCATCCATGAGCAGAACGCCTTCCCGGGCGTGACCAACAAGCTGCTGGCGAAGGAGGTCAACATTGTGCTGGCCGCCAGCGCGGACGCGGTTGAAAAGCTCGGCGCGCCGGAAAAAACCACCGTCGTGGGCAACCCTGTCCGCCCCGAGGTGCTGACCGCGGACCGCGCCGCAGCGCGCGCCAAGCTGAACGCAGGAAACCGCACCGTGATTTTGAGCTTTGGCGGCAGTCTCGGTGCGGACCGCATCAATCAGGTCGTGGCCGACCTCTGCGCCTGGGAGAAACAGACGCACCGGAATGTGTTGCACCTGCACGCCACCGGCAGCCGCGGCGTCAAGCTGTTTGAAGGGCTGGAAAAGGAAAAGGGCTTTGCCCCCGGCGAGAACCTCGTCGTGACGGAGTATATCAACAACATGCCCCAGCTGCTGGCCGCGGCAGATCTCGTCATTGCCCGCTCCGGCGCACTGACGCTGGCCGAGCTCGAGGCTGTGGGCCGCGCATCGGTGCTGATCCCCAGCCCGAACGTGGCCGAAAACCACCAGTATTACAATGCCCTTGAGCTGCAAAAGGCCGGTGCGGCAGTCGTCATCGAGGAAAAGAACCTGACCGGTGACGGTCTTGTCAAAACTGTCGAGACCCTGCTGACCTCCCCCGGCAAGCTGGCCGAGATGGGCGCCAATGCCAAGACGCTCGGCAACCCGCACAGCCTTGATTTGATTACCGAAAAGCTGCTGAAGTTGGTCAACGGCTAAGTAAGGCTGCATACACCCTGTAGGGGCGAACATCGTTCGCCCGCCCGATGCGACGAGCGTCGCCGGGCCACACCCCGTAGGGGCACATTCTATATGCGCCCGCCCAACGTACCATCCACCCACGGGCAGCCGCCCCAAAATTCACCGGAAAGGAGCCGCTTATGGACCGCAACCAGCGCAGCCGCAGGCAAAAATCCGCAAACGGCTCCTACGCCCAACAGTCCCGCCGCAGTATGGGCAGCCGCTTGGGCCTTGAAAAAAGGAACGCCCCGCGCCCCAAAGCGCCGCCTGAAAAGGCCGCGCCTGCTCCCCATGCGCCCCCGCGGCAGCGTCCTGCGCAGGAGATCAATCCCCAGAAGGCAGGCTACCGCCCCGGCACGCCAAGGCGCACGCGCCGCGTCACACAGGCGGAGATCGTACGGGCAAAGCGCCGCCGCCGTCTGCTGGGAGCGCTCAGCGTGCTGGCCGTGCTGGCCGTGGGGGCGTTTGTGTCGATCAACCTTCTGTTCAAGGTCACGATCTTCCGGGTAGAGAGCTATGACCGCTCCCAGCCCGTCGATACCGGCATCTACACGTCCGACGAGTTGATCGAGGCGCTGGGCATCGAGAAAAACTCCAACTTGTTCGCCTTCTCCACCGCGGAAAAGACCCAGCAGCTGGCGCTTCAGTTCCCGTATTTGGAGCGTGTCGCTGTGGAGATCCAACTGCCCGCCGCGGTCATCATCAAGGTCGAGCCCGCCACGGAGCGGTTCGCCTGTATGTACCCCGGCGGGTGGATGGTCTTGAGCGACTCCCTCAAAATTCTGCGTACCGACGTCAGCCAGCCGGACGGCCTGATTCTGCTGACCATGTCGCTGCCCACAGATTTCTCCCCCGTGGTGGGGCAGAACATCGAGCCCAAGAGCTATAACTCACTCCTTAGCGAGACCCAGCAGGCCACAGCGGAGACAGCGGGTCTGCAGGCCAGCGCACTGCAAACGCTGACCGAAATGCGGGACGGCCTGCAGGAGAACAACCTGTTTGACGGCACGACGGCGCTGAACATCCAGGATCTGAGCGATATTGAGTTCACCTACCAAAACCGCGTTCAGGTGCTGCTGGGCAGTGAGACGAACCTCGCCTACAAGCTGCGACTGGCCGCTGCCGCGCTGACCGACCCGGAAAAGGGTCTGGCCGCCGGTGATAAGGGCGTACTCGACATCTCGACCCAGCGCAGCGACGGCGACATCCGCGCTTACTTCGACCCAGATACCCCCGAACCGACACCTGCCCCGGAGCCGACCCCGTCCCCCGAGGAGGAGACCGACCCCGAAAGCCCCACAGAATAACCCCAACGCCCCGACAGAAAAGTCGGGGTGTTTTTTTGGATAGGGCTGTAACATCCGCGGCCCAAACAACACTAATAGAGTGAAAGCACAGAGAAAGGGGGACAGGCCATGCCGCTGCCGGAATTGCCGGAATTAGAAGAACTGTACAGGCTCTACCGCGCGGACCTGTATCGCTATCTCTGCCACCTGACCCACGATCCCGCCGAGGCGGAGGATCTGCTAAGCGAGACCTTCCTGCGGGCGCTGAAACGGCTGCAAACCTACCGTGGGGACTGCGCTGTCAAGACCTGGCTGTTCGGCATTGCGCGCAACATCTGGCTGGAAGGCTTACGCAAAAAGCACCCCACCGCCAGCACCGATGACCTGCTGGAAGGCTGCCTGGCCGAGGACACCCTGACCGAGCGCACGGACAGCCGCCTGCAATGGCAGCGTGTGAAGGAGCTGCTGCAGCAAAGGGATGACCGAGCCCGCCGCGTGGTGCAGTTGCGGGCCATGGGCTACAGCTACAATGAAATTGCCGCGGAGCTGCACATCAGCGAAAGCTCGGCCCGCGTAATCGAGCACCGCACCCGCACCTGGTTAAAACAAATGCTTGCAAAGGAGGGCTACGACCTGTGAACAAAGCTGCCGAAACTGCAAAAATTCCCTGCGCGGTCTGCCG
>ENA-OQDA01000380-OQDA01000380.1-human-gut-metagenome-genome-assembly--contig:-NODE-380-length-18667-cov-2.534142_pt1 | contig 18667 bp, 17 predicted proteins | sample MGYA00242771_ERZ504603 | MGnify/ENA primary metagenome ERZ504603 (study PRJEB26092, sample SAMD00036328) | human gut metagenome | host: Homo sapiens | study: EMG produced TPA metagenomics assembly of...
TCGAATTCTACGACTTTACCAACGTCTTCTCGTCCGGGATCTCGCCCAGGATGTCCAGAATGAATCCGCCGATAGTCTCACTGTTTTCCGACTCCAGATCGATATCCAGTTCCTCGTCGATATCATCAGATCCATGCTGCCGTCCATCACATACGTGTCGTCCGACACCTTCTGGATCTCCGGCTCGTCCTCGTCGAATTCATCATCGATATCGCCCATGACTTCCTCAATGATATCTTCCATGGTAACGATACCTGAGAATCCGCCGTACTCATCGATCAGGATAGCGATGTGCTGCTTCGTCGTTTTCAGCTCCGCAAACAAAGAGTCGATATTTTTCGTCTCCGGCACGAAATACGGCTTCCGCATAATATCGCGAAAATCCACGTTTTCGAACCCGGCCTCCTTGGCCTTGATCAGGTAGTCCTTAATATACAGGATACCTATTATATTGTCACTGTCATCTTCGTATACCGGAATCCTAGAATAGCGAAGCTCCATCATCTCGTCGATGTATTCCTCCGTCGGCGCATTGATATCAATGCAAAACACATCCGTCCGTGGAGTCATCACCTCATAGGCCAGCATGTCGTCAAAGGCAAAAATACTGGTGATCATCTTCTTGCCCTCTGCCTTAAGTTCGCCGCTTTCCTGTCCCGCCTCCAGCATGGACACCACATCATCCTCGGAGTATTCCCCGTCGACTACATCTGTCCGCTGTCTGCAGATCTTCAAAAATAAAGTCACAAACAAGGACAAAAGCCATACAAACGGTTTAAAGAACGTGGCGATCGCTTTGATCGGTTTTGCCACGGACATGGCGATCGCATCCGCATGAAGCATAGCAAGCCGCTTCGGAAACAGTTCTCCAAGCACCAGCATCAGAAACGATAGAATCAGCGTGATGACGATCAGCGCCATCTCACCGCCATACGGAATGCCCCAGCTTTCCAGTTTCGCACCAACCGGCCCCGAAAAGCTGAACGCTGCCTGTGCACTGGAAAAGAACCCTGCCAGCGTGATCACTACCTGGATCGCCGATAAAAATTTGTTCGGATCCTCGATGAGTTTTACAAGTGTTTCCGCCTTTTTGTTTCCCTCCTGTGCCAACGACCGTACCCGGTTCTTGTTCACCGATACGATGGCGATCTCGGCCGCTGCGAAATACGCATTGACCAGAATCAGTACGAGTAATAAAATCAGTTGACCCCACATGGGCCCAGCATCAGATGACATTTTTTTCTCCTTTCTCATCCAACAATAAAATAATTAAATTATGTAAACCGCAGACCTGCCCGTCATTTCCCGCCTGCTTCCTGCAAAGCTTCCGGCACTCAGTCTGCTTCCTGCAAAGCCTCCGGCACTCAGTCTGCTTCCTGCAAAGCATTCAGTATTCAGTCTGCTTCCTGCAAAGCCTCCGGCTACAGTCGTCTCTTCGGTCAGCAATCCGCCTGACCTTTTCGCTTCCTTAAAATAAAGTTCTCTGCTACCGGCTCCTTCATCCGGATCTGTACGATCTGCTGCGGGTGCGGAGCCGATTCGATATCATTTCCTTCTTCATCCTGCATAAAATCCAGCTTCTGACTGAAAAAGTCACGACCAGGTCCGAACACCTCGATCTCATCCCCGATCACCATTTTGTTGCGCTGCTCTACCACAGCGATACCTGTACCGGCATCATAGCTTTTCACCATACCGATAAAGCTGTAGTCACGCGTATAAGCGCTGGTCTGATAGTTCTGGTCTTCATTGGTCGGCTTGTTGAAATAAAAACCGGTTGTGAATTCCCGGTGACTTGCTTTCGTCATATCCTCGTACCACGCCGGATCCATTTCAAAATGCTCCGGATCAGCATAGTATGCATCGATTGCCTTGCGATATGCGCTTACCACAGTCGCCACGTAGAACACGCTCTTCATACGTCCCTCGATCTTGGCAGAAGAAACCCCTGCTTCGATCAGCTCAGGCAGATGCTCCAGCATGCACAGATCCTTAGAGTTCAAAATATAAGTCCCCCGGTCGTCTTCCTCCACAGGATAATATTCTCCCGGACGCTGCTCCTCTACCAGCTTATATTTCCAGCGGCACGGATGAGCGCACTGCCCCCGGTTAGCATCTCTGTCGATCATAAAATTGCTTAAGAGACACCGTCCCGAATAGGAAATGCACATGGCTCCGTGGATAAAGGATTCCAGTTCCATCTCCTCCGGGATGCTTTCCCTGATCTTGCGGATTTCATCTATAGTAAGCTCCCGCGCCATCACCAGCCGTTTCACGCCCTGGGCATGCCAGAACTGAGCCGTCACGTAATTCGTCATATTGGCCTGGGTCGAAAGATGCAGTTCCGCCTCCGGCATAGCTTCTTTTATCAAAGTGATCACGCCCGGATCCGACACGATGAACGCATCAACAGGAATATGGCGGATCTTCGCAAGGTAAGCACGAAGCGGTTCGATGTCTTCGTTGTGCGCGAAGATGTTCATAGCCATATGGCAGCGGACACCTTTGCTGTGAGCGTACGCTACACCTTCCTCGATTTCCTCAATGGAAAGGTTTCCGCTCCCGCCCGAAGGCTGAACATTTCTCCACCGAAGTAGACCGCATCTGCACCGTAGTCTACTGCGATTTTCAGTTTTTCCAGATCTCCCGCAGGAGCAAGTAATTCTATCTTTTTCATAGTTATGAGTTTTTTCCCTTGTCGATCACGCTGATCGATACACCGTCGCCTACCGGCAGGATACAAGTATCCGCATACGGCAGATCCGTGATATATTGTATGAATTCCCGCATTTTGCGGATGCTGGTCTTGTACTTTTTCCCCGGATCGTATTCATCCGAAGCCGTCATGCCCTTCATCAGCACGTTATCACAGATGATCATGGCTTCATCATTGCAAAGTGGCATCGCCAGATCCCAGAACGCCTTGTAATGGCTCTTTGCAGCATCGATAAACACTACATCGAAGCCTCCCTCCGGATCGTCCTTTGCAGCCTCTTCCGCCTCTTCTGCCAGCTTTACGAGCACCTCCCTGGCATCCCCGGAAAGCACCGTGACACGGTCTGAAAATCCCATGTTTTCTATGTTGTTTCTGGCGATCTCAAAGGCCTGCGGGCTGGATTCGATGGTCACCACCCGGCAGTCGCAGCCTTCTGCAAAACAACATGCGGAGTACCCTACAGCTGCCCCGATCTCCAGGATCTTTTTGGGTTTTTTGATCCGCAGAAGATTCAAAAGAAGCCCTTCTGTATCTCGCAGGATGATGGGCACATGCTGCGCCTCTGCAAAAGCCCTGAGCTCCTGCAGATCCTTGTTTTCATTCTTGTAAAAGGTATTGATAAACGCTGTGATTATGTCGTTTGTTATATTCATATTAGTACCATTTGTTCTCCGAAACAGCCTTCTCGTGCTCTGCCAGCGTCTTGGAATAGATCACGGTCCCATCCTTCTTGGCGAAGAAGTAATAATAATCGCTCTTCTCGTAGTTGAGAACGTCATCCATGGTGTCCGCAGACGGCGAGCAGACCGGTCCAACCGGCAGTCCCGTGTTTTTATATGTGTTGTATTTGGAATCCACCTGCAGGTCTTTATTCGTCACCGCTACGCGTTTTTCCTGCAAAGCGTACAGCACGGTGATGTCGCTCTGCAGCGGCATATTTTTATTCAAACGGTTGATAAAGACACCGGCGATTTTCGGGCGATCCTTCTTGAAGAGAGATTCGTTCTCTACCACAGAAGAAAGCGTCAGAAACTGATGCACAGTCATGTCCATTTTTTTGATATCTGATTTTCTCTTGGTCAGGACCTTGTCCGTATGGTCCAGCATCATGGTTGTGACTTCCTCGATGCTCGGATCTTCGCTAGTGACAAAATACGTTTCCGGATACAGATACCCTTCCAGTGGATACATGATACCGTCCGCCAGGATCTCATCTGTCAAAAACCAGTATTTGTTGATCAGCTTGTTCAGATAGGTCTTGTCTGCCCATGCCGCCAGGATCTCGTCTTTCGTAAACGGCAGCTCCTTGGCCATCGCCTCTGCTGCCTGCGGGACCGTAGCCCCTTCAACTACTGTGAACTGCTGCCTGGAAACATAGTCAAAATCGCCCTCGTTGATGGCTTTCATCATTTCCGGCAGGGACATGGATTTGCTGAAAACATAGGTATTGGCCTGCAAAGAATCATACCCGCCGATTCTGGCATGGATTTTGGCGCAAAGGGTGTTTCTCACCAGTCCCTTCTCATCCAGGATCTTGACTATAGCTGCCGCTCCGCTGCCTTGCGGGATCGTAACGGACACGTCTTTATCGCTTTTGCTGTCAACTGCACCGATCCCCGTCAGATAAAAGAACATCCCGACAGTCAGCAGGACTACGACGATCCCGATGATGATCAGAAGGGTTTTCAGTTTGCTGCTAAAATCTTTGACATCTAGTACCTTCTTCTGTGGTTGTTTGCATTCAATTTCAAAGAGGGGACGATGACGCCCCCTCTTTGCAGAATTCTTCCTTATTTGGATCTTCCGAGATATTCGCCTGTTCTCGTATCGATCTTGATGATCTCGCCTTCTTCGATGAAGATCGGAACCTGGATCACTGCACCGGTTTCTACCGTAGCAGCCTTTGTTACGTTAGTAGCTGTATCGCCTTTAACGCCCGGTTCTGTCTCGATCACCTTCAGGTCTACGAAGTTCGGAGCTTCCACCTGGAACGCATTGCCCTGGTAGAACTTGATCGTAGCTTCATCGTTTTCTCTCAGATACTTCATCGCATCTTCTACCTGGTCGAATGTAAGAGGAATCTGATCGTAAGTTTCTTTATTCCATGAAATAGTACAGTTCGCCGTCGTATATAAGTACTGCATCGCCTTTGTCTCGATGTGTGCTTTCGGGAACTTGGCATCCGGGTTGAAGGATTCTTCCTTTATAGCGCCAGTCAGGATGTTCTTGTGCTTCGTTCTTACGAACGCAGCGCCCTTACCCGGCTTAACGTGCTGGAAATCCTGAACTACATGCGGATCCCCGTCAATTTCAAATGTCATACCTTTTCTAAAATCACCTGCATAAATCATAAACTTCTCGACCTCTCTTTATATTTAAATTATAATCAAACTCTTTTGAGATTTTACAGCATTTATTATACCAAATTCTGTGATGATTGCCAAGTCCTCAATGCGAACTCCGAACTTGTCTGGAATATAGATGCCCGGTTCCACCGTGACAGGCATGTATTCTTCCAGCACTTCCTCACTCTTCGGATTCAGAGTAGGCGCTTCATGCACCTCTGTCCCGACACCGTGTCCTGTGCCGTGGATATAGTAATTGCCGTATCCGGCTTCCTTGATGATGTTTCTGCTTGCCGCATCTACATCACTGCACCTTACGCCTGCTTTGCATGCTGCAAGACCTGCCATCTGGGAATGAAGAACGATATCATAAACCTTGATCTGTTCTTCGCTCAGATGTCCGATCCCGATGGTACGGGTCATATCACCACAGTAGCCGTCCACGACAGCACCGAAATCCATAGTCACGAAATCGCCGTCTTCGATCACTTTATCGCTAGGTTCTCCGTGGGGCTGAGTCGTGTTGACGCCGGACACACAGATCGTCGGGAAGGACAGTCCTTCCGCGCCATAACTAAGCAGCGTTTTCTCGATTTCATCCGCCACCATTTTTTCCGTCATCCCCGGTTCGATAAACTGCAGGATATGGGTGAAGCACATATCTCCCATGGTCGCAGCCTTGAGGATCTTCATCAGCTCATCCGGTGTTTTCACCATGTTCGCCATTATTTGTCGCCTCCTATCATCTGGTCGATACCCAGATCGGAAACTTCGGCCAGGATCTTGTACACATCTGCCATCATCATGGAAAAACGCATCTGGCACTGCAGATACTGCGCCGCTGCCGGATCCTGCATGAGGATGCCGGAAAGCTGCTGAAGCTTGCCTAAAGCTTCCGGATCCATCGGCTGGCCCATAGCCTGGGCTGCCTGCATCTCAAACTGCTGCTTGAGAAAATCGTTCAGTGCTTTTTCCAGTTCCGGATTGCCTTCGATATCTTTCTTTCTGGCCTGAAACTGCTTGTATTCTTCGGACTCCTTTACTGCTGTTGCCAGCGAATGAGCCTGGTCATATACGTTCATAAATATGCTCCTTTCTATACTTCCAGGAAGATCGGCAGGATCACCGGACTTCTCTTGGTCTTCGCATAAATGAATTTACGCAAACCTTCCCGAACAGCCGTCTTCATACCGTTCCAGTCCTTCATATCCTTTGCAATACATTCTTCCAGGATCTCTTCTGCCTTGCGGCAGGCTTCATCGATCAAATCTTCATTCTCACGCACATAGACAAATCCGCGGGAAATAATATCCGGTCCTGACGCGATCCGATTGGAATACCGGTCGATCGCTGCTACCAGAATGATCAATCCCGACTCCGACAGCAGTCTTCTGTCGCGGAGAACGATGTTTCCTACGTCTCCTACGCCCAGTCCGTCTACCATGATACCTTCCGCTTCTGCGACCTTTTCTGTCTTCACTGCATTATCTTCAGAAACAGTCAGACAGTCTCCGTTGCTGAGAAGGAATACGTTATCCTTCGGCATGCCCAGCGTGTGAGCCAGATCTGCGTGGGTCTGCAAATGGCGGAACTCGCCATGGACCGGCATGAAGAATTTCGGCCGGATCAGGGAATGCATCAGCTTCAGTTCTTCCTGGCAGGCATGCCCGGACACATGGATATCCGCGATGTCTGAGTAGATCACTTCTGCACCCTTTTCCACCAGCTTGTTGACTACATTGGCCACCGTCAGTTCGTTGCCCGGTACCGGAGAAGACGAGAGAATGACTCTGTCACCTCTCTTGATCTTGATGGCTTTATGCTCCGAGGACGCCATCCTTGCCAGTGCTGACATAGGCTCGCCCTGGCTTCCTGTAGTGATGATAACCATTTCTTTGTCCGGAACGTTCTTTGCCTTATTGAGATCCACCAGCATATTGGACGGTATCTTCATGTATCCCAGTTCCGTTGCAAGCTCTACCACATTGACCATGCTCCTGCCGGAAACGGCCACCTTGCGACCGCATTCTTTTGCAAGATCCACGATCTTCTGTATCCTGTGGACGTTGGATGAGAACGTGGCTATGATGATACGACTATTGCAGCCGCGGAAAATATTCCCCAGCGTCTTGCCGACTACACGCTCCGATGCCGTATATCCCTGACGCAGCACGTTGGTGCTGTCCGCCATCATCAGAAGCACTCCTTCTGATCCGATCTGCGCCAGTCTGGCGAAATCGATCGGATCTCCATCCACCGGCGTATAGTCGATCTTGAAATCCCCCGTGTGGAAGATCTTTCCTGCCGGTGTCGTTATGGAAAGGCATATGGAGTCCGCGATGGAGTGAGTGATCCGCAAAGCTTCCACCGAGAAATGCTTTCCCAGTTTGAAGGTCTGTCCGGCTTTCACCGTATGCATCCTCGCCTTCATGCCGTGTTCTTTTAACTTGTTTTCGATCAGCCCCAGCGGGAATCTGGTGCCGTAGATCGGTACGTTGATCACCTTTAACAGATACGGAACACCACCGATGTGGTCTTCATGTCCGTGAGTAATGATCAGTCCCTTGATTTTCTTGCTGTTTTTTTCCAGATATGAAAAATCCGGAATTACTTTATCGATCCCGAACATATCGTCATCCGGGAAAGACAGCCCGCAGTCAACGATGATGATCTCATCCTCGTATTCCAGCGCTGTCATGTTTTTTCCGATTTCGTGAAGCCCGCCCAGCGGGATGATCTTCACCGCCGGCGCAGCTTTCTTCCGTCTCCCTCTGGAAGCTGCGCCTCTTGCACCGGCACTGCCGGCTGCCTTGCTCGTTCTGCCGGCTGTTTTGACAGCCTCAGCTGCCTTGCCGGAAGCGGATTTGCCGGGAACTGCCTTGCCTGCCCCGGATCTGCCCGCATGATTCTTTGCAGAAGAACCAGATCTGGCAGAAGCAGTCTTTCGGTTCGTGCCCTGCTTTCCGCCACCTGTTCTATTCCCTGCCGAAGCCTTTCGCCCGGTATTCTTCTGGCCGGAGCCGCTGCGGGAAGAAGTGTTCTTTGCCGCAGGCTTTGCAGGTTTCCTTGATGTCATTTTCGTTTCTTCGCTCATAATGTCCTTCCTAAAGTCGTCCAGGAAAAGGGTACACTATTTTACCACGATGTTGATCAGCTTGCCCGGTACGGCAATGACTTTCACAACATTCTTACCTTCGATCAGCCCTTTTACCTTTTCGTTTTCCATAGCGGTCTTCTCCATTTCTTCTCTGGAAAGTCCGCCTGCAATATCTAATTTCTCTTTGATTTTTCCGTTTACCTGCACAACGATCTCTACAGTATCTTTTACAAGGGCTTTTTCATCGTATTCCGGCCAGTTCTGATCGTGAACGGATCCTTCGTATCCCAGGTGCTCCCACATTTCTTCCGTTACGTGCGGTACGAACGGTGCCAGCATAATGATCAGATCTTTGATGGCTGCTCCGAACAGACCCGGATTTACCGTGCCTTCCTTATAGCGGTACATTTCGTTGACAAGTTCCATGATCGTACTGATGGCTGTGTTGAAATTGAACCGTTCGCCGATATCGTCTGATACCTTCTTGATGGCGTAGTTGAGCCAGTACGCCATGTTCTTATCAGCGTCGCCGCTGATTTCATAGCTTTCCGGCACCTCGCTGTAGTTCTGCGAGAAATCATATACCATCCGGTATACTCTGTTGATGAATCTGAAGCTTCCTTCTACGCCTTTATCCGACCAGTCCAGTTCACGTTCCGGCGGTGCCGCAAACAGGATGAACAGTCTTGCCGTATCTGCGCCGTACTTGTCGATGATCTCCGCAGGGCTGACAACGTTGCCCAGGGATTTACTCATCTTGGCACCGTCTTTGATGACCATGCCCTGCGTCAGCAGATTCTTAAAAGGCTCTTCCGTGCTTACCAGTCCCAGATCGTAAAGTGCCATCTGGAAAAATCTTGCGTACATCAGGTGAAGGATCGCATGTTCCACTCCGCCGATGTACTGGTCTACGTTCATCCAGTAATCTACTTTTTCTTTGCTGAACGGCGCTTCTGTATTCTTCGGATCGCAGTAGCGCAGGAAATACCAGGAGGAATCCAGGAACGTGTCCATGGTATCCAGTTCCCTTCTGGCAGGCTTGCCGCAGACCGGACATGTGGTGTTCACAAAGGTCTTGCTTGTTGCCAGCGGGGATTCGCCCTTGCCTGTGAACTGTACATCAGCAGGCAGCAGGACCGGCAGATTTTCTTCCTTCTCCGGAACCCATCCACAGTCGTCGCAGTGAATCATCGGGATCGGAGTTCCCCAGTATCTCTGTCTGGAGATGAGCCAGTCTCTCAGCTTGTAGTTGATGGACTTCTTGCCGATTTTCTTTTCTTCCAGGTAGTCGATGATCTTTTCGATGGCTTCCTTGTTGTTCATGCCGTTGAACATTTCGGAGTTGATCATCGTTCCTTCTGCCGCAAAGGCAGCTTTCAGGTCGTATACGTCAACTTCCGGATCATCGGAATCTACTACCGGGATGATCTCCAGGTCGAATTTCTTCGCAAAGTCAAAGTCTCTCTGGTCATGAGCCGGTACCGCCATGATCGCTCCGGTACCATAGTCCATGAGAACGTAATCAGAGATGAAGATCGGAACCTTTTTACCTGTCAGCGGATTGATCGCATAGCGACCGGTAAACTGTCCTGTCTTCTCGTTGGTCGTGGAGGTACGTTCGATGTCGCTCATATGCTGTACCTTATCAACATAAGCGTTGACAGGTTCTTCGTATTCGCTGCCCGCTACCAGCTCCTTCAGATAAGGATGCTCCGGTGCCATTACCATATACGTAACTCCATACAAGGTGTCCGGTCTCGTGGTGAAGACGTCAAGCCCCTTGTCAAAACCATCTATTTCAAAGGTCACTTCTGCGCCGATGCTCTTGCCGATCCAGTTTTTCTGCATCAGCTTGACCTTGTTCGGCCAGCCTGGCAGCTCTTCCAGATTGTCAAGAAGCCTTTCAGCGTAATCTGTGATCTTAAAATACCACTGTGATAGATCCTTCTTGCCTACCAGCGTCTTGCACCGTTCGCACTTGCCGTCAACGACCTGTTCGTTGGCCAGTACGGTCTGGCAGCTCGGACACCAGTTTACAGGATTCTCTTTTTTATATGCCAGTCCCTTTTTATAGAACTGGATGAAGATCCACTGCATCCACTTGTAGTAGTCGGGATGACAGGTGGCAACTTCTCTGTCCCAGTCATAGGAAAGACCAAGTTCTTTCAGCTGTTCTCTCATTTCGCCGATGTTTTCCCAGGTCCATTTGCTCGGTTCCACACCGTGTTTGATGGCAGCGTTTTCAGCCGGAAGTCCGAAGGAGTCCCAGCCCATCGGATGGAGCACGTTAAAGCCCTTCATTTTCTTGAAACGAGCCAGTACGTCGCCGATGGAATAGTTTCTCACATGACCCATATGGAGCTTGCCGGACGGATACGGGAACATCTCCAGAACGTAGTACTTTTCTTTATCCGGATCTTCTGTTACCTTGAACACGTCGCCTTCTGCCCATTTGGTCTGCCATTTTTTCTCGATTTCGCTGAAATTATACTTGTCTATCATTTTCTTCCTCCCATTAACCGATCGTGAGGCTTTCGCAGTCGCCCCAGACTTTTTCGATGTTATATTTTTCTCTCATTTCTACTGTCATCACGTTGACGACAACATCACCGTAATCCATGAGGATCCAGCCAGAGCTGCGAGTTCCTTCCACACTCTTTGGGAACACGCCTTCCGGTTCCAGCAGCTCCTCTATATTGTCAACAAGTGCCGCCATCTGCCGTTCGCTTCCTCCCGATGCCATGACAAAATAGTCTGCAAAGGAAGATTTCAGTGCAATGTCGATCACCTGTACATCGATCGCTTTTCTCTCATCCAAAAGCTTTGCGATTTTCATCGCCATTTCTTTTGATTCCATCATGATTTGCATAACTCCTTTTTTATATCTTCACATGCTTCGATCGTATCCTGATCCACCGATGCTCCCGTGCTCCGCACGTACTCCATGGATCGCTCCATACATAAAACACAAGCTTTATCCAGATCTTCTTCCGCAACCTTTCGCAGCTGCTTTACCTGAGGATAATCTCTTCCGGGCTCGATCGCATCGGCCAGATATAAGATCTTTTCCAGCCTGCTCATTCCCTTCCTGCCCGTGGTATGATACATCACCGCATGAAGCAGATCAGCATCCCGCATACCGTAAACATCCGCCAGAACATTTGCAGCGATCTTGCCGTGAGCCAGGTTCGGATTGTCCGCCAGCTTTTCCGGCAGTCCGTACCGTCTGGCCAGCTCCGCCGATTCCTCCGGCGAAATATTACGCATCATATCGTGACAAAGTCCTGCCAGCTCTGCTTTATCAGGGTCTTCCCCCGTAGCGTATCGCCAGCTCTTTCGCCGTTTTTGCCACACCGTAAGTATGTTTCAGACGTTTCGACTTCAGATGTTCCTTTAAAAACGGTTCGATCACCGTCTTCCAGTGCTCGCAGTCCAAGGAGCCGTCCGCATATAGTCCATTTTCACGGATGTACCGTTCTACCGCCTCCGGCAAAAGCTCCCGGGCCGTGGTTCCGTCCTGTATCCTTTCACGTATCTGCGTCGAGGAAATGTCGTACTTTCTGTTGTTGATATGGATCACTTCGGTATGAAAATTCTCACGCACACGTGCGATACATCCTGCCAGCTCCTCTTCTCGGTAGCCTGGTCTCGTTCCAATGATAAAGCCATAATTTGTCAAAAGTTCTTCCGCCTTCATCCACAGCTCGATCTTTAAAAAAGCATCGGTTCCTGTGATGAAATACAGCCTGGTGTCCTGTCCGTATTTTTTCTGCAAAGCCCGCAGCGTCAGATAAGTGTATGAGACGCCGTCTGCATCCAGTTCATACGAAGAGACGGAAAATCCGGGCGTGTGTTCTGTAGCCAGCTGCAGCATGGCGATCCGGTCTTTTCCCGAGGTGATTTTTTTTCCAAGTTTGAAAGGCTGGATCCTTGCTGGAATGAAGATGACTTCATCCAGTCCGCCCTGTTTCATCGCATCCTCCGCCAGATGGAGATGTCCGCAGTGAACAGGGTCGAAAGTCCCGCCTAAAATTCCGATTCGTTTCATGTTTCGTCCTGTGAACCTCTCTATATTGTACTATACGGAGAGGATTTTTTCCACTTTATTTCAGTTTCAGTCCCAGTTCATCCAGCTGCTGCTCATCTACCAGCCCCGGTGCGTCACTGACCATGCACTGTGCGTTCTGATTTTTCGGGAAAGCAATGACTTCACGGATGGATTTTTCACCTGTCAGCAGCATTACAAGACGATCCAGTCCATATGCCAGACCGCCGTGTGGCGGTGTACCGTATTTAAATGCCTCTACCAGGAAGCCGAATTTTTCATCGATAGTCGCCTGATCCATATCAAGAGCGCGGAACATATCTTCCTGCATTTCCTGATCGTGGATACGGATGCTTCCGCCGCCCAGCTCAACGCCGTTGAGAACGATATCGTACGCATTGGCCTTTGCAGCGATCGGGTTTGTCTTGAGAAGCTCCGCATCTTCTTCCTTCGGAGAAGTGAACGGATGATGCATCGCCTGGTAGGAATCCGTCTCTTCGTCGTACTCAAAGAGCGGGAAGTCTACGACCCACAAAAGCTTGTAGTCATCGTCCTTCAGCAGTCCCAGCTCGCCTGCGATGTGTCTTCTCAGGAAACCCAGAGCATCGAATACCACCTTGTTCTTATCGGAAACGATGAGGATCAGATCGCCGTCTGCCGCTCCCATCTTTGCAGCGATTTCCTGAAGCTGATCCTGGGAGAAGAACTTGTTGACAGAAGAGGAAACCTCTTCACCTGCAACTTTCATCCATACCATGCCCTTGGCGCCGTAGCTTCTGATGGCTTCTGTCAGCTTGTCGATCTTCTTTCTCGTATAGTGCTGCGCTCCCCCTGTGATGCAGATACCGCGAACGCTGCCGCCGGCTGCGACAGCATCGGTAAACACTTTGAATTCGCAGTCCTTCACCAGATCAGTGATATCCTGCAGCTCGAATCCGAACCGCACATCCGGTTTGTCGCTTCCATAGCGCTCCATAGCTTCATCGTAAGGAATCCGCGGGAACGGTGTCTGCACATCGATGCCTTTCAGTTCTTTGAAAACTCTCTTAAGGAAGCCTTCCTGCACTTCAATGACATCGTCAACGTCCACGAAGGACATTTCCAGGTCTATCTGCGTGAATTCAGGCTGACGGTCTGCACGCAGGTCTTCGTCACGGAAACATTTTACGATCTGCATGTAGCGGTCGGTTCCGCCTACCATCAGCAGCTGCTTATAAGTCTGCGGTGACTGAGGCAGAGCGTAGAAATGTCCCTGATTCACACGGCTCGGTACCAGATAGTCTCTGGCGCCTTCCGGAGTAGACTTGATCAGCATCGGTGTTTCTACTTCGGTAAATCCGTTTTCTGCGAAATAGTCTCTGGCCAGTTTCGTCAGGTTGTGACGGAAAGTCAGGTTGTCCTGCATCTTCTTTTTACGAAGATCCAGGTAACGGTATTTAAGACGCAGATTGTCGTCTACGTTATCGTCATCCTTGATGTAGATCGGCGGTGTATCCGCCTTGGAATAAAGGATCATGTCGTCTGCGATGATCTCGATATCACCGGTCGGAAGATCAGGGTTCTTCGATTCTCTTTCTGCCACTACGCCCTGGATGCCCACCACATATTCGCTTCTCAGGGAGTCTGCCTGTTCAAACAGCTCCTGCGGGATCTTATCGTTGAACACCACCTGAGTGATGCCTGTCTTGTCTCTCACATCACAGAAGATGAGACCGCCCAGATTTCTTCTCTTTGCTACCCAGCCGTTGAGCACGACTTTTTCTCCGATGTTTTCTTTTCTCAGTTCCCCGCACATGTGGGTTCTCTTGTATAACTTCATTGCTACTTCTCCTCTTCTGTCAGAATTTCTACGATACGATCCAGCGGCACCATGGTCTGCTCGGAGGTGGTCATATCCTTCAGCTGAACACTGTTGTTAGCCAGCTCATCATCGCCGATCACAATGGTCTTTTCTGCATGTATCCTGTCCGCATATTTAAACTGATTTTTGATCTTTCTTCCCATGATGTCCATCTGCACACAGACCCCTTCCTGACGAAGTTCGTGCATCAGCTTCAGGCCTGCCGCCTTCGCATTATCGCCCATAACTGCGATGAACACATCTGCTCCTGCCGGCTGTGGGATCTCTGCTCCGCATGCCTCCATAGTCAGAAGCAGGCGTTCCTTGCCAAGTCCGAAACCAACACCCGGAGTTTCCGGTCCGCCGATTTCTTCCACAAGATGGTCGTATCTTCCTCCGCCGCATACAGTGCCCTGTGCACCGATTTTCGTCGTTACGAATTCAAACGCCGTCTTTGTGTAGTAGTCCAGTCCGCGAACGATCCCCGGATCTACCACGTATTCGATCCCCATCGCATCCAGGTTTGCCTTCAGATCATTGAAGGCATCCTGGCAGTCATCGCACAGATAATCCAGCATCATCGGCGCTCCCTGCACCAGGTCCTGGCACACTGGCGATTTACAGTCTAAAATACGCATCGGGTTACGTTCAAAACGGTCTTTGCACGTGTCGCAAAGTTCCTCATATTTAGGCTGCAAAAATTCCCGCAGTGCCGCTCTGTGGTTCTTGCGGCATTCCGGGCATCCTACGCTGTTGATGCGAAGCTCGATATCCGTAACGCCCATCTTCTTCAGAAAGTCACTTGCTAAGGCGATGATCTCAGCATCGGCCATCATGTCGTGAGTCCCGAAGGTCTCGATCCCGAACTGATGGAATTCTCTCAGTCTTCCTGACTGCGGCTTCTCATAGCGGAAGCACGGCGTGTTATAGTAAAACTTGGTCGGCTGCGGTCCTGCGAACATCTTGTGTTCCACATACGCCCGCACCACCGGTGAAGTCCCTTCCGGCTTCAGCGTAATGTTCCGTTTGCCGTAATCCTGGAAGGAATACATTTCCTTCTGGACGATATCCGTCGTGTCTCCCACGCCTCGCTGAAACAGCTCAGTGTGTTCAAATACCGGCGTTCTGATTTCTTCAAACCCGTAAGTCCGGCAGATTTCTGCAAACGCCTCTTCGATATAGTGCCATTTGTATGCCTGATCCGGCATCATGTCTTTCGTGCCCTTCGGCGCATTGGTCAGCATAACTTACCTCCATCTATTTTTTCCCAAAAAAATCCGTTTTTCTTGCGTTCCATCATCTCATCGAGCCTGTCGATGTAGATCTCATAATTAGATACGTTGGCGACGCGTTCAGCCTGTTTTCCGCCGGAAACCAGATCTTGCTGATCCCGCCGGCACCCAGAGCCAGAATGGAACTGCGCCTCCTCCATGCATCCTGATACTTATAAATCGAAGTATCTGCATCGTCTCTGCAGAACCCGATGTTTTTCTGTGTTTCCTGATGTATGTTTCTGTCTGTAAAGATAATACGGACGATAGCCTTCCGCCTGCAGTGTTTCCATGGCATAGGAAAGCATCTCCTCCCGCAGGTCTTCATTGCGGTAGTTGAACTCTCCATCCATCTCCTTCAGACGGGATGCTCTCTTGACCGCCAGCGTATGCAGGGTGATGTTCTCTGCTCCCAGCTCTACGATCCGGTCGAGACTTCGTTTGAAATCTGCAAAATCTTCTCCCGGAAGTCCGGCGATCAGATCGGTGTTGATGATCCTTGGACCTCCTTTTTTCGCCAGTGCAAAGGCCTTTTCCACGTCATCCACCGTATGGGCACGCCCTATAAGATCCAGGGTGTCCTGCTTCATGGTCTGCGGATTGATGCTGATACGATCCACACCGTAGTGTTCCATGATACGCAGTTTCCCTTCTGTTATGGTGTCCGGCCGTCCTGCTTCCACGGTAAATTCCCGAAGATGGGACAAGTCAAAATGTTCCTGGATCTCCTGCAAAAAAGCCTCCAGCGCAGCTTCGTCCAGTGTGGTCGGCGTTCCGCCTCCAATATACAGAGACTCTATCTCATAACCGTCTTCTTTTATGTTTTCTGCAGCAAATGCGATCTCATGGAAAAGTGCTTCCAGATACCTGTCGATCTCAGGTTTCTTCACCTGGTTGGATGTGAAGGAACAATATAGGCATCTGGTGGGGCAAAACGGGATACCTAGATATAATGACAGACTGTTATCCTTCGCCACCCCGGTGGTTTCCTGCTGATACTGATAGATCTCCAGGACCAGATCTGCCTTTTCCGGCGACATGAGATAGTCCTCGAGCAGGATCTGTCTTGCTTTCGCTGCACTTCCTGTCTTTCGAACCAGTTCTCCTGCCATTTTGACGGGACGGATCCCCGTGAGTATCCCCCACTTGGGCTGCTTTCCTGTAAGCGCCTTCAGATCCCGGTAGATCTGCCTTTTTACCGCATCCTTATCGCCGTCAAAGACACAGACGGTCGCCATGTCCTGTACCGACTGCTCTGCCACCTCGGCGATCTTTGCAACAGCCTGCTGCAGCACGCTGAAAAACGTCTTCTTCTCCGTATCACCCGCCGGATCCTTTGCAGGAGCCTCGGCTGAAACCTTTGCAGGAAGATCGTCCGGCACTTCTGCAACCCCGGAGATCTCGTATTCACCCGGCTGCAGAAACACCTTGATCAGCTCCTCGTACTGATTGATTTTATCTGTTCCGTAAATGCTGCATCTATACAAAGGATTGTTCTCCTTTTCAAAGCCTATGCTGGTCGTTCCCATATGTCCCGGGAACACGTTGGTATCATCCGGCAGCAAGAATAATTTCTTGCGTATGGGAATCCATGATCTCCTTGTAGGATCCTCCCGGAAAATCAGTTCTTCCGATGGACTGGCGGAAGAGGGTATCTCCGCTAAAAAGGAGCCTTGGCTTCTTTCACGTAGATACACATACCACCTTCCGTATGGCCTGGTGTGTGGATGAATTTCAGAGTAACATCTCCGACCTCAGTTCATCGCCATCGCTGACCAGGATGTCTGCCTTCGTGGAATACGGCACACCAAATCCCGGACTCTGGTTCAGGTTCGGATTTTCCAGCATGGCTTCCTCGTCCTTGTATGCGACGATCTTAGCGTCAGGGAATTCAGCCTTGTGCTCGTTGACGCCGCAGATGTGGTCGGAATGACCATGAGTCAGGATGATATACTTGATGTTGACATCGTTGTCTCTGACTTCCTTCGTCAGAACTTTATTGTAACCGCCCGGATCCACGATAAATCCTTCGTTTGTTTTTTCGTCTACTGCTAAATAAGTGTTTGCCTGCAGCGCACCGCTAGGCAGATTTGTAATACGCATATGAATCAAACTCCTTTATTATTAAAAATTCTTTCGGCTGTCAAGCAGGATGGTTACCGGTCCGTCATTTAAAATATCCACCATCATGTGAGCCTGGAAGACTCCTTCCTCAACATGAAGTCCGTCCTGTCTGAGATCTTCGATCACCTTCTGATAGAGGCGATCGGCTTCTTCCGGCCGGGCTGCCGAAGAAAAGCTGGGGCGCTTTCCTTTTCGCACATCCCCCAAAAGTGTGAACTGGGATACCGCCAGGATATCTCCATCTACATCCTTGACCGAAAGGTTCATTTTATCATTTTCATCTTCGAAGATCCGAAGACCTGATGTTTTCGATGCAATGTACGCCGCGTCCTTCTCTGTATCGCCGTCCTCGACTCCGATGAGGATCATCAGACCGCGCTGGATCTCGCCGCTTGTCCGCCCATCTACCGTGACACGGCTCTTTGCTACTCTCTGTATTACCGCTCTCATGATTTTGTACGATATGCCTCCATGATCCCCGGTACGTTTTTCAGCGACCGGATGATTTTTTCCATTTGTTCTTTATTCTGAATAGAAAGATTCAGATTGATTACAACGGTCTCGTCCTTGTTTGCCTTGGCATTGAGTCCGGAAATATTCACATCCAGATCCTCGCAGATCTTCGAAATGCTGGAGATCATGCTCTTCTGATCCTTGGCGATCAGCGTCAGCTCCGCATTAAAGGACTTGTCCTGCGTGTTGTCTGTATCCCAGCTGACATCGATGAAACGTGCCCTCTCCTGCGGCGGCAGGGACTTCAGATTGTCACAGTCTTTTCGATGAACGGAAATACCGCGGCCTTTGGTGATGAATCCGATGATATCATCTCCCGGTACCGGATTGCAGCATCTTGCCATACGGATCATCAGATTGTCCACACCTTCTACTTTTACGCCCGACTTCTCGTTCTTGCGCATCTTGCGTGCGTTCTGTGCTCTGCGCTGTGCCCGTTCACTGATCTCGTGAAGATTGTCCAGAAGTGTCTGTTCTTTCTCGGCTGCTTCTGCATGCTTTTCTTCCTCGTCATATCCGAGCAGCAGGCTCACCAGCTTGCTCTGCAAAGATCCACCGTTGGAAAGCTGTGTGTACAGCTCATCCGTAGTTTTTATATCCATAATTGCCTTTGTACTGCTTGATTCACGAATGCGTTCTTCAGCAGTTCACGCGGATCATAGTCCATTTTTCCTCATATAGCGGTCGATCAGATCCTTGCCTTTATCCACCGCATC
>ENA-OQDA01000382-OQDA01000382.1-human-gut-metagenome-genome-assembly--contig:-NODE-382-length-18605-cov-5.179240_pt1 | contig 18605 bp, 14 predicted proteins | sample MGYA00242771_ERZ504603 | MGnify/ENA primary metagenome ERZ504603 (study PRJEB26092, sample SAMD00036328) | human gut metagenome | host: Homo sapiens | study: EMG produced TPA metagenomics assembly of...
GGCGTCACGCTGTCCGTCATCCCCGGCGAGCGCGAGGCGGCCCTCTCCTTCGCGGGCGCGTCGTGCGACTTCCGGGGGGAGCGGCCTGCTCGTGGTGGACATCGGCGGCGGCTCGACCGAGGTCATCGCCGGGCGCGCGGCAGCCGGCCCGATCGCTCGCACTCCTTCAACATCGGATGCCGTCGCGTGACGGAGAAGTTCTTCGCGGCCGATCCTCCCGGCGCCGGCGAGCTCGAACGGGCCCGCGCGTGGGTGGAGGAGGGGATGCGCCCCTACTTCGACGAGCTGCGCGGGGCGGGCTTCGCACCCGAGCGGCTGGTGGCGGTGGCCGGCACGGCCACCACGGTGGTGTCGATCCACGAGCGCATGGAGGTGTACGACACCTCCCGCGTGCATAAGGCCGTCATCACGCGCCCCATGCTCGACGGGGTGGCCGACCAGCTGGAACGCGTCCCGCTCGCGCAGCGCGAGCGCATCGTCGGGGCTCGATCCGGGCCGCGCGCCCGTCATCGTGGCCGGCATGGTGATCCTGCAGACGGTGCTCGACCTGGCCGGCGTCGATTCGTTCACGGTCAGCGAATCGGACATTCTCCACGGCATCATTTTGGACGAAGCGGCGCGCTGAGGTCCCGCCGTCCGATAAAGTTTGCTACCATAGGGCCTGCTCGTTTTCAGCGGGCCGTCGCACGCGGGGGCGTGGCGGAATTGGCATACGCAGGAGACTTAAAATCTTCCGGCTTCGGCCTTGCGGGTTCGAGTCCCGCCGCCCCTACCACCTTGCGCTTCATGGTGCGGCGAGCGCCACGGAGGCGACGCCTCCCGCTTCCTACTCCTCGTCGTACGCTTCCAGCACGGCGGGCAGCGACGCGGTCACGACGTTGCCGACGGCCGGCAGCCCGATGAGCACCGCGCTGATCACCTCGTCGCGCGTGGCACCGTGCATCTTCGCCATCTTCACGTGGAACGGCAGGCCGCTGTCGAGACGGGCCGCCGCCATGACGGCGAGGTAGGCGAGAGCGGCGGTCTTGTCGTCGAGCGCGCTGGCCGCGCCGAGCGCCTGCACCGCCTCCGACCATGCCTGCTGGTGCTGCGGAGCCTCTTGGGCGAATGCCTGGAATGCGGGGCTGACGTTCATGGACGCCTCCTTCTCGCGCGGGATTTTCGATGCTCCCAGTGTAGCAAGCGAAGCGTCGCTTGACGCAAAGCGTTGCATACTCTCAACCTGATATGCGGAGAAACCCGGAAAAATAAGCCGCTGGCGCAGCGCACGGAAAGCGCCCGCTTTTCTTTGTGATACCATGTCGAGCGGATCATTCGCCCAGGCCTACAGAGAAAGTGCTATGGAGACAATCAACGAAATCATCGCAGCCGTAGAAGAACCTCCCGAGTCGTTCGAGCAGTACCTGACGTCGTACGCCGACCGCGTGGGCGACCTGGTGAACTCCTTCATCCCGAAGGGCACGCACGCGGACATGGACCGCTACCTGTACCAGCCGCTCATGGCGTACAGCCAGAACGGCGGCAAGCGCCATCGCCCGCTCATCTGCTTCGCGGCCTGTCGCGCCGTGGGCGGTGACATGGCGCGCGCGACCAGCGCCGCGGCCGCCATCGAGCACTTTCATACCGCGGCCCTCATCCACGACGACATCGCCGACGAGGCCGAGCTTCGCCGCGGCGAGCCGTGCATGCACCTCACCGAGGGCATGGGGCTGGCCATCAACGCGGGCGACCTCGCGCTGTCCCTCGTCAACGGCACGGTGGTGTCGGATGAGAACCTCGACGATGCCACGAAGGTGCGCGTCATCACCGAGCTCATCGACATGACCCGCCGCACCATCGAAGGCCAGGCGCTCGACATCGGATGGGCGCGTGACGGCCGCTACGACATCACGCCTGAAGACTACCTGGTCATGGCCACGCACAAGACCGCGCATTACTCCGGCGCGGTGCCCCTGGCCATCGGCGCCATCATCGGCGGCGGCACCGAGGTCGAAGTCGAGGCGCTGCGCAACTACGGCCTGGACACCGGCCTCGCGTTCCAGATCCAGGACGACCTGCTGAACCTCGTGGGCTCCGAGGAGAGCACGAAGAAGGACTTCCGCAACGACATCACCGAGGGCAAGCGCACGCTCATGGTGGTGCACGCGCTGCAGCACTCCGACGATCGCGACCGCCTCATCGACATCCTGTCGTCGAAGGAGAAGGACCAGGCCGTGCTCGCCGAGCCGTCGCCATCATGGAGGCGTCCGGCAGCATCGACTACGCGCGCAACTACGCCGAGAACCTCACGAGCATCGCGAAGAACCGCCTGACCGACATGGTGCGCCCCTCCACGGCCCGCGACCTCCTCGTCTCCATGGCCGACTGGTTCGTCAGCCGCTTGAAGTGATCTGATCTACGTTTCGAGATGCACCTCATCAGGGCCCGGATTCGTCCGGGTCTTTTTTAGCGCGCCAACTCCTCCTGCACGAGGTCGATCAGCTCTTCGCGGCTGTGAACGTCCAGCTTCTGATGGATGTGGTTGATATGCGTTGACGATGTTCCCGGCGAGATGCACAGGGCCTTCTGCACGTACGTCATGTTGCGGCCCTGCGCCACCAGCTCGAGCACTTCGGCTTCCCGTGCCGTCAGACCGTAGCGCTCGGCAAGCGCGTGCGCCGCGGCGGCAGGGGTACTCTCGCGCTCGCGCTCCGCGGGGGCTTTCAGCCCGATGCGGCCGAGCATCACCGCGACGGTCAGGCACAGGATGGCGTAAGCGGCGAACATGATCAAAAGGATGTCGAAGTCGATGGCGATCTTCATGATGTCGAACAGGAGAATGGCCGCAGCGTAGCCGACGATCATGCCGATGAGGCCGAACGAACGTGTCCAGAACACGAAGGTGAACGATCCGATGTGAAAGTACTTCTTGGCATTGCTCGGGCCGACGCTGCAGATGATGGCCTCGCAGATGACGATGAACGCCACGACGGCCGGCAGCGTTTCCTGCAAACCGTAGCGAAGGAACGGCGGGAGCAGCAGACCGAGCGAGGCGAGCGGGATGAGCACGGTGGTGACGAGGGAGGCGTGCCGTTGCGGCAACAGCATCCAAACGCATCCTGCGATGACGAGGACGAGCACGGTCCATCCCGCGAGGAAGGGGTCGATGCCGGCGGGTATCATGAAGTTCTCGACGGTTCCGGTGCGCCGGTTCAAAAGCGAGAAGAAGCTGATCATGAATCCGAATACGAACAGGATGACGATGAGGTACAGGGGAAACGGAGGCTGGATCGTCACGCTGGGCGCAGTTCGTGCCGACGCGCGCGTTCGATAAGCGCCTAGTGCCGCCGAGACGACGGGCAACACCCCGCCGAACAGAATGGCCGATCGTGCGCCCAACTGTATGGATACGAGGACGATGACGATGGTGAGCAGGCTGCAGAGCGCTAGGAACAGCGGTCGCTCCTGGGAGGTCTCGGACGAGATATGCTCGCACCATGCGAGGACGAGGATGGCCGATGCGCCGCACGCGAACAAGCGCGACCAGGCGACGGGAACCATCTCGGGTGAGAGAAGGCTGACTGTCTGCAAAATACACGCGGTTCCGGAGCCCGCGAGCCCGAGGACGAACAGGTGCGACCCGTGCGCGCGAGGCCCCAACAACCCGACCGCGACCAAGGCGACGACGTTGCCGCATATCAGAGCAACGTTCTCCGGTGCCAGCCCGATGGACTCCGCAATCTTGATTTCCGACGACCCGAACATGATGGCGACGTATCCCCAGAAAAGCGCCGAGGCGAACGCATCGAGCGCGATGCCGCCTCTTTGAATGTCGGAGCGGGCCGGTTTGGCGACAACTCGACTCTTTTCTCCCCCTGTGGCTTGCTGCATTGCATTCTCCCCGGTGAGCTGCGTGTCAAATACTTTATATGATGGACAGATCCCCTTGCTGCGGCGCGTAAATCATATACCTTGTTCGATGTTTTCGCGCTTCGTTCCCCTGTACGCTCCTCGCCGTCAAAGGCCCTTTGCGAGATGCGCGTCGAAGCGATTTCGCGGCCTATGGTAGCGGAAAACAAGAGGAGGAACAAATGGGAACAAGGGATAACGAGAGCATGGGTTTAACGCGGCGTGGCTTTCTCACCGGCGCGCTCGCCCTCGGCGCGGTCGGCGCGGGCAGCATGCTTGCGGGATGCTCGTCCGAGGGGGGCGCGGGCGCTCCGGCAAGCGACGAGCGTGCGTGGGATCAAGAAACCGACGTGGTGGTGGTCGGAACGGGCTTCGCCGGTTTGGCAGCCGCTCATGAGGCTGCGAAGGCGGGCAGCCAGGTCGTTCTTGTCGAAAAAGCTCCCGAAAAGTACGCAGGCGGCAATAGCCGCGCATGCGCCCAGGCCATCTGGTCGCCGGAAAAGACCGCCGAAGGCGTTGCCTACTTCAAGGAGATCACCGGCGATTACCACCTCGTCGGACTCGACGATGCCGTGATCGAGGCCTATATCGGCGGCGCGAAAGAGAACGCCGATTGGCTGTTGGACGAGTTCGAGATCGAGACGAAGACGCACAACGCCTGCGAGTACCCCGCTGCGAAAACCGCTTCGGCGGTGGGCGATTCCAACACGCTCATTCCGGCCGAAGGGTTGGGTAACGCTCGGGTCTGGGCGCCTATGTTCGAGGTGGTAGGAAGCGAGTCGGGCGTTACGTCTCTGTTCGAGACGGCCTTCACCGATCTCGTGTTCAACGAGGCTGGCGAAGCGATCGGCATCGAGGCGCAGCAAGGCGAATCGCCCCTCCTCATCAAGGCGAAGAAGGGCGTCGTGCTCGCTTGCGGCGGGTTCGAGTACAACGAGGAAATGAAGGCGAATAACTGCCGTTACCCGTCGCTCGCGTGGGGCACGCCGTACAACACGGGCGATGCTCTGACGGCGTGTCGCAAGTACGATATCGACTTCTGGCACATGAACTCCGCGACGCCGGCAACGCGCGTCGGCGTGCAGGCTACTTGGCTCGATGACGATTTCAGCGAATGCGGCTTCGACTGCGAAGTGGCAGGCGATGCCGGGTACGTGTGGACCGACAAGTACGGCAAGCGCTTCATGGACGAGACTCGCTCCTATCAGCACGGATACGGTCGCGATGCGCTGTTCTACAACGACTCCGCCAAGATGGAATGGCCGCGCCTGCCGTTCTGGCAGGTTGTCGACGAGAGCACGCTGCCGTTTATGGGAACGAGCGGCAGCGGTTGGGTGCACATCGTCGGCGGCACCAGCGCTCCCGACAGCACCGAAGAGTTGCTTTCCTCGGGCTTGATGGTCAAAGCCGACACTGTCGAGGAACTTGCTTCTCAGATGGGCGTCGAAGCGACGATCCTGCAGGAGAGTGTGGACGCGCTTTCCGGTCCCGATGACGAGTTCGGTCGAGCTGCGGAAAAGAAGCGCGCGCTTTCCGGCACGCTGTATGCGGTGCAGCTCCAGCCCATCATGGTGAACACCAACGGCGGGCCGAAGCGCGATGCGAGTGCGCGCATCGTGCATACGGACGGCACGCCTGTCGAGCGGCTGTTCTCCGCTGGCGAGCTCGGCTCCGTATGGGCTTGGTACTACCAGGGTGCCGGCAACGTGAGCGAATGCATGGTGTTCGGCCGCATCGCCGGGCGCAATGCCGCTGCGCTGACTCCTTGGGACGCTGAAGCTTAGGGCTTCATCTGTTCCGTGACGCGGCCGTCCTTCCGACTCCCTCCCTCGTGCGGAAGGGCGGCCAAGAACCTGCGGGCGATCCGGAAGGTATCGCTCGCTCATCTGCCAAGGAGGCAATGCGATGAAGAAGTTTACGGGTGCGGCGACGATTTCGTGCGCAGTCATCGCGTTGGCGTTGACCGCCTGCGCGCCCCAGTCGAACGAAAACGGAGCCGCATCGGCCGACGATGCGAAGGAGACCCCGATCACGGTTGCGTGGTCGGCGGACTCGGAGTGTGGCACCTGCCATGCGACCGAGCAGGCGTCGTACGACGACGCGGCTTGCGTGGCCAGCACGCACGAAGGGCAAGCGTGCATTTCGTGCCATGCTGACGCTTCCGGTCTGGCGACGGCTCACGAGGGCAAGACCGCGTCCGATACCATGCCCAAGAAGCTGAAGAAGACGGAGGTGCCCGACGACGCATGCCTGTCGTGCCACTACGGTGCTCGCGAAGAACTCGTTGCAGCCACCGTCGACGTCGCGGTGGTCGATTCGAAAGGCACGGCGGTGAACCCGCACGATGTGACTCCGAGCGAGCAGCACGATACTATCCGATGCGCGGATTGCCACGGCATGCACGATGCCGAGAAGCTTGCCGACAAAGCCGATGCGGAATGCGCAAGCTGCCATCACGCCGACGTGTTCGAGTGCTACACGTGCCACGATTGACGCGACCGCTGCGCGGACGTCCGAGAAGGGGGCATGCGTGCAACAAGCTGCGCATACCCCCTCTGTTCCTCTTGTGGAACCTCGGTCGAAACCCTCGCGCGCGCACCGCGGTGCGCTACCATGACGCTCATGGAAACCATTAAGCGACATGACACCGGTCCCGCGGTCGAAGACGTGCAGCAGCGCCTCGTCACCATCGGGCTGCTCGATCCCGCCGACGTCGACGGGGCGTTCGGCGATACCACGGCCGAGGCCGTGCAGGCGTTCTGCGGCGGCGCGGGCCTGCCTCTCACCGACGAGGTGACCGAGAAGGTGTGGGCGGCGCTCGTCGACGCCTCGTTCACGCTGGGCGACCGCACCCTGTACCTGCGCATGCCGCACTTCCACGGCCACGACGTGCTGGAGCTGCAGCACGCGCTGGGCGCGCTCGGCTTCGCCTGCGGCGCCACCGACGGCATCTTCGGCGCGTTCACCGAGCTTGCGCTGCGCAAGTTCCAGCTCAACCTGGGCCTGCCGTCCGACGGCATCGCCGGCGCCTACACGTACGCCGCCATCCGCAACCTCCACCATTCGTGGGAGGGCAAGGAAGCGGTGCACGGTTCCAGCCACCTCGGGTTCGCCCGCGCCGCCGACGTGCTCGAGCGCAATGCGCTGTGCCTGTTCGGCACGCAGGATTTTACGCGCAGCGTCGCATCGCGCATGTCGAATCTCGCGCTGGCCACGAACCCCGCTTCCAAGATCATGAGCGCCGATTCTCTGCTCGTCGCCCCCGACGAGTCCATGTTGCTTGTGCATATCGTCCTGCCGGGCGAGCTGACGGTGACCACCGTGCCGCGCGTCAGCTTCGATGACGAGGAGACGCTTTCTCTGCGTCTCGAGACGGCTATCGGCGTGGCCGACGCCGCCAGTCCGTCGCGCATCGCCGTCGAGCTTCCCGGCATTATGTGGGAAGACGCGGGCGAGGGTCGTTCCGCGCAGCATTTCGCTATTACGCTGCTCGACGCCTTGTGCACTGCGCTGTCGTAAGCTCGGCACCCTGATCGTAGACGCTGCACCCCCCTCCGCCATTCCGAGCAAGCGAGGTCTTCGGGATGCCATCCTGAGAGAGTGCGGTCCGCTCCCGTCATCCTGAGCGAGCGAAGCGAGTCGAAGGCCGCGTTGCGCGTGGCGAGGAGGCTTGCGGCATCTCCTCGATCGGAAGCTCGAACGCTCGCGCTCTTTGATCGAAACCTTCCTACACCAGCTGATGTATTCTCGTGTCGGTTCGATGACGGATATGCAAAAGTTAATGATTTCCGCAGGTGAGGGCTTTATACTGCTGTCAAACACCAACCGATTCGAAAGCAGGTTATCATGGCTGACGATACGAAGAACACCGACTCTGGCACCCCGCAGCAGCCCGACGCGGCTCCGCAGCCTCCCGCGACGCCCCCGACCGAGCCGTTGCCTCAGCAGCAACCTTCTATGGGCCAGCAGGTTCCTCCCGCGCAGCCCCAGCCGCAGCAACCGATGTACGGCGCTCCGCAGCCTCAGCCGCAGGCTTTCTACCCGCCTGCTCCGCTCATGCAGCTCACCGGCGGCATGAAGTTCGCTTGGCTTGTGGTGGGCGCCTTGCTGGGCATTCCGGGTATCATCATCGCTTGGCTTGTGAACGTCGACAAGATGCCGCAGGTGAAAAGCGATGCCCTCAAGTTCGCCATCATCGGTTTCGTCATCTGGATCGTGCTGCAGTTCATCTTCGGCATGATCGTGTTCGGAACCATCTCGGCCGCGATGTACGGGCTGATGAACTCGGTGGATATGGGCTCCTACAACTACGGCTACCACGGATCTTGGTAATCGACCGGATAAATCTGTAAATCGCTTCACATTGGAAGAGCCCAGCGGGGCTCTTCCTTTTGCGTGCTAAAGCGAGTGGTACAATTGTGAGCGATTTCCAGGGTCCGTGCGGGGAAGCGCGGGCGCCAGAGACCCACCGCACAAAGGAGCACACATGCCACGTCCCATGACCATGGCGGAGAAGATCCTCGCCGCCCATGCGGGGCTCGACGAAGTGGAGCCGGGTCAGCTGATCGAATGCGATCTCGACCTCGTGCTGTCCAACGACGTCACCGCCCCCATTGCCGTCAAAGAGTTCCGCAAGATCGGCGTCGAGAAGGTGTTCAATCCTACGAAGATCGCTCTCGTCCCCGATCACTACGTCCCCAACAAGGACATCAAGAGCGCCGAGCAGGCCAAGATCGTGCGCGATTTCGCGCGCGAGCAGGGTATCACCCACTACTACGAGGTGGGCTGCATGGGCGTCGAGCATGCGCTGCTCCCCGAGCAGGGCGTCGTCGGCGCGGGCGACCTCATCATCGGCGCGGACAGCCACACCTGCACGTACGGCGCGCTGGGCGCGTTCGCCACGGGCGTGGGCTCCACCGACGCCGGTGTGGGCTACGCCACCGGCAAGGCGTGGTTCAAGGTGCCCGAGTCTCTGCTGTTCAAGATCGAGGGCGAGCTGGCTCCCGGCGTCACCGGCAAGGACGTCATCCTGCACATCATCGGCATGATCGGCGTGGACGGCGCGCTCTACCAGGCCATGGAGTTCACCGGCAGCGCCATCCGCGCCATGGACATGGACGAGCGCATGAGCATCTCGAACATGGCCATCGAGGCGGGCGGCAAGGCCGGGCTCATCGAGGTCGACGACGTGACGCGCGCCTACCTGGACGGCCGCACCGAGCGCCCCTACACCGAGTACCATTCCGACGCGGACGCGACGTATGCGAAGGTGTACGAGATCGACGCCGCCTCCATCGTGCCCACCGTGTCGTTCCCGCACCTGCCGTCGAACACGCGCCCGGCCGCCGAGGCGCGCGACGTCAAAATCGATCAGGCCGTCATCGGCAGCTGCACGAACGGCCGCATCGCCGACATGCGCCAGGCCGCCGACGTGCTGCGCGGCCGCACGGTGCATCCCGACGTGCGCTGCATCGTGATCCCCGCCACGCAGGCGGTGTATCGCCAGTGCATGGAGGAAGGCCTCATGGACGTGTTCCTCGACGCGAACTGCGCCGTGTCCACGCCTACGTGCGGCCCCTGCCTGGGCGGCTACATGGGCATTCTCGCCGCAGGCGAGCGCGCCATCGCCACGACGAACCGCAACTTCGTCGGCCGCATGGGCGACCCCACCAGCGAGGTGTACCTGTCCTCGCCGGCCATCGCCGCGGCAAGCGCCGTGCTCGGCCACATCGGCCTGCCGGAAGACCTGGACTAGGAGGAGCTGCGATCATGCAATTCAAAGGAACCGCGCACCGCTACGGGCGCGACATCGATACCGACGTCATCATCCCGGCCCGCTACCTGACCACGTCCGATCCGGCGGAGCTGGCGAAGCACTGCCTGGAGGATCTCGACACGTCGTTCGTCGAACGCGTGCAGCCGGGCGACATCATCGTGGCCGACGAGAACTTCGGCTGCGGCTCGTCGCGCGAGCATGCCCCCATCGCCATCAAGGCGGCGGGCGTCGACGTCGTCATCGCCAAGAGCTTCGCGCGCATCTTCTACCGCAACTCCATCAACACGGGCCTCGCCATCATGGAGTGCCCCGAAGCGGTGGACGCCATCAGCCAGGGCGACGTGGTGTCGGTGGATGCCGATACGGGCGTCATCGTGGACGAGACGACGGGCCAGACGTACCAGGCTCAGCCGTTCCCCCCGTTCATCCGCGAGATCATCGAAGCCGGCGGCCTCATCAACCGCACGAAGGCGAAACTTGGCGAGGAGTAGATCAATGACCAGGACCTATAACATCTGCCTGCTTCCCGGCGACGGCATCGGCCCCGAGATCATCGCCGAGGGCGTCAAGGTGCTGGACGCGGTGGGCGCGAAGTACGATACGGCGTTCTCCTACACCGAGGCGCTGCTGGGCGGGTGCGCCATCGATGCGTGCGGCACCGCGCTGCCGGACGAGACGCTGCGCGTGGCCGAATCGTCCGACGCCGTGCTGCTGGCGGCGGTCGGCGGTCCGAAGTGGGATACCACCGACCCCGCGAAGCCGCGTCCCGAGCAGGGCCTGTTGGGCATCCGCAAGGCGTTGGGCCTGTACACGAACCTGCGTCCCGTGCAGATCTTCGCCGCGTTGGCCGACGCGTCCACCCTCAAGCCCGAGATCGTGGACGGCGTGGACATGATGATTGTCCGCGAGCTGACGGGCGGCTTGTACTTCGGCCGCCGCGAGCGTTTCTACGACGAAGAAGGCTGCGGCTCGGACGGCGCCGCCGGCCAGCGCGCCTACGACACGTTGGAATACCGCGAGTACGAGGTGGAGCGCATCGCGCGCCAGGCGTTCGAAGCCGCGCGCAAGCGCCGTAACAAGGTGACCAGCGTCGACAAGGCGAACGTGCTGGAAACCAGCCGCATGTGGCGTGAGATCGTGCACCGCGTCGGCTCAGAGGAATACCCCGACGTGGAGCTCGAGGACCTGCTCGTGGACAACACGGCCATGCAGCTGATCAGCCGCCCTGTCGACTTCGACGTGGTGGTGACCGAGAACATGTTCGGCGACATCCTGTCCGACGAGGCCGCCCAGATCACCGGCTCGCTGGGCATGCTGGCCAGCGCCAGCCTCGGCGACGGCACCGCCCTCTACGAGCCCAGCCACGGCAGCGCGCCCGACATCGCGGGACGCGGGATCGCGAACCCGCTCGCGCAGATCCTGTCCGTCGAGATGATGCTGCGCTATAGCTTCGACATGGGCGAGGCCGCCGACGACATTCGCCGCGCGGTGACCGCCGTGCTCGACGAGGGCTGGCGCACCGGCGACATCAAACAGTCCGACACGCCCGCCGACAAGCTGGTCGGCACGGCGCAGATGGGCGATCTCGTGGTGTCGCGTTTGTAGCGCGTTCCTTGCAAAGTAAAAAAGAAGCGCCCTGAACGGGCGCTTCTTTTTTGTCAGCGGTCTCGTTTACGGCTTCGGTCCCTTCGATACGACGATGACCACCTTGCCTTCTTGCACGCTTTGGCTGATCACCGTGCCTTCCGGAACCGTGTCGGAGTACTCCTCGATGTAGCCCGCCTTGTAGCCGTTCAGTATCTGGATGGCTTCCTCGAAGGTCTTGCCCACGGCGCTTGGAGCCGAGTTCACGTCCTTCTCGCGGCTTTCGCCGTCCTCGTCCTTCTCTTCTTCCACCTTCTTGCCCAGCTTGTTCTTCTGAGCGATGTTGTACGGGTTGTTGTACGGCGGATCCGCGACGGTGGGGAAGTTCTCGATGGCCTTGCCGCTGGTCGCCCGATCCATGAAGTCCTTCCATAGCGCGTTCGCCGTGAGCCCGTGGTCGGTCTCAATAGCGCCGGACGGGTCGCCGATCCAAGCCGCGCACGACAGGCTGGGCGTATAGCCCACCAGCCAGTGGTCGGTGAACGAGCTGGCGGTGCCCGTCTTGCCTGCAACCGGCTGCCCGCTGTTCAACCGCGCCGACGTGGCCGTGCCGTTGCTCTGCGTGAACACCGTTTCCAACACCTTCGTCGTGGCGGCGGCGACCTTCTCGTCCAACACGCGTTCGCCGGTGTCGCTCTCCTCCTGAGGCCAGATGACGTTGCCGTCGCGGTCGAGGATCTTTGTGATCACCGTGGGCTCGCGTTTCACGCCGCCGCTGGCCAGCGTGGCGTAGGCGCTCGCCATCTCCAACGGATTGACGTCGGCCACGCCCTCGGTTGCGGTGTACACGGGCTGCATGGGGGAGGTCACGCCCAGGCGGCTGGCCATCTCGGTAGTGGATGCCTGGCCGATGGAGTTCGACAGGCGCAGGTAGCCGGTGTTCGACGAGATGGCCGTCGCGCTTTGGATCGTCTGGATGCCGTAGTCGTTGCCGTTGAAGTTCTCGAAGTCCTCGGGTGCGCCATCCTGTCCCTTCTTGAGGGGAGAGGTGCAATCGACCAGCGTCTGAGGCGAGATGCCCTGTTCGATGGCTGCGGCCAACGTGAACGCCTTGAACGTCGATCCGGCCTGGCGTCCCGTTCCGCCGTCGCCCGTGGCGATGTTCACCTGGCTTTCCCCTTCGCCTTGGCCGTACGGCACTCCGCGCGTCATCGCCTTCACTTGGCCGGTTGCCACGTCGATGGCTACGATGGAGGCGTCCAAGTTGTCGGCCATGTTCGCGCGCTGGTTGTCCACCGCCGCCTGCGCCGCGTCCTGCAGCTCGGGGTCGAGCGAGGTGTAGATGGTCAGTCCGCCTTTGAACAGGTCGGCATACGAGCATCCGTAGGGGTTGTTCTCGTCGAACAGCAACGAACGCACGTAGCTGGTGAAAAAGGGATAGGCGTAGATGCCGTCGGCTGGTGCGTCGGGCGCCGGGTTCAGCCCCAGCTCCTCGGCTTGGGCATCGTCGTGCTCCTGCTGCGTGATGTCGCCGGCCGACAGCATGCGGTCGAGCACCACGTTGCGGCGCGCCAGGCAGGCGTCCGGGTACACCTTGGGATTAAGATAGGTGGGCGACTGCGGGATGCCTACGAGCGTGGCGGCCTGCGCGAGCGTCAGGTCGAGCGCCGACACCTGGAAGTAGTTCTGCGCGGCCGCTTCGATGCCGTAGCAGCCGTCCCCGTAGTTGATGATGTTCAAGTACTTGACCAGGATGTCGTCTTTGCTGAAGCGTTTCTCCAAATCGATGGCCAGCTCGGCCTCGCGGATCTTGCGCTCGAAGGAGATGTCGGTCGCCTCTTCGGACAACACGGTGTTGCGCACGAGCTGTTGGGTGATGGTGGAAGCGCCTTCCAGGTCGCCGCCGCGCAGGTTGTTGACGAAGGCGCGCGCGATACCGGGGATGTCCACGCCTTCGTGCTCGTAGAAACGCACGTCCTCGGTGTCGACGGTGCCTTCCAGCACGTATGGGCTGATCTCCTCGTACGTTACCGGATCGCGCTTTTCCAGCTGGAACTCCGCCAGCAACGTGGCTTCGTCGCCTGCGTACATCACAGATTCGCGGGATGTGTTGGTGAAGTCGGTGTCCTCGATGCTGGGGAGGTTCTTCGTCCAGCCTTCCATGACGCCGAGGGCGCCCTGAACTCCTGCGTAGCCGACGAAGCAAAGGGCTGCCACCGTGACGAGGAGGCCCCATTTCACCGCATGGGTGCGCATTTCGCGCTGTTTTCTCCGTATTTTCATCGTTCGACTATACTACCATAGCGCTGATACCGAACCGTAACGTTCGGTCGGATAACCCCGAACTCTCTACACCAGCTCGCATCCTGTTCGAAAGGGTGCAAAACGTACGGCTATATATAGGTAAGGATCTACCATGTCTCATGCCATCGAACTGCTCGCGCCCGCCGGCAACGCCGCGGCGCTTCGTGCCGCCGTGCGCGGCGGGGCCGACGCCGTGTATTTGGCCTGCGACTCGTTCAACGCCCGCCGCGGAGCCGACAACTTCACGCTTGAGACACTGGCCGATGCCTGCGCCTACGCGCATCTGCGTGGGGTTCGCGTGTACGTGACGTTCAACACCGCCGTGCTGCCTTCCGAGGTGGCTCGTGCGCTCGAAACGGTGCGCCAGGCGTATCGCGCCGGGGCGGATGCCTTCATCGTGCAAGACGTCGGCATCGCATCCGAGATCTCCCGCACGCTCCCCGAGGCGCGACTGCATATATCGACGCAGATGAACACGCATAACGCGGCCGGCATCGAGGCGGCGGCGAGGCTGGGCGCCCAGCGCGTCACGCTGGCACGCGAGCTGTCCGTCCTCGAGATCGCCCATCTCGCCGAGGTGGCCGACGGCTACGGCATGGAGGTGGAGTCGTTCGCTCACGGCGCGCTGTGCGTGTGCTACTCCGGCCAGTGCTTCATGTCGTCGCTCATCGGCGGCCGTTCGGCGAACCGCGGGCTGTGCGCCCAGGCGTGCCGTCTGCCCTACACGCTGCACAACGTGGCGCTGCGCAAGAACCTGCCCGCGCCGGGCGAGCATCTGCTGTCCCCGCAGGACCTGTGCGCCATCGACTTGCTGCCCGAACTGGTGGAAGCGGGCGTCACGTCGTTCAAGATCGAGGGTCGCATGAAGTCGCCCGAGTACGTGTTCGCCGTCACGCAGACGTACCGCGCCGTACTCGATCGCACGCTGGCCGAGCGCGCTGCGGGAAGCGGCAAGGACGTGCGGGCCGCCGAAGACGAACATCGCACCCTGGCTGAGGCGTTCTCCCGCGGGTTCACCACGGCCTACCTGGAGAACCAGCGCGGCAACGACATCATGAGCTACGGGCGCCCGAACAACCGCGGCGTGTTCGTGGGTCGCGTGACGTCGGCGAAGAACGGCGTCGCCACCGTCGCGGCCGAGCGGCCGCTCGCACCGGGCGACGTGTTGGAGTTCTGGACGAACAAGGGTCACTTCGCCTACACGCTCGACCAGGTGTCTCTCGACAAGCAAGGCAATGTTCGCATGGCGCCCGACCGTCCGGTGGGGAAGGGCGACCGCGTGTTCCGCGTCCGCAGCGCCGAAGCGGCGTTTGAAGACGACGTATTCGAGCCGCGCGTCGCGGTGACGGGTCGCGTGGTGCTGCGCATCGGCCAGCCGCTGCGCGTAGAGTTCTCGCTGGCGCCGAGCGCTGCAGCGCGTCATCCTGAGCGCAGCGAGGCGCAGCCGAGCGAAGTCGAGGGATCCCGTGCGGCGACAGCCCATACCCCCCCGATCGGCGCAGCCGAAGGCGTTGCGATCGAGCCCGCGCGTACGAAGCCGGTGACGGTCGACGACGTGCGTGCGCATGTCGATCGCCTGGGTCAAACTCCGTTTCTGCTAGAATCGCTCGAGGTCGAACTCGATGAGGGTGTGGGTATCGGCTTCTCGCAGCTGCACCGCGTGCGCGCCGCCGCGCTCGACGACCTTGCGCAGCAGCTGCTCGCGCCCACGCGCAACCGTGCGTTGCCGCGTGTGCGGGAGCGCACGGCGCTTGCGCCCGCGCGCCCGCGCGGCGTGCGCATCGCGGCGTGGGCCACGAATCCTGCCTGCGCACGCGCGGCGAAGCGGGCAGGCGCTGACATCATCTACGTGCCTGCGCTCAACTACAAGCGCGGCGAGGCCGTGGTGGCGGGCCAACGTTCTGCCACTGCAGAGCAAGCGGGCTATCCGAAGCAGGCCGTCGTGGCGCTGCCAACTGTTGAACACGACCAGGTTCCGGGCACGCGCGAGGCGGCCATCGATTTCGATCCTTGGCGCTACGTCAAGCCAGGCAAGCCTGTGCTCGTGGAGAATCTGGCCGGCCTCGTGCGCGCCGCCGAGCTGGGATGCGAGGTCGAAGTAGGGCCGCACATCCCCATCACGAATCCGCTATCGCTCGCAGCGGCCGCCGAGCTGGGAGCGCGCCGGGTGTGGCTGTCGCCCGAGCTCACGCTGGGCCAGATCGCCGACATCGCCGAAGATGCACCGGTTGAGCTAGGCCTTACCATCATCGGCGCCCAAGAGCTCATGGTCACCGAGCACTGCCTGCTCATGAGCCAAGGCCCCTGCGACGAGAACTGCGCCGAGTGTCCGCGCCGCAAGAGCCCGCATTTTCTGCGCGATCGCAAGGACTACGAGTTCCCGGTCGTCACCGACGCGCTCGGCCGCAGTCACTTGTTCAACGGTGTTCAGCTCGATGTGGCCCAGACCCTGCCCGACCTCATCCATGCGGGCATCACGTCGTTCCTGGTGGATACCACGCTCATGAACGTCGAGGAGACCACGAAGGCCGTGCAGCGCGCCGTCCGAGCGCGTAACGTGGCCCACGCCGACGGCAACGCCATCGCCAAAACCCCCGGCACCACCAGCGGTCATCTATTCAGGGGCGTTTCCTAGGCTCTTCCCGCCATCCCGAACGAGCCTTCCCACCCCGCCATCCTGAGCGAGCGCAGCGAGTCGAAGGATCCCGTGCGGCGACAGCTGAATCGTTGACAGCTGATCCCGTGAGAGATTCTTCGACTCCGCTCATCTCGATGGCGGGCGCGCCGTTCGCACGGCTCCTCCTTGCTCCCTATGGTAGAATCATGAGCTACGTGTATAGAGAGGAAGAGAAGACCATGCTTTCCGCGGAAGAACAACTGCACACCATCGCTTCCGGCGCAGCGCAGATCGTGCCGGAGAGCGCGCTGCTCGAGAAGCTCAAGCGGGGCACGCCGCTCAACATCAAGCTGGGCGTCGATCCCACTGCTCCCGATATCCATCTCGGCCATGCCGTGCCGCTGCGCAAGCTGCGCCAGTTCCAGGATCTCGGCCACGGCGTGACGCTCATCATCGGCGACGGCACCGCGCTCATCGGCGATCCGTCGGGTCGCAACACCACGCGTCCGCAGCTCACGTCCGAGCAGATCAAGGCGAACGCCCAAACCTACGTCGACCAGGCGTTCAAGATCCTCGACCCCGAGAAGACCACCCTGCGCTACAACTCCGAGTGGCTGCTTTCGCTCAACATGGAGGACCTGCTGAAGCTGGCCAGCAACTTCACGGTGGCCCGCATCCTCGAGCGCGACGACTTCCACAAGCGCTACACCAACAGCCAGCCCATCAGCCTGCACGAATTCCTCTACCCGCTCATGCAGGCCTACGACTCGGTCGTCATCAAAGCCGATGTCGAGTTGGGCGGCACCGACCAGCTGTTCAACCTGTTGGCGGGTCGCGAGCTCATGGAGAAGATGGGAATGGAGCCGCAGGTGTGCCTCACGTTGCCCTTGCTCGAGGGCACTGACGGCGTGCAGAAGATGTCGAAGAGCTACGGCAACTACATCGGCCTCACCGACGAGCCTGCCGATATGTTCGGCAAGGTCATGTCCATTCCCGACGAGCTCATGGTGAAGTACTATCGTCTCGCCTCGGCGCTGCCGGTCGATCAGATCGACGAGATCGAGCGCGGTCTGGCCGCCGACGAGCTGCATCCGAACAAGGTGAAACGCGCTCTGGCGAAGAATATCGTAGCCGCGTATTACGACGAGGCGGCGGCGCAGGCGGCCGAGGAGCAGTTCGACCTCGTGTTCAAACAGCATGCCGTGCCGGACGACATCCCCGAGTTTGCAGCCGACCTCACGCCCAACGACGACGGAACCGTGTACCTGGCGAAGCTTTTGGCCGATGCGAGCCTGGCTGCAAGCGCCGGCGAAGCGCGTCGTCTTATCGACGGCGGCGGTGTCAAGGTGAACGGCGAAGCGCTGCCTGCGAAGTCCTACAACGTGGATCCTGCGCTGCTCGCGGGCGCGACGCTGCAGGTGGGCAAGCGAAAGTTCGTGAAGCTGGTGTAGCCCGTTTCCTCGAATCGTGTAATAATCGGCAGGCGGCTTTCGGGCCGCCTGCTTTGCTTCTGGAAAAGTTTTGAAAATATTTGCAAGGATTCGCGCCCCTCGTCGTTTTGCATATGAAGGACGAAGCGAACGACAACAGGAGGATCGACCGAAATGAAGAAGAACGTGATCGCAATCGTGGCAGCTGTGGCTCTCGTGCTGCTCGCCGTGCCCACCATCGCATTCGCCAACGGCATGCAGCAAACTTGGTGTCCGTCCGGCGGAGTCGGGTCGCTCGCTCATCATGCGATGCGCGCAGCGGGAGACAGCGACGCCGGCGCGACGGTCGGCGCGGCTATCGCCACCGTGCGCGGTGAATACGTCGATCGCAACAACGACGGCGTGTGCGACAACTACGGCGTCGGCAAGGGCGCGAACGGCCAAGGTTCGTGCGCGGGCTACGCCGATGCCGACGGCGACGGCATCGGCGACAACTGCGCGAACGGACAGGGATCGTGCCCCGGCTACGCCGACGCCGACGGAAACGGCGTATGCGACAACTACGCTAACGGCTGCGGTAACGGACGTGGCTCAGGCTACGGTTGCGGCAACGGCAACGGCGGCGGTGCCGGCTACGTCGACGCCGACGGCGATGGCATCTGCGATAACTACGGCGCGGGTAACGGTCGCGGCCATCACGGCATGCGCCGCTAGCGAAAGCGGGCGGTGCGCGTGCGATCGGCAGGAGACATCGAGAGGGCGATAGAGCGGCACGGCGATGCGGTATGGCGCGTCGCCGTGCTGTACTTCCACGCTCACGCCGACGCCCAGGATGCCTTTCAGGACGCGTTTTTGAAGTACGCGCTTGCCGATCAGGTGGCGTTCAACGACGACGAGCACTGCAAGGCGTGGCTCATTCGGGTGACCGCCAACGTATGCAAGGACATGCTCAAGGCCGCATCCCGTCGCGCGGTGTCGCTCGACGACGCGGTTTGCGCAGCTTCGA
>ENA-OQDA01000383-OQDA01000383.1-human-gut-metagenome-genome-assembly--contig:-NODE-383-length-18565-cov-4.674585_pt1 | contig 18565 bp, 19 predicted proteins | sample MGYA00242771_ERZ504603 | MGnify/ENA primary metagenome ERZ504603 (study PRJEB26092, sample SAMD00036328) | human gut metagenome | host: Homo sapiens | study: EMG produced TPA metagenomics assembly of...
AGGCCGACCTCCTGCCGGTTATACAGGCCCTTCTGGCCCGACGGCCCGCGGTAAAATTGCGGAATGACGATGGTTTTCATGTGCGTGGGAATACCTCATTGTGGGAGTAAAAATTTCCTTGGCCCCCTCTGGGAGGGGGCTCCGCCCGCAGGCGGTGGGGGAGAGAGGTTGATGGTTGCCCGGAAGATTTCGGGTTATGGCGAGGTTCTCTCCCTCCGGCCCTGCGGGGCCACCGCTCCCCTCTGGCGCGAGCGCCACCTCCCCCGTATCCGGGGGAGTCTGTCTCGCAGAGGGAGGCAAGGAGGGGCGGGGCGTCGGGGACGCCGCCCCCTACATTACTCGGCGGAGGGTGTGGAAACTTCCGGCGTTTTCGATTTTTGGGATGCGGGTCAGATACCTTGCGTCGATGATCTCTAAAACGTCATCGCGGCAGTAGGTGTGGATGCCGATGATGTCCGCGGGGGGCAAGGCCGGTGATCTCGACGTTCTGCGGCGTGGCGGCGCAGAGAGGCACCTCCGAGCTGCCGCGGCGGGCGAGAAACTGCAGATAGACCCCGTAGTCCACGGTGGTGCTGACCTGGGTGGGGTGGATGATCTGCTCACCCAGCAGGAAAAACGGCCCGGCGTTGCGGCTGACAAGGTCAAAGTCGCGGTGCTGCAGATTGTAGGCTTCATCGGGCAGCAGCTCAAACGGGCCGGGCGCGGCGGGCAGCGTGTCCTCGGCAGGCAGCGGGACGGCGGCGGTCTCCTGTACGGCGTGGCGCAGCGTGTAGCGGCGGTAGCGCACATAGAGCTGGTTGTCGGGGCGGGTCTCGCTGCAAAGCAGGGTCAGGGCCTCGGCGCGGCGGTCCAGCAAAATCGTGTCGCAGAGCCCCTCGTCCGTGGGAAAGCGCTGCACCAGCTCCCATTGGGTGGGGAAGGTCTTACAGCGGTAGAGCCGCAGGCTGTGGTCGCTGCCGGTCTCGGGGATCATCCAGACCTCACCGTTCCAGTCAAAGACCATCGGGAACGACAGGTGGAAATCTTCTTCCAGCGCGACGCGCCAGCCGTCGGCGGTGCCGTCGTCGTGCAGCTCGCAGACCTCGAGACGGCCCTTGCCGGTGGAGAGGTCCATCGCCTCGGCGAACAGCCAGCGCTTGCCGCGCCGGTGGTAGAGCAGCGGGTCGGCAAACCACCAGCCCTCCCGCCCGGGCAGCAGGGTGTAGGGGCCGCCTTCCAGAGCGGGCAGCGGCTCGGTGCCCTCGGCAGTGGGGCGGGGGCGCACGGCGATGGTGTAGATTTCTTTTTCGCCCATGACTTTGCGCAGCAGCCGCTTGGGCGGCATGTGCAGGGCGCGGTAAAACTGGTTCATGATACTTCCTCGGCGGCGCGGCGGCCGTATAGTTTTAGCAGGGTCTTGTAGTTTTCCTCGGCGCTGAAGCGGCGGCGGGTGGCGTTGGAGATGGCCGTGCAGTCAAACTGCATGGCGCTCATGGCGCGGACAGCCCCGGCCAGCGCGGCGGGGTCGCCGGGGGCAAAGCACAACCCGTTAAACCCGGGCCGCACCGACGCCCCGACATTGCCGATGCCGCTGGCCAGCACCGGCGTGCCCAGCGCGTGGGCCTCCGCCGGGACAAGGGCAAAGCTCTCATAGCAGAGACTGGCGGCGACGACGGCGCGGCTCTCGGCCATCAGGCGATGCAGCGCGTCCCGCGGAAGCTGGCCGACGAATTGCACCTTGGGCAGATTCTGCGCTTTGGCCCAGTCGGCCAGCGGACCGTCCCCGGCCACAAGCAGCAGCGGTGCGTCCCTGCCCAGAATGCGCCATGCCTCAATGACGGTGCGCAGACCCTTTAATTCCTCCAAGCGGCCCGCAAAGACGAACTGACGCTTGCGCTCCTCCCAGGGGGTGACGGGGCCGGAGGGCACGGTCACGGGGTTCGGCTTGACGACAAGGCGATTTTCGTCGAAGGTGGGATGGATCTTATTGAATTCCAGCAGCTTTTCCCGGTCAAACGCGGTGGGGGTGGTGATGGCGATGCCGCGCCATGTGCCCAGCACCCGATGCAGCCAGTAGGCGGCCACGACGACGAGCGTCTGCGCCAGGCTGCCGCGGTAGCAGCGGTGCCGCAGTGCGCAGTGCAGGCCGTGGTGCGGGCAGTCCTCACAGACCCGTCCGTCCCGCAGTAAGATGCCGTTCGGGCAGAACAGGCGGAAGTTGTGGAGCGTCAGCACCACCGGCACGCCGCACTTTTTGGCGGCGCGCACGACGGCAGGGCTGAGGAGCAGCAGCGTGTTGTGGATGTGGACGGCGTCGATGTGCTGCTGTTCCATGATATTCCGCACGTCGCGGGCGGCCCGGCGGTTCCAGACGGCGCGAAAGGGCAGCAGCGCCTTAGCCGCGCCGTGGGCGGCTTCCTCATTGCTGCGTTCATAGACGACGACGGTGTGGCCGTGCTGCTCCAGCAGGGCGCGCTCCGCGGCAAAGACGGCGTCCTCGCCGCCGGGCAGCCGGTAATGACAATGTATCAGCAGAATTTTCACGCAGCCGCCTCCTCTTGCAGACAATAAACCTATTATGACATTATACCCTTTTTGCGGCGCTTTCGCAACAAAAAAAGAGGAACGCAGTGCGTCCCTCGCGGTAAAATTACTGGTCGTCGTCACCGTGGAGCTGGGTCTCACGGATGGCCTTGATTTTTTTCTCGATGTCAAAGCTTTTTTCCAGTACGGGGTAAATGGCCATCAGGCTCAACAGGCAGGGCAGCCACAGGCTGGTTAAAATCAGCACAAAGCTGGAAATTGGCCAGAACAGCGCCACAGCGCCCCAGTACAGCAGCTGCCACAGCAGGCCCAGGCCGCTGCGGGGCAGGTAGCCCAGGAACAGCATGAGGGAGTTCTTCAACAGTCCGGCGAAGGACAGGTCAAGCAGCGCGACCTGCACGTAGAGGTACTGGGCAATGCCGGCCAGCAGGATGATGGCGACCAGCACGGCGATCACGGCCACCTGCCCGCCGGCAATGTTGATGTGGCAGAGTGAGAAAAGCTCCATGGCCAGCAGCAGGCCGCAGACAGCGCCGGCAGCAGGGATTCCTTCAGGTTGCGCTTCCAGGTGCGGCGGTAGGTCTCCCACCAGTAGCCGGGCTCGTCGCGCAGCGTGCGCAGGATCGTGTCGTTCAGGCCGACGATCTGCGGCGCGGCGATCATGCCGCCCAGCACGCCCGCGATGACGAGCGGGACCAAAGAGTGGGTCTCGAACGGGCGAACCAGACACCGGCGGCAAACGGCAGACCGCCGAGCATCGCCAGTATGCCGGCCAGCCAGATGGTGGAAGAAGTCGCTGGCCCGAAAATCTCAAAAAAGCGGGCAGCGCCCTTTTTTGCGGGGGCGTCGGGCGATACGCCCGGGCCGGGTTTATCAAAATTGCGCGTGAAAAGTCCCATGATACAATAGCTCCTTATTGAATGATGTTGGGGGAAAGGGGGGCGCGGCGGCCTTTCGGGTCGATGCAAGCATCGACCCCTGCGCCGTAGGGGCGGATTCCATATCCGCCCGGGGTGTTTGCCGCTGCCGCAAACGAGCACGGGCGAACAATGCCCGCCCCTACAAAGCAGTTGGCCCGTAGAGGGCGGCGCCGGATTGGATCAGAATGTCCGGCTCGACGCGCAGGCCGGTTTTGCGGCCCTTCTGGGCTTCGACGAGAAAAAGCCAGGGCGCGGCGTCGGGGCGGTTCTTGACAAAAGCCAGACGCTTCGGCTCAAGGCGCGCGGCGCGTAAGGCGGCCAAAATTTCCGCCAACTGCTCCGGGCGCTGGCAGAGCAGGAACCGCCCGCCGTCCCGCAGGGCGCGGCGCGCGCAGTCCACGGCGTCGGCGGTGGTGCAGCTGCCGGTGTGGCGGGCCTCGGCCCGGCGCGGGTCCGGGCTGCGGGGACCCGCTGTGAAGTACGGCGGGTTGCAGGCGGCAAAATCGTACTGCCCCTGCTCCGGCCCGGCGGTGCAGAGCTGCCGCAGGTCGCCGCAGACCGGCGCGATGTGCGCGGCGTCGGCGTTTTCGGCTAGGGCCGCGGCGCAGAGGGCGGACGCGGCGGGATCGATCTCCAGCGCGGTGCAGGGGCCGCGGTGCCCGGCGTCGTGCCAAACGAGTGAGACGATGCCGCACCCGCTGCACAGGTCGAGCGCGCGCTCGTTTCTGCGGGGCTGCGCGAAGCGGGCCAGCAGCAGCGCGTCGGTGCCGAACGTCGCGCCCGGCGCGGTCAGCACGCGGGTGCCGTTGTCCAGAATTTCAACGCCCATTCAGACTTTTGCGCGCAGCTGCGCGTATTTCAGCAGCGCGACCTGGGTCTTGCTGTCCTTGATCGTGCCGTCCATCACAAGGCCGAGAGCCTCGTCGAACGGCATTTTGACGACATCAAGGAACTCGCCCGCGTCGAGGTGCTGCGCTGTGCTGTGCAGGCCGGTGGCGGCCCACAGATAGATTTTCTCGCTGTCGTAGCCGACGGTGGCATAGACGACGCCGAGGTCGATAAAATTGTCGGCGGTCAGGCCGCACTCCTCGCTCAGCTCGCGCTTGGCGGCCTCAAACGGGTCCTCGTCCGCCTCGAGCTTACCGGCGGGCAGCTCCCAGATCTCCTCGCCGAAAGCGTAGCGGAACTGACGTACCATCGTCACGCTGCCGTCGGCGTCCACAGGCAGGATGCAGGCGCCGCCGTGGTGGTGGACGATCTCCCGCGTCGAGGTCGTGCCGTCCTCAAGCTGTACCTTGTCCACGGTCACGCGGATGACGCGGCCATTGAAGATTTCCTTGCTTTCCAGCATGGTCTCGGTATGTGCCATTGTTTTTCTCCTTTGCAGAAAGGCCCCGCCGTACAGGCAGGGCCGATACTGCTTCTATTTTACAGCAGACGCAGACAATAATCAATAAAGTCGAGCGTATATTTTTGGCTGCGCAGCCAATCAGAGGCGTGGCCGTCATCGAGGTAGGTCAGCAGGGCTTCGGTCAGGTTGGGGTCCTGCATCAGATACTCGCGGCAGTACTGCCCGTCCGGCTCCTGGATGGCCTGGCAGAACACAACGCCGCGGCCCTGAAAAACATTGACGCACATCGACGGAGTCAGCGCCAGCCGGGCAGAGTCCACGATGCGCAGGGTGCGGCGGTCAGACTCCGCAGCGCGGCGCAGCCGCAGGAGCAGCTCCCGGCGGGTGGGAATGTCCGGCGCATCGCACAGATCCGGCGGAATGTCGAACATTTTCCCGGTGCGTACAAACTGCAAAAGACCTTCCTCACAGAAATAGAGGTCCGGGGCTTGGGCGCTCCACATCTGCAGGTGTTCGAGCAGGGCGGGCAGGGACTGCAGCGCGGCGCGGCGTCGGCAAGCTGCAGGGCCATTTTCTCGTCGGCAAACAGGGTGAACGGTGGCTGGTAGCGGATCATGGAGCAGCGGCGCTTTTCCGAAAAGAGGTCGTTGTACAGCGCAATGGATTCCGAAAAGTCGTGGGCATCGGTGGCCAGCTTCAGCACCGATGCGGCGTTGAGATATTTGCGGCTGAACGCAAGGCGCAGATTTTCGACGGCCTGGCGGTCCATGATGATGTAGGCCTTCTGGCCCTGGATGTCCATCATGACGGCGGCCTTGGGCAGCAGCAGATAGACAGGCATCAGCGTGCCGGGGCTGGGCTCGGTCATGACGTGGCGCACGACGCGGGCCTCGTAATTCAGCTTGGGCAGGAAAAGGAACGGCAGTGTGCGGGTCAGGACGGACACGCCGGACACCCATTCCCGGGGAATATCGCGGTTCTCGGGATAAATCAGCAGCTGGGACAGTGCGACGGGTGCGCCGTCCGCTGCCGAAAAGCGTTCCACCAGCACATGGTCCAGCGTGGGGTTTGTGAACGGCGAGAGGAGCAGCGGGCGGGTATCGCCGGACAGAATGTGGTTGGCCACCAGCGATGCCACGGCGGCGGCGACTGCGCGGCTGCCCTCTATGTACTGCTCGCTGCAGCGCAGCTGGCTGGCGGCTTCGTTGGAGATAATGCCCTCGCGGTGGGTGAAATCCTCCACCCGGAAAGAGACCTCCAGCAGGTGGTGCAGCTCGGCGCGCAGCCTGGGATCGGGGCCACGGCCACGCTGCTTGTATTGCAGCAGCAGGGCGGATTTCTGTTCCTCGCTCAATTCCAGCGCGTCGGCCAGGTGCTCCAGCTGGAACTCCCGCGGGGTGCGCTGACCGCTTACAATTTTGTACAGCGTGGAGCGGTCGATCGACGCTTTGCGGGCCAGCTCGGCCATTGTGCCGGGGTAGCGGGTGACGAGTATCTTCAGGGTCTGGGTCAGTTCGCTCATGGGGGCGGCCTCCATTTATGGAATGCTATTACTATACCGCGAAAGTGCCGCGCTGGCAAGTGTAAACTTTTTTGGTACATCGTTGCGATATGCCGGGAAATTTGTTATAATCTGGGAAAGTGAAAACGAGGTGACCATTATGAAAAAGCATCCTCTTTTGGCGGCAGGGGCCGCGGTGGGCACGGCGGTGCTGGGCGCGGCGTATGCCGTCTACCGCGTTGCCTTTTACCAGAAGCCGACGACGAAGGTGCCCTCCCCGGCGGATATGCCCACGCGGGAGTGCTACAGCAAGGCCATGGGCCCCGACGCCGACGCGCTGGCGCGGGATATGTTCAAGGCCGTGCACATCACGGCGCAGGACGGTACGCCGCTGGCCGCACGCTACTACCACCACGCCGACGGCGCGCCGCTGGCAATCATCTTCCACGGCTACCGCGGCTATGCGGAGCGGGATGGCCTGGGCGGCTATACGCTGTGTACGGCGCTGGGCTACAATGTGCTGCTGCCCGACCAGCGCGCCCACGGCTACAGCGGCGGGCATACGATCACGATGGGCGTGAAGGAGCGCTACGACGCCCGCGACTGGACAGTCTGGGCGCGGAGCCGCTTCGGCCCCGAGGTGCCGATCTTTTTGATGGGCGTCTCGATGGGTGCGGCCACCGTGCTGCTGGCCGCCGGGCTGAACCTGCCGGACAACGTCTGCGGCATTGTGGCGGACTGCGGCTACACCAGCCCGCGGGAGATCACCCGCAAGTGCCTGCCGGAGTATCTGCCCGGCATGCCGCTGGAGCTGACCTATGCGGTTGGACGGCTGGGCGCGATCCTGTTTGGCCACTTTGACCCCGAGGACGCCGACTGCGAGGCCGCCGCAGCGCAGAGCAAGGTGCCGATTTTGTTTGTCCACGGCGACGCGGACGGCTTTGTACCCTATGATATGGGGAAGCGCAACTATGAAGCCTGCCGCGCGAAAGGCAAGAAATTTTTGACTGTACACGGCGCAGAGCACGCCGTGAGCTACTACCACGACAACGATGCCTACACGAAGCAGGCAACGGAGTTTTTACAGGATTGTCTGGCCCGGCGCGGCTTTGTATGGCCGCCAGAGACCGACGAGCCTGAAAAATGATATAGAGGAGTGTTTAGTATTATGAAGCGTATTGCTACCACGAACGCACCCGCCGCCCTGGGCCCCTATGCCCAGGCTGTTGACACAGGTGACACCGTCTATTGCAGCGGCCAGCTCGGCCTGGACCCTGCCACCGGCGCATTGGCCGAGGGCGTGCAGGCCCAGACGCACCAGGCGCTCAAGAATCTGAAGGCTGTGCTGCAGGAGGCCGGTCTGACGCTGGACAATGTCGTCAAGACGACAGTATTTGTGCAGGATCTGGGGGATTTCGGCACCGTGAATGAAATTTACGGCAGCTACTTCCACGGCGGCTTCCCCGCGCGCAGCTGCGTGCAGATCGCCGCGCTGCCGAAGGGAGCGCTCGTCGAGATCGAGTGCATTGCGGTGCGGTAATAGCGCGTTGACGCGAAAAAGTGCTTTGCAGGGGCGGATTCCCTGTCCGCCCGGGGATGTTTCCGCCGCCGCGGACGGCGCGGGCGCATATAGAATGCGCCCCTACGGAGGCCCCGTGAGGGGAAAGCGCAAATAGAAAACGGGCGCGGGCGCATATAGAATGCGCCCCTACAGTCTCGGCAAGGCAAACACAGCGACAATAATAAATAACCGGCAGGCCGCCTGAAAACGGTCTGCCGGTTTCGGTTATTTCCCGTAGCTTGCCAAAAACTGCCGGGTGCGTTCCTCTTTGGGGTGGTCGATGAGCTCCTTGGCGTCGCCCTGCTCGACGACGACACCGCCGTCCATGAAGAGGATGCGGTCCGCAGCGTCGCGGGCAAACTTCATCTCGTGCGTGACGATGATCATCGTCGTCTTGTGCTCGGCCAGCTCGCGCAGGACGCGCAGCACCTCGCCGGTCAGCTCGGGGTCAAGGGCCGAGGTCGGCTCATCAAAGCAGAGGATGTCCGGGTGCAGCGCCAGTGCGCGGGCAATCGCCACGCGCTGCTGCTGCCCGCCGGAAAGCTGGTGCGGGTAGTGGTTCTCCCGGTCAGAAAGCCCCATCTGCGCCAGCAGGGCCTTTGCCTGCGTTTCAATGTCAGCCAGAATCTGCCGCCGGTTCTGCTTGTAGTCGGGGCGCTCCTTCGCCAGGAGCTGGCCCGCCAGCATGACGTTTTGCAGCGCCGTGTACTGGGGAAACAGGTTGAAGCTCTGGAACACAAGGCCGAAGTGCAGCCGCTTTTTGCGGATGGCTTCTTCGCTCTGCGTTTTGGTGTCGGCGGCGCTCCACAGCGTTTCACCCGCTACCGTAATGCTGCCGGTGTCGGCGGTCTCCAGAAAGTTCAGACAGCGCAGCAGCGTTGTTTTGCCGGAGCCGGACGAGCCGATGATGGCGAGAGCCTCGCCCTCGGCCAGATCAAACGAGATGTCGCGCAGCACCTTTGTGGCACCAAAGCTCTTGCCGATGCCGTTTACTTCCAACAATGCCATAGCCGCGCCCCCTTACTTGAAATAGTCCAGCCGCTTTTCCAGCCAGCCGAACAGCAGCGTCAGCGCACCGACGAACACGAGGAAGAACACCGCCGTGGAGAACAGCGGCCAGATCAGGCCCTTGGCGCTGTACTCTTTCGCCATCATGATGATGTCCTTGTTGGCGATGACGTTCGCCAGCGAGGTATCCTTGACCAGCGTGATGATCTCATTGCCCATAGGCGGCAGGATGCGCTTGATGACCTGCAGGAGCGTGACGCGGAAGAAAATCTGGGTCTTTGTCATGCCCAGCACCTGCCCGGCCTCGGTCTGGCCCCTGGGCACAGCCTCGATGCCGCCGCGGTAAATTTCCGAGAAATAGCAGGCGTAGTTGATGGCGAACGCCACGACGGCGGCGACCAGACGCCCGCTGCCGCCGGACGGCCACGGGCTGGTGAAGCCCAGCAGGCCGGGCCCTAAGTAGATGACCAGGATCTGCAGCATCAGCGGCGTACCGCGGATGACCCAGACAAACGTTTTGACGACGCCGCGCAGCGGGGCAAGCCTGCTCATGGAGCCGAACGACACCACCAGCCCCAGCGGCAGTGCGAACAATAGAGTCAGACCGAACAGCTGGCAGTTGAGCCAGAACGCCTCGGTCAGGCGGCCCCAGATGACTGCTGCCTCGCCCATCAGTCGGCCAGCGTCAGGCTGTACTTGTCGGCCAGGGCCTGCATCGTGCCGTCGGCCTTCAGCTCGTCAAAGGCGGCGTTCACGGCGTCGGCGGCATCGCTGCCCTTGCGGAAGGCGACGCCGTACTCCTCGGCGTTCAGCTCGTCCTTGATGGCGAGGTTTGCGTAGTCGGTGCCCTCGCCGATCATGGCGGTGGCCAGCGTCAGATCCAGCACGGCGGCGTCAGCCGTACCGGCGGCGGCCTCCATCAGGCAGTCAGTCTGGACGGACTTGCTGACGTAGTCGGCCTGGGAGAGGCTCTCGTCCTCGCTGATGGCGCTCTCACCGGCGGAACCGGCCTCGGCCACGATGGTCTTGCCGACAAGGTCGGCGGTGGAGCTGTAATCGGCATCGGCCTTCATGACGACGACCTGCGCGTTCTTGGCATAGGCCTTCGTGCAGGCGGTGTTGGCCATGATGTCATCGGTCAGGGTCATGCCGTTCCAGATGCAGTCGATGCTCTTGGCGTCCAGCTCGACAATTTTGGTGTCCCAGTTGATCTCAACAAAGTCCGGCTCCACGCCCAGCTTGGCGCAGACGGCAGTGGCAAGCTCGGTGTCAAAGCCGGTGAAATTGCCGTCGGCGTCAGTGTAGTTCATCGGCTCATAGACGGTGTAGCCGATGGTCATTTTGCCCTTGTTTTTGATGTAGGCAAGGTCGCTGTCGGCAGTGGCTTCAGCGGCGGAAGCTGCGGTGCTTTCCGTAGAAGCTGCCGTGGATGCGCTGCCGCCGCAGGCGGCCAGGCTCGCGGCCATGCCGAGTGCCAGAACGGTGCTGATAAATTTTTTCATGATACTTCCTCCTATACTTTGCACAGATCCCTCACACTGCCGGTTTAAAGCGGCGGTATGCTTTAATAGTAATGCAAAACCGCGGGTTATGCAAGAGGTTTGGGAGATTTTTGCAGAAAAAAGAATATTTATGCAGGGAAGAGGCGGCAGACTGCGGCTTGACAAAGGGACAGCACAGCGTTATAATAAGTATAGAAAAAGGCACTGCGACAAGCGGTTGGTCTCTTTCCAATGAAAGTTCTTATTTATCACCTAAGAACCGTCACTTGGCAGAGTGGCGGTTCTTGCTTTTTACAACGATGCTCAATGTAATAGTCTTGCGACCAACATAAAACGTGAATGTAAAACGCATGATCTCACCTCCTTTCGGAGGGTAGAGACCAACCGCCTGCCGTATGTGCAGTGCCTGCCGCATAAAGCGGCATAAAAAGAATACCATGTTTCGACGGTTTTTGCAACCGGGAAACATGGTATTTTTTATTGTGTTTTTTACTTGATGACCCGTACCATATCACGGGTGATGGCGTCCAGCGTGGGCGCACCGCACAGGCGCATCGTGTCGGCCAGCTCATTGCCGAGCTGGGCTGTGTAGGCGGCGACGCCGTCGGCACCGGCACCGTAGACGGCGGTGACGAAGGGCCGCGCGATCAGCACGGCGTCTGCGCCGAGGGCCAGCGCCTTGAACACGTCGCTGCCGGTGCGGATGCCGCCGTCCACCAGAATTTTGGCGCGGCCATCCACGGCGGCGACGATGTCGGCCAGCACCTCCTGCGTGGCGGGGCAGTCGTCCAGCACGCGCCCGCCGTGGTTGGAGACAACAATGCCCGCAGCACCGGCCTCGATGGCCTTTTCCGCGCCTTTGACGGTCATGATGCCCTTTAAGATAAACGGCACGCCCGCGGCCAGGGCGATTTCTTTTAACTGCTCCACGGTTTTGCTGCCCGCGGGCGGGTCAAGGTGCTGTAAAAACGGCAGGCCCGCCGCGTCGATGTCCATGGCCATGGCAAAGCAGCCGGAGCTGCGCGCCAGCGCTATTTTCCGGGCCACCGTGGCGTTATCCCATGGCTTGACGGTGGGGATGCCCGCGCCGCCGCAGGCCGTGATGGCAGCAGCCGCGCCCTCCATGACCTTGTGGTTCGTGCCGTCGCCGGTGAAGGCAGCAATGCCAGCCGCCGCGCAGGCGGGGACAAGGATATTGTTGTAGTCCAGATCGTTGTACTTGTCGCCGTAGTGCAGCGTCATGGCGCCGACAGGCCCGGCAAAGAACGGATATTTGAAGCTACGGCCAAACAGCGTCAGGGATGTGTCCGGCTCAAAATTTTCATGGATGGTATCCATGTTCAGCCGTACATTACGCCAGGCGTCAAAGTTGCGGACGGCCACCGTGCCGCTGCCCTTGGCACCAGGGCCGGGGATCGTGCCGCCGCAGGCGCGGCCGTTGCAGACCGGGCAGGCGCGGCAGGGGCCCATCTGACCCTGGGCAGCCTGTAAAACTTCTTTATATGTCATCTGGATTTTGCCTCCTGTGTTGCGAACCGATGCGAGCATCGGCCCCTACAAAATCGGGTAATTGCTCCGCGCCCATTATAGCGCGCTTTTGCCCGCTGCCGCAAGGCCGCTGCCGACGACAAGTGCGCACAGTACACACGAGCCTGCGCCCGCCTGGCCGGTCAGGTCGCCCACAAGGCCCACAAGGCGGGCTGGCGGGGACCATCAGCAGACTGTAGGCCATGCTGTCCACGCTGATGAGCGTTGCGCGGCGGTCACTGGGGATCGCGTCGTTGAGCCGCTGCATACTGTGCAGGAACCAGACGGAGAGTGCCCCCTGTACGAGTACCGGCCCGGCGGCGCAGAGCAGCGCCGGGGCCGCGCCCGCCAGAAGTGTGCCTGTGCCGACGAGCAGCGCACAGCCGAAATAGAGCGCGCGCAGCCGTTTGGGGCGCAGGCGGCGGCCCAGCGATGCGCCCGCCATGCCCGCGGCCCAGCCAGCAGACCCGGCAGGAACAGCCATTCCATGGCCCAGCCCTGCTGGGTCAGCCGCTGCTGGACGAACATCGAGGTCAGGTAGGACGGCAGCGAGATGACCGCGTCGGCCATGATAATGCGCCGCGCCGGTGTGCTGCTGCACAGGCAGTCGAGACTGTCCAAAATGTGCACACGCAGCCGGGCGGGCAATTCTTGTAAGATGTGCTTCTCGCGGGCGGCCTGTTCGTCGGTGACGACAGGTTCGGTCAGGTTGGCCGCGGCCAAGGCGGAGACGGCGCTGACCGCGGCGTCCGCAAGGTAGTAGCCCGCCGAGGTCAGCACCCCGGCCAGCAGGCTGGCCAGTGCGCCGAGGGCGGAGGCTAGCTTCATGAAGATTGACGCTTTGGCGTCAACTTTAATGTAGTCGCGCTCCCGTCCGGCGGTTTTCAGGCTGTCGTAGGTCAGGGCTTCCGTGGTGCCGGAGAGCAGGTTGTAGCCCAGCGCTTTCAGCCCCATGCCCGCGCAGATGAACGCGAGACTGGGCGCAAACGCCATGGTGGCGGCGGAGACAACGCCAAGCGCACCGCCGAAGATCAGCGTGCGCCGCCGCCCCAGCAAATCGGCGGCCATGCCGCTGGGGACCTCACACAGCAGGCTGACGCCGTGGAAAACGCCCTCGGCCAGGCCGATCTGCGCCAGCGTAAAGCCGCGGGCCGCCAGCAGCGCGACCCAGACGGCGTCGGTGAAGTGCAGGGTAGAGGTAAATGCGTGCAGATACACGCAGCGAAGCTGTTTTTGTAAATTCATGGGGAACACCCTTTCGTGATAGTATACGAAAACGTGCCCTTAAATTTTGTAAAAAGGCAGCAAAAAGCGCCCCGCGGCAAAGCCACAGGGCGCAAAAACTGCACACTTACAGCGTTACCGAGGTAAAAAAGGGCACACTTACAGCGTCAGTAGGTCAGGGGTTTCCTTTTTTCTGGAACACAACACCAAACTGCCAACGCATAAGAGGGTGCTCTCCTTCCTCGGTGGATTTGGGATAAGTATAGCACAGCGTTTGCCAAATGGCAAGAAAAATTGTACAATAGGGGCATGATTTTTGAAAGCTAAGGGGAACGGGTATGAAACGTCTGGTCGTCGGGCTGCTGGCACATGTGGACAGCGGCAAAACTACATTGGCCGAAGGGCTGCTTTACCGCGCGGGGGTGCTGCGCAAGCTGGGGCGCGTGGACCACAGGGACGCCTTTCTTGACACCGACAGCCAGGAGCGGGCGCGGGGCATCACGATCTTTGCCAAGCAGGCCGTGCTGACGCTGCCCGCCGCGGACGGCGCCGACGAGACCGAGCTGACGCTGCTGGATACGCCCGGCCACGTGGACTTTTCCGCCGAGGCCGAGCGCGCTTTGCAGGTGTTGGATTACGCGGTGCTGGTCGTCTCCGGCACCGACGGCGTGCAGGCCCACACCGAGACATTGTGGAAGCTGCTGGCACGTTACCGCGTACCTACGTTTGTATTTGTCAACAAGATGGACCTGCCCGGCGCGGACGCGCCGTGCGCCTGCGGGAGCTGCGCGGGCGGTTCGGGGACGGGTGCGTGGATTTTTCCGCCGCGCCCGACCCGGAGGCGCTGGCTCTGTGCAGCGAGCCGCTGATGAACGAGGTGCTTGAGACCGGCGCAGCAGCGGCGGAAACCGTGCAGACCGCTATTGCGCGGCGGCAGGTGTTCCCGGTGTTTTTCGGCGCGGCGCTGCGGCTGGACGGGCTGGACGGGCTGCTGCGCGGCCTGCAGACGCTGACCCGCACCCCGCCCCGGTGGCCGGAATTCGGCGCGCGTGTGTTCAAAATCAGTGAGGATGCGGGCACGCGGCTGACCTGGCTGAAGGTCACGGGCGGCGTGCTGCATGTAAAAGATGTGCTGCCCGGCGGCGAGAAGGCCGACGCGCTGCGGCTGTACAACGGCGGCAAATTCCGGCTGGTCAGCGAGGCGCTGCCCGGCATGGTCGTGGCCGCAGCGGGGCCGGTCAGTACGCGGCCCGGGCAGGGGCTTGGCGCGGAATCCGACGCCGAGACGCCGCTTTTGGAGCCGGTGCTCAACTACCGCGTGGACTGTGACGCCGACCCCCATACCTTATTAAAGGCGCTGCAAACGCTGGAGGGCGAGGACCCGCAGCTGCACGTCAACTGGCGGGATGACCTGGGCGAGGTACACGTCCAGCTGATGGGCGAGGTGCAGCTGGAAATTTTGCAGACGATCTTGCAGGAGCGTTTCGGGCTGACCGTGGCGTTCAGCGAGGGCGGCATTTTGTATAAAGAGACGCTGACAAGGGCGGTGGAGGGCATCGGCCACTATGAGCCGCTGCGCCACTATGCCGAGGTACATCTGCTGCTGGAGCCGGGCGAACCGGGCAGCGGAATCGAGGTGGCGAGCGCGTGCAGTGAGGATGTGCTCGACCTCAACTGGCAGCGGCTGATCGCAACACATATTATGGAGCGGGAACATCCGGGGGTACTGACCGGATCGGCACTCACCGATGTGAAAATCACGATTTTAAGCGGACGTGCCCATATCAAACACACCGAGGGAGGTGATTTCCGGCAGGCAACTTACCGCGCAATCCGGCAGGGGGTAAAGAGTACGGAAAGCGTGCTGTTAGAACCAGTGTATGCGTTTACACTTGAAGTACCGCAGGAGATGGTTGGCCGTGCCATGACCGACTTAAAGCAGCGTGCAGGCAAGTTTGATTCGCCGGAATTTGGCACTGGAAACGGCATGGACTACGCCGTGCTGCAGGGCACAGTTCCGGTCGCAACGATGCAGGACTACAGCAGTGAGGTACATGCATATACCCGTGGACTCGGGCATCTGACACTGGAACTTTCCGGTTATGATGTCTGTCACAACAGTGAGGAAGTGATCGCGGGAATTGGGTATGACAGTGAAGCGGATACGGCAAATCCGACCGGATCGGTATTCTGTGCGCACGGTGCCGGATTTATCGTGCCGTGGGATCAGGTGGATGATTATATGCATCTGCCGCAGCAGTTTGTGCCGGAGGAGGAAACCCAGACACCTGCGGACGGGCGCAGTTATGAGACCAACGGGCAGAGTTTTGGCCCGGTGCAGCGGCAGCAGTCTTCCGGCAAGACCGGCTGGGAGTTAGATCAGGAGCTGCAGCAGATTTATGCCCGCGAGTTTGGCATGAGCCGCGAAGATATGGAAGATCAGGAACGGCGCAAGTGGCTGAAAAAGAAATCCGATGCGCCGAAGCCGAATGTGGTAAAATATGATAAAAAAGGGCAATCCGATCTATCCGGCGAAGGGACCGCAGGAAGAATATCTGATTGTGGACGGTTACAATATTATTTTTGCATGGAAAGACTTAAACGAACTTTCCCGTGTCAATATTGATTCCGCAAGGGACAAGCTTTTGGATATTTTAAGCAATTATCAGGGATACAAGAGCTGTCCGGTGCTGGTGGTGTTTGATGCCTATAAGCGCAAGGAACATCCGGGTGCCAAAAGCAAATATCACAACCTGGATGTGGTCTACACGAAAACCGATGAGACGGCGGATGCATTTATCGAGCGCACCGTGCATGAGGATACTGGGCACCAAGTACCGTGTGCACGGTTGCGAACAAATGGATGGGCTGGATGCAGCTTACGGTCATGAGTCAGGGGCGCTTCGCATGTCGGCGGACAATCTCCGGGAGGAGATCGAGCGGCTGAGCCGGCTGGAGTATGAAAATTATCTGGCAAGTCAGAAGCGATAACTTGAAAAACAGGAGATATAAAAGGTTGAAAAGCCTTGAATTTTAATAAAGACACCTGATTATATGAGGAGGAAAATAAAATGTTCGTAGCAGAAGATATGTATCAATTAGGAAGCCAGCGTTCGGCAATCCGTGAATTATTTGAGTATGGCAAGCAGCGCGCAGCAGTTGTGGGAGCGGAAAATGTCTATGATTTTTCCCTCGGAAACCCAACCGTACCGGCACCGGACTGCGTCAATGAGACCATCCGTGACCTGACACAGAAACTGGATGTCAGAAGCGGTGACGAGCTGGAACTGATTGCGGGCAATGTGAATGAGTTGTTAGCGTATATCCGCAAGATTATGATCGGAATTTCGTCCGGATCCATGCGGCTTATGTCTTCTTCCCGCAAAATGGTGGATCATCTGAGCTCTGCGGATGAAAGCATTACCGATGTGTCGGCAACGATGCAGGAGATGAGTGCGGCGATGGAGGAAACGACTTCTTCACTCAATCAGATCACGGAGGCAATTGACGAAATCTATTCATCGGTAGAGCGTATTGCAGGCAATGCGGATGCCGGAAAAGTCTCTTCTCAGGAGATGGAGAGCCGTGCTTCCGGGGCGAATGATGCAGCAGCGGAGGGGCAGAAGAAAGCAAACATTGAGACCGAGAAGATGGCGGCTTCTTTAAATGAGAAGATTGCAAAGTCCAAATCGGTGGAACAGATCGAGATTCTGACTTCCAACATTATCGAGATTACGGAACAGACCAATCTTCTTGCGCTGAATGCAAGTATTGAAGCAGCACGCGCAGGGGAAGCAGGACGCGGCTTTGCGGTGGTTGCGGATGAGATCGGAAAGCTGGCAGGTAATTCTGCGGATGCCGCAGCAAGAATCCGCCAGGTGAGTGCAGAGGTTATTCAGGCAGTGGATGAACTGGCAGAGGGATCACAGCAGATGATCGAATTTGTCTGCAATTCCACAGAGGAAGGCTTCGGAGGTCTTGTTGCAACGAGCGAAAATTATGCGACCGATGCGAATGCAATGCGTGCAATGATGGAGCAGTTCGCGCAGACTGCGGAAGAACTTCGCAGCACGATGGATGGCATCCGTGAATCCATCTCTGCAGTCAACATTGCCGTGGAAGAGAGTGCCAAGGGCATTGCGGGAGTTTCCGAGTCTTCCGTACAGCTTACCGGTAACGTCAATGATATCCAAAGCGAGGCTTCCGACAACAATGGCATCGCAGAGGATCTGGCAACGGAAGTCGGCAAATTCAGGCTTGAGTAGAGCTTATATAAAGATGGGGAACTAAACCAATTCCCGAATAGAAAAATCGCTTAGACCGTGAGTTTGAGCGATTTTTTGTTTAAGGATTATAGATGTTTTTATAAATAAAATATGGTTACGAGAGAGGGCTTCTGGCTAGGGACTGAACAGTAATCTTCGAACAAAGATTCGACGTGCAAGGGCAGACTTTGGGACTCGTAATGTGCTAAGCTAGAGCCATCATAAGAAAGATACACAAAATGACTTTCTTATGATGGCTCATTTTTTAATTTACATAAAAAGAGGACAGGCAAAAGGAAAGAGTGTGTTTGTGACTGATGACGGAGTGATTTGCAAAGTAATCAGTATCGATAAGGACAAGCCGATGATAGTAGAAGAGGACGAGGTGAGTGGTAAAAATTTGTAAAAAGACTGTATGACTCAAGTACTATGTGGTAAAATATTAGTAAGTATGGAGGAAATATGGGGAAAAGATAATAATTATTGGCATGGTGGTACTGGCGAAACTCTATATTGATCTGATTGCTATTATTCCGATAATAGAATATAATATTCTTATTATGGAGGGTTCAATTATGGAGTATTTAACAGCAACAGAACTTTCAAAGGTATGGAATATTTCTACTAGAAGAATAGGAGTTTTATGCACAGAGGGAAGAGTTGACGGTGCGATTAAAAAAAGGAAAAATGTGGTTAATTCCTGATACTGCACAGAAGCCAGCAGATGCAAGGTATAAGAAAAATAAGCATAATGCATAGAACAAACGAAGGAGGCAAAAGGAATTGGAAATAATAGATAATGTCAATAAGACACTAAAAGAAGATTTTGACAACTGAAATACATAAGGGCAGTAAAGTGTCTATTGCTGCAGCCTGCTTTTCTATTTATGCATTTGCTGAGTTAAAGAAAGAACTTAAAAATGTGGATGAATTGCGTTTTATTTTCACATCACCAACATTCATTAAGGAAAAGCAAAGCGCGAGAAAAGAGAATTTTATATACCAAGACAGGAACGTGAGAAAAAATCTGTTTGGTTCAGAGTTTGAAGTTAAGCTTCGTAATGAGATGATACAGAAGGCAATTGCAAAAGAATGTGCGGAGTGGATTCGTAAAAAGGCAGTATTCAAGTCAAATGTGACAAATGAAAATATGATGGGATTTATTAATGTAGATGATAAGAAT
>ENA-OQDA01000384-OQDA01000384.1-human-gut-metagenome-genome-assembly--contig:-NODE-384-length-18551-cov-4.622232_pt1 | contig 18551 bp, 19 predicted proteins | sample MGYA00242771_ERZ504603 | MGnify/ENA primary metagenome ERZ504603 (study PRJEB26092, sample SAMD00036328) | human gut metagenome | host: Homo sapiens | study: EMG produced TPA metagenomics assembly of...
GGTTTTCCCCTTACTTCTTCAGCCAGCTCATCATGCTGCGCAGCTCTGCGCCGACCTTCTCGATGGGCAGCTCTGCTTCCATGCGGCGCTTTGCCAGGAAGTGCACCTTGCGGCCGCCGTTGGGGCTCATCTCGGTCAGGAACTCGGAGGCGAAGGTGCCGTCCTGGATCTCGGTCAGAACCTTCTTCATCTCCTTGCGGGTCTCGGCAGTGATCAGGCGCTTGCCGGTGCGGTAGTCGCCGTACTCAGCGGTGTTGGAGATGGAGTAACGCATCTTGGAGAAGCCGCCCTCGTTGATCAGGTCAACGATCAGCTTCATCTCATGGCAGGTCTCAAAGTATGCCATCTCGGGCTCGTAGCCAGCTTCCACCAGCGTATCGAAACCGGCGTGGATCAGCTCGGAAACGCCGCCGCACAGCACTGCCTGCTCACCGAACAGATCGGTCTCGGTCTCCTCCTTGAAGGTGGTCTGCAGGATGCCTGCACGGCCAGCGCCGATGCCGGAAGCGTATGCCAGAGCAATATCCTTAGCCTTGCCGGTGTAGTCCTGCTCCACGCAGATCAGAGAGGGGCAGCCCTCACCCTCGGTGTACAGGCGGCGGACGATGTGGCCGGGGCCCTTGGGAGCGATCATGATAACGTCCACATTCTTGGGAGCAGTGATGGTCTTGAAGTGGATGTTGAAGCCGTGTGCAAAGGCCAGTGCCTTGCCCTCGGTCATGTAGGGAGCTACCTGCTTGTTGTAGATGTCGGCGCACAGCTCATCGGGAACCAGCATCATGACAACGTCGCCGGCCTTGGCAGCTTCTTCCACTTCCATGACCTTGAAGTTCTCGTGAGTTGCTGCGAACTCAGAAGCCTTCTCCCAGTGAGCAGAGCCCTTGCGCAGGCCGACGACGACGTTCACGCCGCTCTCGGCAAGATTCTCAGAGTGTGCGTGGCCCTGGCTGCCGAAGCCGATGACAGCGACGGTCTTGCCGTCCAGCACGCCGAGGTTGCAGTCGGAATCGTAGTATTTCTTGATAGCCATGGTAGTTGTTCTCCTTTTTTGTTTTGTGTTTATTCAGTGGCTGATTGTAAACATTTTATTTTTTCGCTCACTGTGGAGCGGAAAAGCGAAGTTTTAACCCTCTCAGTCATCTCGCTTTGCTCGATGCCAGCTCCCCCGAGGGGGGAGCTTTTATCATACCTTCTCTTTTGATGATGCATAAAACCTCGCCCTTCGGGAGAGGTGGCACGGCGCAGCGTGAGGAGGGTTCGTTCTTACTTTCTCTCCGGGCAGTGGGTCCCCGGCAGAGGCAGCTGTGCTTCGCGCACCTCCTGCGGAGGCTTCTGCATATGCTGATGCATCCCGCCGCGCTCCAGTGCGGTAACGCCGGTGCGGCACTGCTCCAAAATTTTGTAATCTGTAAACATTTTCAGGAAGGCATCGATCTTATCCGGCTTACCGATCAGCTCGAACACCATGCTGTCCGGCGAAAGGTCGATGATCTTGGCCTTGTAGATGCTGGCGATCTCCCGCAGCTCGCTGCGGTTGTGCACATCGGATGCTACCTTCAGCAGCAGCAGTTCCCGTTCCAGAGATTTTTCGCCGTCCAGCACGAACACCTGACGGGTAACTTCCAGCCGTTCGGTCTGCAGGATCAGCTGCTTGAGGGCCTTGTCATCGCTGGTAATGGTCACGGTGATGCGGCTGACTGCCGGGTCGTTGGTGGCCGAGACCGTCAGGCTGTCGATGTTGAAGCCGCGGCGGCAGAACAGGTTGGACACACGGGCCAGAACACCGCTCTGGTTGTCCACCAGCAGGCTGATGACCCTGCGCTTGTTGGATTCCATATTGCTGTGCCCTCCTTATTCCATGATGATATCGTTGATGTCGCCGCCGCCGGGGATCATGGGCAGCACCTTTTCGTCCTTATCGATGATGCACTCGATCCAAGTAGGGCCTTTCTGCTTCATTGCATCGGCAAAAGCAGCCTGAAACTCCGGCAGGTTTCTGCAGCGGTAGCCCTTCAGGCCAAAGCCCTCGGCCAGCTTGACGAAGTCCGTCTTGCGGTGGGGATCGGTCTGGCTGTAGCGCTTTTCGTAGAAGATGATCTGCCACTGGCGCACCATGCCCAGCACCGAGTTGTTGAAGATCACGGTGATGATGGGCAGCTCATAGCTCACGGCGGTGCAGGCCTCGTTCAGGTTCATGTGGAAAGAGCCGTCGCCGGTAAACATGACCACCCGCTGGTCGCGGCCCAGAGCCATCTGTGCGCCAATGGCGGCACCGTAGCCAAAGCCCATAGTGCCCAGACCGCCGCTGGTGATGAAGCCGCGGCTCTTGGCGTGGCGCAGGTACTGTGCCGCCCACATCTGGTGCTGGCCCACATCGGTCACATACACGGCTTCGGGGCCGCACTGGTTGCACACCTCGCCGATCACCTGATGGGGCATCAGGCGGGTGGGGTCGGACACCGGGTGGTAATCCTGTGCCTGCCACTCACGGATCATCTTCATCCAGTCGGGATGCTTCTTTTCCTCGATCTGCGGCAGCATGGCGTTCAGCACGTAAGCGGCATCGCCCACGATGGAAAGATCGACCTCCACATTCTTGCCCAGCTCACTGGGGTCGATGTCGATCTGGATGATGGTGGCGTTCTTTGCAAAGGTCTTGGGGTTCAGCGCCACACGGTCCGAGAAGCGGGTACCCACCGCGATCAGCACGTCGCAGTCGGCCACGGCACGATTGGAGGTGTAACAGCCGTGCATACCCACCATGCCAATGTTCATCGGGTCGCCGTAGGGCACAACGCCTGCGGCCATCAGGGTGTAGGTGGCCGGGATCTCTGCCTTGTGCAGCAGATCACGCAGCGGCTGGCAGGAGGCTGCGCTGCGCACGCCGCCGCCAAAGTAGACCAGCGGTCGCTGGGCCGCATTGATAAGATCCGCTGCCCACTTGACCTGCTCCGCGTTGAAGGTGGTAACGGTGCGGATGGGCTCCGGCTTTTTGGGGGTGAACTCGCATACCGCCGCTGTCACGTCCTTGGGGATATCCACCAGCACCGGGCCCTTGCGGCCGCTCTGTGCAATACGGAAGGCAGAGCGCATGGTATCGGCCAGCTCTTCCACCCGGCGCACCGTGAAGTTGTGCTTGGTAATGGGCATCGTGATGCCCTCAATGTAGGCTTCCTGAAAGCCGTCCTTGCCAAGGCCCGCCGTGGCTACGTTGCCGGTGAAGGCCACCATGGGCACCGAGTCCATATAGGCTGTGGCTATGCCGGTGACCAGATTGGTGGCACCCGGGCCGCTGGTGGCCAGCACCACACCGGTGCGGCCGGTGGCACGGGCATAACCGTCTGCCGCGTGGGCCGCGCCCTGTTCATGTGCCGTCAGCACATGGGTGATGCGGTCCGAATTTTTGTACAGCTCATCGTAAAGGTTCAGCACTGCGCCGCCGGGATAACCAAAAAGGGTGTCCACGCCCTGCTCGCAGAGGACCTCCACAAAAATCTGAGAACCATTCAACTGCATGGTGAGTTTCTCCTGTTTTCCTAACCTTTTTCCACTTTTTACACGTTCCCGGGGAGCCTCTTTTTTAAAAGAAAAGGCCTTTGTCCCTGTTATCAAGAGACAAAGACCTTGTGATCATCAAGCTCTCTGCGGTACCACTCTCGTTGGCGTGCTGTGCACACCCTCTCACGGGCTTCCAACAAAGCCCTGCACGGTAACGGCTGCAACCGGCGCTGCTTACAAGGGTTTTGCACCCGTTGGGCAGGCTGCTCCGGGATGATTTTCCGCACGAAGCACTGACTGCCTTGCACCAGACGGCAGCTCTCTGAACAGTGGGGATCGTGTGGTACCTTTTTCCCATCTGCGCATTTGTTGATGTAAATTATACTATAATCGGCTTTGTCAATCGACAATTTGTAACCTGAATCACCCCAAACATGAAGTTAATTGAACACCTCTTGCGCCATAGCACAATGCGCTGTATACTTCTGATATGCGCGCCTGCGCGTTTAATTTAAGACCAACTAGAGGACAGGAATATGAAATTGAGAGAATGGAATGCCCGGCTGCACGGGCTTGTTGTTTTCCGCAGCCTGCTGGACGACCCCGTTGTGGCAAAGCTTTTGGACCTGACCGACCGCATGGAAGCCGGTGCGCCCGGCTATGGCCCAGTGTGCGACGCTGTGGCCCAATTTGAAGCCGCACTGTTCGAGCACACCACCAACTGGGGCAGCTACCTCAGCGCCGCTGTGCTGGAAGCCGAGACCGTCTGCGTGCGTCAGGCTGCATCGGGCACCCTTGCCCCTGCACTGCAGACCGCGCTGGACAGTGAACTGGCTTTTCTGCAGGCTCTGTGCGGCCTGACGCTGGACGAACTGCTGGCCGCTGCCGGTTCTGCCACAGGGCAGGCGCAGGAGCTGGCTTTCCTGCCCCGGTGGGAGACCTCCGGCATCGACCTGCCTGCCGCCTACGCCCAGCGCATGAACGAGGTGGGAAAAAAAGGCTATGGCATGTTTGCCAAGCACCATGTGTTCACGGTGGAGAACGGCCAGCTGGTGCCGGTGAAATACCCGGACCCCCAGCGCCTTTCCGAGCTGCCCGGCTACGAGAAGGAGCGCGAAAAGGTCATTGCCAACACAAAGGCCCTGCTGGCCGGAATGCCCGCCAACAATGTGCTGCTGTACGGCGATGCAGGCACCGGCAAGTCCAGTGCGGTGAAAGCCATTGCCAATGAGTTTGCACCTGAAGGCCTGCGGCTGGTGGAAGTGAAGAAGAACCAGCTCTACCAGATCCCGGATCTGATGGACAAACTGGCCGCGAACCCGCTCAAATTCATCCTGTTCATCGACGACCTGAGCTTTACCGCCAACGACGACAACTTTGCCGCCCTGAAGGCCATTCTGGAGGGCAGCGTGGGCGGCCGGGCCAAGAACATTGCGGTATACGCCACCTCCAACCGCCGCCACCTTATTAAAGAAACACTGACCGACCGCACCGGCGACGACATCCACGAAGCCGATACCCGACAGGAGCTGATGAGCCTTTCGGCCCGGTTCGGCCTGACGGTCACTTTCCAGCGGCCGGAGAAGGCCCGGTTTGAGAACATTCTGGCCGAACTGGCAAAGCAGCACGGCATCGACATGCCGATGGATCAGCTGCTGGTCAAAGCCGAAGCCTTTGCCATCCGCGCCGGCGGCCGCAGTCCCCGCGTGGCAAAGCAGTTTATTGAGCAGTGCGAGGCGGGCGTGCAGAAGTAATTAGTTTGTCTTTATTTTAACATCAAAGTCTCTGACAAATCTTTCACAAAATGCCGAGAAGTCGTGAATTTTTTCACCTTCTCGGCATTCTTTGTCTATTTTTTATTTATCGGTAAAAAGCCTTGCATTCTATTGAAATTCAGGCTATAATATGGCCAACATCAGCCAATTGAGCACTTCTGGAGGGCAACTATGGGCTTTTTAACGGGTAAGACCGCTATCATCACCGGCGCAGGCCGCGCCGTACTTTCCGATGGCAGCTGCGGCTCCATCGGCTATGGCATTGCCACCGCCTTTGCAAAAGAGGGCGCAAATCTGGTCATCACTGGCCGTAATGTAAAAAAACTGGAAGAGGCAAAAAACGAGCTGGAAGCCAAGTATGGCATCCGTGTTCTGCCGGTGCAGGCAGATGTGTGTGCAGGTACCGACAACGAAGCCACCGTGCAAAATGTCGTCAATCAGGCTGTGGATACCTTTGGCGGCATTCAAGTGCTGGTGAACAACGCACAGGCATCCGCTTCCGGCGTGCCGCTGGCAGAGCACACCACCGAGCAGTTTGATCTGGCCCTTTATTCCGGCCTGTACGCTGCATTTTACTATATGAAGGCCTGCTATCCCTATCTGGCCAAGTCCAAGGGCAGCGTGATCAACTTTGCATCCGGTGCAGGCTTGTTTGGCAACTTTGGCCAGTGCTCCTACGCTGCCGCCAAGGAGGGCATCCGCGGCCTGTCCCGCGTGGCCGCTACTGAGTGGGGCAAGGATGGCATCAATGTCAACGTGATCTGTCCGCTGGCCTGAACCGCCAAGCTGGAGCAGTTCCAGCAGGCATACCCGGATGCGTTCAAGGCCAACGTCAAGATGCCGCCCATGGGCCACTACGCCAACCCCGAGACCGAGATCGGCCGGGTATGCGTGCAGCTGGCCATGCCGGACTTCAAGTATCTGTCCGGAGAGACCCTCACGCTGGAGGGCGGCATGGGTCTGCGCCCGTAATTGCTGTTCTCATTCTTCCTCATACATGCAAAAGGGGCTGTGCCACTGGCACAGCCCCTTTTGTGTTTAGGCCTGATCATTCGCGCACGGCGATGCACTCGATCTCCAGCTTTGCACCCTTGGGGATGGCGGCCACCTGCACGCAGCTGCGGGCAGGGAACGGCTCAGCAAAGGCCTTGGCATACACGGCATTCACAGCGGCAAAATCGTTGATATCGGCCAGAAAAATGACAGTTTTGACCACATTTGCCATGGAAAGGCCAGCCTCGGCCAGAATGGCCTTGAGGTTTGCAAGGCTCTGTGCAGCCTGCTCTTCAACCGTATCGGCCATCTTGCCGGTAGCAGGGTCTACCGGGATCTGGCCGGAAACAAACACCATATTGCCCAGATCGATCGCCTGGCTGTAAGGGCCGATGGCTGCGGGTGCGTTGGAAGTGGAAACGACTTTCATGATAAAACGTTCCTTTCTTTTTTCTTCTATTATACTCTTTCGCTCACAAGCTGGAAACCCTCTTTTGCAAGCTCTGCGCGGATCTGCTCGATCTGCTCGGCATCGCGGGTCTCAAGGGTGAGCTTGAGGAAGCAGCTGGAAATGGGCATGTTGGGATCGGAGCCATCGTGCTGCACCGACACCACATTGCTGCCGCAGCGGGACACGATCTCGGCCACCTTCTTGAGCTGGCCGGGCTTGTCCTCCAGCGCAATGGTCATGTTCGCCTTGCGGCCGCTCATCACCAGACCGCGGGTGATCACGCGGTTGAGGATGTTCACATCGATGTTGCCGCCGGAGACGACGCAGGCCACCTTTTTGCCCTCGACCGGCAGCTTGTGGAACAGCACTGCAGCCACCGGCACGGCTCCGGCACCCTCAGCAACCAGCTTCTGGTTCTCCATCAGCGAGAGGATGGCGGCAGCGGTCTCATCCTCGCTCACGGTCACGATGTCGTCCACATATTGCTCACAGATCTGGTAGGTCAGCTCACCGGGAGTCTTGACCTGAATGCCGTCTGCAAAGGTAGAAACGGCTTTCAGGGTCTGGTACTTATGCTCGTGCAGGCTGCGGTACATGCTGGGTGCACCCTCGGCCTGTACGCCATAGACCTTCACCTCCGGGCGCAGACTCTTGATGGCAAAGGCCACGCCGGAGATCAGGCCGCCGCCGCCCACCGGCACAACGACCGCATCCACATCCGGCAGCTGATCCAGAATTTCCAGACCAATGGTTCCCTGCCCCGCGATGACCTGCTCATCGTCATAGGGGTGGATAAAGGTCATGCCGGTCTCTTCCTGCAGCTCCACAGCCTTGTCGTGGGCATCATCATAGGTGCCGGGCACCAGACACACCTCTGCGCCCAGATTCTTGGTATTCTCCACCTTCATGATGGGGGCACCGTCCGGCATACAGACGATGCTCTTGATGCCACGACGGGTAGCAGCCAGCGCCACGCCCTGTGCGTGGTTGCCGGCAGAGCAGGCGATCACGCCCTTGGCGCTCTCCTCCTCAGAAAGCTGGCTGATCTTATAGTAAGCACCGCGCACCTTAAAGCTGCCGGTGGCCTGCAGGTTTTCGGTTTTCAGGTACAGCTGGCAGTCCTTGGAGAGCTTGGGTGCCTCGATGAGGTCGGTCTTGCGGGCAACATCCTTGAGCACAAAGGCTGCATGGTAGATCTTATCCAGAGTCAGCATGGTTTTCTCCCTCTATTTTTATCGTTCCCTGCTCTGCGGCTTTTCCGCCCTCAGAGCCTTTATTTCTGGCTTATTATGCATGTTTCTCAGTATAGGTTAACAAAGTTGATTTGTCAAATGAATTCCCTTCACGCCTGAAACCTAAAAAGAGAACTGCCGCAGGCATACCGCCCACAGCAGTTCTCCGTGTTTTTGTGTTTTTAACGGCCGCGGCCACCGCCGCCGCCGTGGCTGCCGCCGCCGCCCATTCCACCGAACGAGCCACCGCCGAACGAGCCGCCGCCAAAGCTGCCGCCACCGAAGGACCCGCCGCCCATGGGAGGACGGGCGGACGCCGGTTGTTGTTCCGGGGCGGGCGGGGCCGGTCATTGCGGGGGCCGGGGCCATAGCCCGGGCCGTATCCGGGACCAAAGCCGGGGCCCGGAGGAGGCGGCGGGCCGGGACGATAATGCCGACGGGCCGAGCCTGCCATGTAGCCCCATGCGAAGGGGCCCCAGTTCCAGCCCACTGCATGGCCGATGGGTGCAATGAACACCCGGAACACGAACAGTACGATGATCAGCATCACCATCAGGGACATGAACAGGATCACGATACCCAGAACGACATCCTCAAAAGTGGTGGGGCCGTCGTCCGGCTCCGCGTAGCTGCCATCGTCGTAGCTGCCATTGTTCAGATTTACCCCATAAACACTTGCAATGGTGTCGGCCACATTGTTGGCACAGGTGATTACTGCATCGCTGTAATCGCGGTTAACAAAATCACCTTCCATGGTCTGAGCGAGGGCACTGGCCTGACTTTCCAGCGTGGTGTTGCGGAAGCCGTCGCCGTAGGTCACGTAGTAATCGCCGTCCTCGTAGATGGGCGACTCCATCACCAGCAGGATCAGCACACCGTTGTTCTCGGAAGCCGAGCCGATGCCCCAGGCGTTGAAGGCCTGTGTTGCATAATCCTCAGTGGAATAATTACCCGTATAATCTACAGTCAGTACGCCGATCTGTGCTCCGTTGCAGCTGGACTGCAGCTGGTTGTTCAGATCAACGATGGTCTGGGTAGTGCTGTCGCTCAGGATGTTGGCATCGTCCACCACACATTCGTCTTTGGGCAGGTCCGGCAGGCTGGCGGCGGCAAGGGCCGCCGGGCACAGGGCCGCTGCGCCCACCACAAGGGCCAGCACCAGAGCGCTTACGCGTTTTGCAAAATTTTTCATGCGAAGGGTTCAACCTCCTTTACACCGGCAATGGCTCCCAGCACGCTGGCCGGGAAGCCGCCGGTCTCTTTCTGGTAGTCGTAAACGGCATTGTTGTATTTCAGGGTGCCGATAATGGTAGCCGCACTGTTGAACTGGCCGTACTGGCCCTGCACCGCGCCCATCTTCATGGGGTCTGCGGCCTGCTCCTGCAGCTTTGCGTAGAGCTGGTCGATCCGCGACCCCAGCACCTCGTTGGCCTGATACAGCGCATGCATCGTGCTGTCCTGATAATAGGGCAGCGAGGTGAGTGCCTGACTTTTGCCGCCGTTCTGCACGGCTTCCAGACAGGCGGTAAAATCGCTCAGCGCGCTCTGTGCGGCCTGTACCTCGGCACTGTCCGCTCCCAGCGTGCTGCCGGCGGTGGTGATGATGTTTGCCGCCGTGTTCATGCGGGTGGTCAGCTCCTCGTTGAGGTTATAGCCGTTGTCTGCCGCCACACCCACCGTGTACCATTTGCGGACTTCGTTGTACCGGCTGCGCAGCTTGGCGCTGCCAAAGCCCAAAAAGGCCGCCAGCATCACCACCACGCTCAGTGCCAGTGCAGCTGCGCGGGTGGAAAGGGCTGCGGGCAGCTTTGCTTCCAGCCCTGCCAGCTTCTGCTGCAGAGGTGTCAGCGGCACGGCCTGCTCCGGCTGCTTTTGTTCGCGGTAGCTGCCCGCGTCAAAACCGCCGGAAGTGCTGTTCTGTTTTTGCGAAAAATCTGCGTTTGCCATCTCAGCTCCGGATCTCCATCATTTTTGCTTTCAGTTCGTCCTCGATGCGGTTCAGCTCCTGCTCGGCGGCAGCGCGCTTTGCGCGGCCCTCGCTCTGGATCTTGTTCAGCTCGTCCAGCGTCTCGATCAGGCTCTTGTTTGTCTGCTGCAGGGTCTCGATGTCCACCACACCGCGCTGAGATTCCTTTGCGGTCTCGATGGTACCCATCTTCAGGGCCTCGGCGTTCTTCTTGAGCAGGTCGTTGGTCATGTCGGTCACGGCACGCTCGGCCTGCATGGCCTGCTGGCTGTGGGCCAGACCCAGTGCCAGCACCATCTGGTTCTTCCACAGGGGGATGGTGTTGACGATGGTGGACTGGATCTTCTCTGCCATCATGGTGTCGTTGTTCTGCAGCAGGCGGATCTGCGGCCCCATCTGCAGGCTGATGTTGCGGGTCAGCTCCAGATCATAGAGCTTCTTTTCAAAGCGTTCGCACTGGTCGGCCAGATCACGAGCCGCCTGTGCATCCTCCGGCAGGCCGGAAACCTTGGCCTTATCCATGGCCTGCTGCAGCTCGTTTGCGCGCACATCGGCCAGCTTCTTTTTGCCGGCAAGGATATACATGCTCAGCTCCTTGAAGTAGGCCATGTTCAGATCATACATCTTATCCAGCATGGCGATGTCCTTGAGCAGCTGCACCTGATGGCCCTCCAGCATGGACTGGATCTTTTCCACGTTGGTCTCGGCCTTGTTGTACTTCATCTTCATGGCATCCAGCTGGTCGCCCTTCTTCTTGAAGAAGCCGAGGATGCCCTTTTTTTCTTCCTCGCCGGCATCAAAGCTCTTCAGCTCACCGATCAGGCTGGTAATCATATCGCCCACTTCGCCCAGATCCTTGGTGGCCACCTTGGAAAGGGCGGCCTCGGAGAAATCGCCGATCTTCTTCTGACAGGCGGAGCCGTACTGCAGCACCTGCTGGCTGTTGGTAATATCGATCTTTTCAGCAAACTGATCCACCATAGCCTGTTCTTCCGGGGTCAGGTTCACCTGCGGCTGCTCCGGTGCGGCAGCTTCCTGCTGGGCGGGTGCTGCCTTTTCCTCTTCTGCCGGGGTGGGGTCCAGCGTCAGGGTGGGTACTGCGGGTGCATCGAGGTCAAAGTTGAATGTATTATCAGCCATAAGAGATTCCTTCCTTTCCAAATACCGTTTACCTTTTTCTTAGCTCAGGCCCTGCCCTTTGAGCATGTTCTGCAGCACCGTGATATCTGCAGAAAGGTCCATGCTCTCGGCGGCGTACAGGGCATCCAGCTGGTTTTCAAACGCCGTGGCAATGGAAGCAGCATTGTGCTCCACCTCGGTACGGATGGCTGCGGCATTCTCGCCGCGCACGCCCTGCTTTGCCAGCTTTGCATACTGCTGCAGAACGTTCACCGCATCCGGCAGGTAATAGTTTGCAAACCTGCGCACCTGCTTTGCCTTTTCCGGGTTTGCTTCCACCGCTTCCACAATGGAGCGGCCCGCCTTTTCCATGCGGGTCATGGCGGCAGAGAGCTGCGGGTCCGGCAGCTGCTCGTTGAGGGTGTGCAGGGTATCCAGTTTCTGCTGAATGTCGGTCAGCATCGCGTCCACATCCTCCACACCGGTGTGGAAAGGCACTTCGTGCTCCACCACCCGGGGCGGGCAGACCTTCTGTGCCGCACCAAAGGCCACAAATGCACCGCCCAGCGCCGCCAGAAGCGCCCACAGCTTATACACCGGCAGTACCGCGCACAATACCAAAAAGACCAGTGCCATTGCATAAAATGGCAGAACGCTGGGCTTTCTGGTGCGGATGATCTTGCTCATGTTTCTTCTCCTTGTCCGGGGCATTGCCCCTTATGTTACCCATAATACCGCACCCCGCGAAAAACGCAAGGCTTTCACGGATAATTTACAACCTGGCCATCATTTGTTGATCCACGGCAAGAGGGCCGCGCCCCAGATTTCGCGCAGCTTTTCCGGGCGGCAGGCAGCGTTTGCCGGGCTGGTGCTGGGCAGCTTTACCGCTGCAATGCCGGACACCGGCTGCAGATACTTTGTATAGATCCGGTATGCGGTGGCTCCGTTGCAGAATACTGCTTCGATGGGTGCCTTTGCCAGCAGAGCGGCAATATCATTCGGCACTGCATCCTTGATGGAAGCGTCCGCTGCGCCGGTGATGGTGCAGCGTTCCAGCGTGTCCCAGAGGGCCAGCCCATGGCGCAGGATGATCTGCTTTTTGGCTTCAATGTCCTCACGGGCAGGCACCGGCTCACCGGTCAGCGCGGCCATCATGGGCCAGAAGCGGTTCTGCGGGTGGCCGTAGTAAAAGGCCATCTCCCGGCTTTTGGGGCTGGGCCATGTGCCAAGGATCAGCGCCCGGCTGTGTTCGTTATACACCGGTTCAAAGCTCATTGTCCGCCTGCACTTTCAATTTTATCCCAAGGCGAGCCAAGGTCGCGGCCGGACGGCTCTGCTCTGGGGCCGTCGAACCACAGCTCATCGATCAGGTCGGCAAGGCCGTCCTCCCGCACATCGCCAATGATGCGGTCAGCGGCAGCCTTTGCGTCCGGCGTGCCGTTTGCCATGCAGCAGCCAAGGCCCGCTGCCTTCAGCATGGCCACATCGTTGGCAGAATCGCCTGCTGCCACGGCATCGGCCAGTGTCAGGCCCATCTTTTCGCACAGGTCGGCAAGGCCAACGCCTTTGTCCATTCCACCGCGCACGATGTCGTAGTAGCACAGGCCGTCGGCATTCTGCGCGCCCACCTGCATCCAGTGCAGGCCCAGATGGCCGTACTTTGCCGCAAAATCTGCCACGTGCTCCGGCGGCACTGCCGCAAAGGCCGCGTGGGGCATGTCGATCAGGTGGCGATCCTGATCTTCGCCGTCCACGCAGTCCAGCCCGATGCTGTTCATCTGCTGATAGCCCCTGTGCAGATATTCATACTCGCAGTAGGCGTAGCAGGCATCCCTGAAATTGAACTGCAGCGGATAGTTATAATCCTCGCAGAAATCCACCAGCGCGTACATTTCCTCAGCGGTGAGCGGGTGCTCGGCCACGATGCGGCCCTCGCGGTCCACCACGCAGGCACCGTTGCAGGTGATGGCATAATCGAACCGGATGCCGCCCAGCTGCCCCTTGAGGCTGACGCACGGATACGCGCGTCCGGTGCTGAGCACGAATCTGCCGCCTGCGGCCTGCAGCTTCTTTACCGCCTTGACCACCTTCTGACGCGGCTTGCCCTCGCCAAAGGGCACCAGTGTGTTGTCGTAATCGCTTGCCAGAATCTTATATTGCATTCTATTCTCCCTATGGAACTGAGTTTTGTACCAGTATACCATACTTTTTTAAATTGGGGTGCATTTGGGCATAAAATAAGGCTACTGCACAGAATTCCATGCAATAGCCTTATTTTGTTTCACGATGCCGTTTTCTTTGCAGCTTCTTCTCGTGATCACGCAAACACGGCCACGACCACCTGCATTGCCACGCCGAGGAATGCGCCTGCACCCCATGTCAGGCCGGTGATGAACAGGTTCTGCTTCCACGAAGGATTGGTGCGCCACAGCACCGCAAGGCCCACGCCTGCACCGGTGCAAAGGCCCGCCACCAGACTGGAAAAGCGCAGGGCACCCTCCACATACAGCTGGGTCAGCAGCACGCTGGCGGCGCAGTTGGGGATCAGGCCCACCAGCGCAGCCACTACCGGCTGGAAGAAGCCCATGCTGCCCAGAAGGTCTGCAAACACATCTTCGCCCACGCCTTCCACGATCAGGCCGAACACCAGACTGAACGCAAAAATGAACACAAAGATCTCCAGCGTGTGGCGCAGGGCCGCTTTCCAGATGGGGGCGGGCTTGCCCTCTTCGTCGCTGTGCTCCTCGTGACAGTCCACCTCGTCGGCATGGCCGGTGTAGCCGCCGCGCAGCGATTTGGGCAGCACGCCGCGCAGCACAAAATCCAGCACAAAGCCCACCACAATGGCGTATACCACCTTGATGACCATGAGCACAGCCAGCTTATCCCAGTAGGCCGGCATGGATACCAGCAGCGGGATGGCTTCGTCGCTGGTGGCAAGGTAGACGGCCATCAGGGTGCCCAGCGTGATGACGCGGGAGGAGTAGAAGTTGGACGCAATGGCCGAAAAGCCGCACTGCGGCACACAGCCCAGCACCGCGCCCGGAATCGCGCCCCAGCGCCCGCCGCCTGCCAGCAGTGCTTCAATGCGCTCACCGTGGCGGGTCTCGATATACTCGATCAGAAGATAAGCCAAAAACAGGAAGGGCAGCATCTTGGCGGTATCCACCAGAGATTCGCCCAGAACATCCAGAAACAGTTCCATATACACTCCTAAAAACGACCATTCGTCGCTTCATTTTAGTAAATTGCAAATTGGTTGCATTTTTGAACAGGGATGATTATACACGATATTCTCTCCAATTGCAATACCAAAATGCAAATTGATTGCAAATTTATGTTATGGAACGCTGCATCGCAAAAAATACGATTTCAAATGGTCTCCGCTGATGCTCTGACCATTTTCAGCGGAATTATTATTTTATTTCGCAATTCTGGAAAATCTGCGGATTTTCCAGAATTGCCTTTTCACGGGAGGAGTCATAACCGAAAGCGGAAGCTGCCGCGCTGGTTTCCTGTGGAAACATTCGCGCAGCGGAGTTAATGTTCTGCTTGTTTTCAGCGTGCTGAACCCTCTCAGGAGCTGGCACGCCGCAGGCGTGACCGAGAGGGTTCTGCCCGCAAGCACAAGCCTTTCCTCCACGACCCCCGCCCATGAAAATGGGGTCCAGAAACGCCCGCAGGCGTTTCTGGACCCCAAAATCAAAAATATAATTTCCTTAGCTTATGCGCAAAGCAACGCGGAGCGCATTCAAAATCGTCCCACACAGCAGGAGTCTGCCTTTTGTTTTACCCCTTCATTGGCACAAAGCCCACAAGGTCTTTTACCACCTCGCCGCCGATGATCAGGCCGGCCACCGAGGGCACAAAGGCATTGGAGCCCGGCACCGAACGGCGCTGGTGCACTTGCGCTGGGTGCCCGGAGGGCAGATGCAGTGATACTTGCAGCTGATGTCGTCATCCTCGATGGGGGTCATGGCAGGCTCCTTGGAGTAGACCACCTTCAGGTGCTTGATTTTGCGCTTGCGGCACTCGGTGCGCATCACCTTGGCCAGCGGGCAGACCGAGGTCTTGTAGATATCGGTCACTTCAAAGCGGGTCGGGTCCATCTTGTTGCCTGCGCCCATGGAGCAGATGATGGGGGTGCCCACCTCCTTGCACTTCATCACCAGCGCCAGCTTTCCGGTAACGGTGTCAATGGCATCCACCACATAGTCGTACTGGGTAAAGTCGAACTGGTCCTGTGTTTCCGGGCCAAAGAAGCACCGGTGGGTGGTCACCCTGATGTCCGGGTCAATGTCGTGGATGCGCTGCGCAGCCACATCTACCTTATATTGCCCTACCGTGCTGCGGGTGGCGATGATCTGGCGGTTGAGGTTGGTCAGGCAGACTTTATCATCATCGATCAGATCCAGTGCCCCCACGCCGCTGCGCGCCAGCGCTTCCACCGTGTAGCCGCCCACGCCGCCGATGCCGAACACCGCCACGCGGGAATTGTGCAGTTTTTCCATAGCTTCCGCGCCCAGCAGCAACTGCGTGCGGGAATACTGATTTTGCATTTTGTTCTCCTTGTTACTTTTCCACTCTCGTAATGGTGCCGCCGCCCAGCACGGTGTCGCCCTGATACAGCACCACGGCCTGACCGGGCGTAGGGGCGCGCTGGGGCTGGTCAAATTCCAGCCGGAAGCCGCACTCCGCCGGGTAGACGGTGGCGGCCTGCTCCACCTGATGGTACCGGGTGCGGGCTGTGACCCGCAGCGGCCCGGTCAGCTCCGGAATGGCGATCCAGTTCACCTCGTCCGCATACACGATGCGGTCGAACAGCATCTCCTCCGGCCCTACCGTGACGGTGTTTGCCTGCATGTCCTTGCCGCAGACGTACACAGGTGCCCCCATGGCAAGGCCCAGCCCCTTGCGCTGGCCGATGGTGTACCGCACCGCGCCGTTGTGGGTGCCCACCACCCTGCCGCTCTCGTCCAGAAAATCACCTGCCGGGTAGTGTTTGCCGGTGAAGTCCTCCATAAAGCGGGCATAGTCGCCATCCGGCACAAAGCAGATGTCCTGACTGTCGTGCTTGCGGGCATTGACGAATTTGTGCTGCTCCGCAATCTCGCGCACCTCGGTCTTGTGCAGGCCGCCCAGCGGCAGGCGGATATGCGCCAGCTGCTCCTGAGTGAGGTTGTAGAGCACGTAGCTCTGGTCCTTGCCCTCGTCCAGCCCCTTTTTGAGCAGGAAACGGCCGGTGGCCTCGTCCTGCTCCACCCGGGCATAGTGGCCCGTGACCACATACTCCATGCCGTGTGCCCGGGCCCAGTCCAGCAGATGGCGGAACTTCATATATTTATTGCAGTCGATGCAGGGGTTCGGCGTGCCGCCCGCCTCATACACGCGGACGAATTTTTCAATGATCTGTTCCCGGAAGTCGGCCGTGAAATCCAGCACCTCGTACGGGATATCCATGGCATACGCCACCTCTGCCGCGTCCTCGATGTCCTTTTCCGCGCAGCAGGTGTGAAAGCCGGACTGTCCCAGCGTTTCGTTGCGGGTGAGCCGCATGGTGATGCCGGTGCAGTCATAGCCTGCCTGCTGCATGAGCCATGCCGCCACCGAGCTGTCCACGCCGCCGCTCATGGCAATGAGGGCACGCGGCTTTGAATCAGGGGTCTGTGTGGTCATAAGTTCTCCTTTGGTGCATTCAACACACTAAAACAGTAGTATAATAGTAACTCTGAAAAAAGAGCTTGTCAAGACGCAGCGAGCTGCTGCACTGCGGCCAGCAGGGCTTGCCGCTCGTTGGGATATTCTTCCCGGATCACACCGTCCAGCAGCGCTTCCAGCACTTTGCGGATGCCCGGCCCCGCCGGGACGCCTGCCGCCATCAGGTCGCGGCCATTCACAGCCAGCTGGCTGACGCGGCAGCATACGCCGTCCGCGTCCAATTGTTCGGCCAATTCGGAAAGTGCAGCAAAATCAGCCGCCCGTTCCGGCTGCAGGGCTGTGCCCAGTGCTGCCAAACGCCGCACGGTACACAAGTTATATTTGCCCAGTAGTCGGCGGGCGTAGATAGTAAAGTCGGGTGTGACGGTAGTTTCTCTGAGGACCGTCCGCTGGGGTGGGACCCTGTTGCCGAAGGCAATAGGGCGGGCGATGGAATGGCCTGCAACGGCAACGACTGCCGCCTGCGGCGGAAACAAGGAGTTGCTGTTGGGGCAGCGGCCAGCAGGATGCGAGTGCTGCTCAAGGCACAAAGCATCCGCTGGGTGCCGCAACTCGAACTCGTGTCCGAAGAGAAAGCTACCGTCACGCCTTCTGGCTTCCCGCACCAACACCGCCGCCTCTTCAATCAAGGCGTTGGAGCAACGCAGGCGCTTGAGGGTGCGGCGGATGCCGTCCTCGCTAAGGCTCAGCAGCAGCGCCGCCAGCCGGATGGGCAGGTTTTCTGCACCCGCCGGGCAGGCATCCACCACCGGCTTTGCCGCCGCCAGTGCCTCCGATGAAAGCTCCGGCAGAATAACAAACAGTATTTTTTTATCAAGATATGCCGCAGGGGCGGGTGCGCTCAGCAGTTTTGCAAGCTCTTCCTCGATGCGCTCCACCGATACGCAGTCCAGATGGGCACACAGCTCCTGTGCCGCCTGCGCCGTGGGCGGGTCGATGGCAAAGCCAAACCGGGCTGCGAAGCGGTACAGCCGCAGGATGCGCAGCGCGTCCTCGGTGAACCGCTGGCGGGGCACACCCACCGCCCGTACGATGCCGCTTTGCAGGTCGGCCTGCCCGCCAAAGGGGTCCACAAGGCCCTCTTTTTCATTGTAGGCCATGGCGTTGATGGTAAGATCCCGCCGGGCCAGGTCCTTCCGCACATCCGGCACAAAGTGCACCTCGTCCGGGTGGCGGCCATCTGTGTAGGTGCCTTCTGTACGGAAGGTGGTGATCTCGTAAAGGGCACCGCTCTGCTTCACCGTTACCGTGCCGTGCTGCAGGCCGGTGGGGATGCACCGCTGCGCGCCGAACAGCTCCATCACCTGCTGCGGCAGAGCACTGGTGCACAGGTCCCAGTCGTGCGGTGTAAGGCCCAGCAGACTGTCCCGCACGCAACCGCCCACCACGTAGGCTGCATAGCCCGCCCTGTGCAGGGTGTCCAGCAGCTCTGCCGCACCCTCGTCCATCCGGATGGTCATGGCTGTGCCTCCTCGTACTGCAGGGTGATGCTTTTGCCGTCAAAGCCGCACTCCGCCGCCGGGAAGATGCTCTGTGCCTGCGCGGCATATTCCTCCGGGTCGGTGATCATGGGGGAATAATGGGTCAGCCAAAGCCGCTTTGCTCTCGCCTGCGCGGCAAGGGTCGCGCTCTGCCCAAAGGTGCTGTGCCCCCACTGACGGGCCTGGTCTTCCTGCTCCGGAAGGGCATAGGTGGCATCGCATATCAGCAGGTCTGCGTCATGCGCCGCCTGCAAATAATACGGGCAGGGGGCCGTATCGCCGGAAAAGTACCACGCTCAACCCCTTGCGCGGGGCGCC
>ENA-OQDA01000387-OQDA01000387.1-human-gut-metagenome-genome-assembly--contig:-NODE-387-length-18449-cov-3.137048_pt1 | contig 18449 bp, 23 predicted proteins | sample MGYA00242771_ERZ504603 | MGnify/ENA primary metagenome ERZ504603 (study PRJEB26092, sample SAMD00036328) | human gut metagenome | host: Homo sapiens | study: EMG produced TPA metagenomics assembly of...
GATTGATTTTTAATATGAACCTTAAACTTTTGAATAGCACCCGGCATGTAGGTAATGTTTTCGGCCTCCTGAATCACGCTACTAAAACTCCAGAACAACATTAGAGGGAGCGGTCTCATTGATTGTGATATCCAAATGAATAATATTATTTGAATCCTTCTCTGTTTGAATCTCTATCCCATCCGACTGTTCCTTATACTCGACTTTACAAGTCTCCTCTGGAATATCTCCGGCGGACCCCTCCGGGACTTCCGCTAACACTGCCGGGGTCAGTGTCAACAACATACCCAGTGTCAGGGAGCGTTGACAGCATTCGCTTTTTCATCTTATTATTTCCTCCCTTTCTTTCATCAAATCTGTTGGGCATTTTGATCCACAGCTATCTAAAGTCCTTTGATGTCAAAATGGTATACCTTTCGACACCTTTCAAATGAAAAAGAAAAAAAAGCCAGTTAATTTTTAATTCGATTTTGTCTCAAATGGAAAGAAAAAGGCGCCTTGATTTTCCAGCTCTTTACTGTAAAATGCAAAAAGGACAGTCAGCTATCAAAAGGTACACCTTTTAGATAGCTGACTTCTTATTATTTCTGACATAGTTTATCAAGAAAAAATTGACCTGTTCTCCATGAAAAATGGAGAACAGGTCACTCATATTTTTCACTTTCCTCGTTGTTTCTGATACCGCTCATAAATGATCCGCAGCCCGTCCACAATGAGCTGGCTGTCCACCACGTCGATCAGGTCCGTATTGTCCGCGATCAAACGGGCCAGGCCTCCGGTGGCCACCACCTTCACGCCGTCGCCGTATCCCATCTCCGCCTTGGTATGGCGGATGAGATACTCAATGGCGCCGATGTAGCCCATGACAGAACCGGCCTGAATCTGGGCAATGGTGTTCTGGCCCAGGACGGAGGCGGGACGAATGAGCTCAATCCGAGGAAGCATGGCGGCCTGGCGGAACAGCGCGTCCGTGGAGACCCGGACCCGCCAAATACTCCCGCCCAAATAGATCCCCTTCTCATCCAGGGCATCCACTGTGGTGGCGGTCCCAAAGTCCAGCACCACCAGAGGCTTTCCATACTTCTCCATCGCCGCCAACAGGAGACCGCCCGGTCCGCACCCAGGTGGTCCTCCCCTTCATACTGGATGCCCGGCGACACATCATCATCAATGAGAATGGGCTTTTTTCCAAAATACTTGACAATGGCACTGGTGAGCGTATACATCACCTGGGGCACCACGGAGGCGATGATGATATCGCAGACTTGGTCCGTGGACAGATTGAACCGCCGAAAGTATTCACACACCGTCAGCCCAATCTCATCCGAGGTCCGGTTGGCGTCTGTCATCAGGCGAAAACTCCCCACGAGTTCCTTCCCCTCCAATAGGCCGAACACCATATTGGTGTTTCCTACATCAATGGCCATCAGCATGTCGTGTTTCCTCCTATTGCCTTACCAGGAATTCCCTTTTCCCGGTTTTCTGGCCGAATTTCCGGGAAACAGGAAGATGGAACGATCATAGCACACTCCTTGCGGTTTTTCCAGACCCAATTTTCTTTTTCTGCACTCTGACAGGCACATCCATCTCCCTCGGCTCATATAATGGGACAGCAATACCCGGAAGGAGACCATGTTATGCAAAATTTCGCAGATCAACTCAGTTCCAATCCCCAGGCCAAGCAGCTGTTGGAAAACCAGAAGGCCATCCGCCAGATGCTGGCCAACCCGGAGACCCGCAAGGTCCTCCAGTCCCTGCAAAAAAAGAACGTGGGCCGCCTGCAGGCCGCGGCGCAGTCCGCCCTGCAGGGGGATACCACTGCCCTGAGCAGCGTTCTGCAGGAGCTCTCGTCAGACCCCCAAGCCGCCAAGGCCATGGAGCAGCTGAACAAAACCTTAAACAAGTAATCCGCCTGGTCCGTTTGAAAGGAGGGGATTCCCCATGGCCGACTTTGAAGAAGCACTCAACTCTCTGCTGGCAGACCCTGACGCCATGGGACAGATCATGTCCCTGGCCGGAAAGCTGGGGATGGGGACGGAGTCCCCTCCTTCCCCCGGGGAAGCGGCCCCCCAGCCGGAATCCGCCGCCCCGCCCCCCTTCGCCCCAGAGCAGTTGGGGCAGATGGGCCGCCTGCTGGAGCTGTTCCAGGCCAGCCGCCAGTCCAACCAGGAGGCCGACGCCCTGATCGCCGCGCTCCGGCCCTTCCTGCGGGAGGAGCGCCAGAAAAAGCTGGACCAAGCCATCCAACTGGCCGGGCTGTCTCGGGCAGCCCGGCAGGCCTACCGCCTATGGAAAGAGGGTGAGCTCCATTTATAATGCCTACATACCAGGAGGCGGTCCCTATGAAAAAATCCCGGAGGAACATCCCCCGGGATTTGAGTCTATGTTTTCTTCCCTGCTGGGCTCCAAAGGCACCGGCGGGCTGTCCGGCCTGCTGGGCAAATTGGGGCTGGGAAAACTGGACAGCGGAGATATCCTTCTTCTGCTGATCCTCTTTCTCCTGTGGCGGGAAGGGGATCATTTTGATCTGGTCCTCCTGCTGGCCCTGGCCTTTCTATTCCTCCGGGACAGTGACACTTGAGCTCTCATGGAGGATGGTGCCGTCAGGCAGAGAAAAGACGATGCCATCCTCCAGCGGGGCACGCAGCTGGGTCTCCGTCATCTCATAGACCTTGGTATCCTCCTCATACGTCTCCGCCGCGCAGAGCAGCCCGGTATCCGTGTCAATCCAGTAGCGATCCAGGACGTCCTGGGACCGTTTCACCTCCACAAAGATACAGTACGCCTCGTTTTCTCCTCATAGCTGGCCGCGCTAATCTGTTCTGTATCCAGCTCCAGCACATCCTCATAGGTGGGAATCCGCTGGGCCAGATCAGCGGTGTCATCCCCGGCGTCCACCTCCTGCCAGGCGCGGTCCCCGGCATACCAAAGGCGGAGCTTTCCCCTCCCCCACCAGCCGGTATTGGGTGCTTCCCCCTGTGGTGATGGCCGTACGAACATACCCTCCGTCCGCCCAAATTTCCACCGGGTCGGCGGAGCTTCCTCCCGCCCAGAACAGACGGACGGTCAGTTGGCGATAATAACTCTCCGGGCGGGAGAGACTGACGATGACACTCTGCACCGTATCCGGCCGAACCTCCACCGGCAAGAAGTCTCTCCCCTCCGTGCTCACAGCCTCCTGATTGACATCGGGGAGTACCACCTCCGGCGCACGTCCTGTCAGCGCAGGCAGGCCGAGGCTCACAAAGACCGCGGCAAACACAGTCACCGCAATGGCGAGGACCAAAATGGTCCGGTTCTTCTGGTCCATGGAACACAGCCCACCCCCTTTCCTGACTGCTCCAGACGATGGCCCATCATCCGGCGGAGAATTCCTCCGGCGGCTGGTCCCGCAGCCCCCGCTTCCACAGGATGGCATCCACAATCCGCCGGCAGGCCTGACCGTCTCCATAGGGATTGACCGCCTGGGCCATGGCGCGGTAGGCGGCCGGGTCGGTCAGCAGACGGGCGGCATGGCCGTAAATCACGTCTTCCTCCGTCCCCGCCAGCAGCACCGTTCCCGCCGCCACGGCCTCAGGGCGCTCGGTCTCCCGGCGCAGCACCAGAACGGGCCGGCCCAAGGCGGGGGCCTCCTCCTGCAGTCCGCCGGAATCGGTCATGATGAGATAGCAGCGTGCCATCAGGTTGTGCATCTCGTCCACGGCCAGCGGATGGATGAGGTGAATGCGGTTATTGCCGCCGAGGAATTTCTCCGCAGTCTCGCGGACATACGGGCTAAGGTGCACCGGATAAACGAAATGTACATCCGGATATGCCTCGCTCAGCTCGGCAATGGCGCGGCAGATATTCTCCATCGGCTCGCCGTAGTTCTCGCGGCGGTGCGCGGTAACGAGGACAACGCGGTTGTTCTCAAAATCCAGCGTCTTCAGCTGCTCATCACGGAACTCGAAATCCGGCTTTACGGTCATGTGGATCGCGTCAACAACCGTGTTGCCCATGACAAACACGCCGTCTGTGATACCTTCCTTCGCAAGATTATCGCGGTTGCGCGGCGTCGGCGCAAAGTGCAGCGTTGCAATTTGACCGGTCAGCTTGCGGTTCATTTCCTCCGGGAATCGGGCTGTACTTAGTCATAGGTACGCAGACCGGCCTCTACATGACCGACCGGCACCTTGTGGTAGAATGCCGCAAGTGCACCGGCAAAGGTAGTCGAGGTATCACCGTGGACGAGCACGATATCCGGCTGTGCCTTTTCGAGCACCTCATCCAGACCGTGCAGGCTCTTCTCGGTAATGGTCGCCAGCGTCTGACGCGGCTGCATGATATTCAGGTCGTAATCCGGCTTGATGTCGAAAATATCGAGCACCTGATCGAGCATCTCACGGTGCTGCGCGGTAACACATACAATGGATTCGGTGTTTTCATTCTGCTCGAGCGCGTGCACCAGCGGCGCCATCTTAATGGCCTCCGGGCGGGTGCCGAAAACCGTCATTACCTTGATTTTATTCATCGTCTTTATCCTCCTTGTTTTCGGATGCGTGTTTGCTCCAGTGCTCCGCACCGTAAATGATGCATGCACCTACCAGAATTGCAGCCAAAACCGCCAGCAGCAGCACGATCGCCTTAACCTCGCCGGACGAGGTGAGCACCACGGCGGTAAGACCGAGCGTTGCGCTGATAGCGTACAGAATAGCAACCGCCTGCTTCTGGTTGAAGCCCATATCGATCAGCTTGTGATGCACATGGCCGCGGTCCGGACTCATCGGACTTCTGCCTGCCGCCACACGGCGGATGATGGCATTGGCTGTATCGAAAATCGGCAGGCCGAGAATCAGGAACGGCACCGCAAACGAGATGACTGCGTAGAATTTGAACAGACCCATGATGGACACGGTTGCCAGCATGTAACCGAGGAAGGTCGAGCCGGTGTCGCCCATGAAGATCTTAGCCGGATTGAGGTTGTACGGCATAAAGCCGATGCACGCGCCGGCGAGCGCCGCCATCGTGATGGCAATCGGCATGTTGCCGGTCAGCAGCGCAACAGCAAGCATGGTAATCGCCGCAATGGACGAAACACCGACCGCAAGTCCGTCCAGACCGTCAATCAGGTTTACCGCATTCGTGATGCCGACAATCCAGATAATCGTGACCGGCACTGCCAGAATGCCGAGATGGACAAACGGCGTATCCGACAGCGGATTCAAATTGGTGAACAGACCAATCTGCAGGTCGCCGATGCAGACCGGAATAGCTGCCGCTACAATCTGCACCACGAATTTCAGCTTGGCGCCGAGCGCCAGCACATCATCGAAAATACCGAGTGCGACAATGATGGCCGCTCCGAGCAGGACGCACAGCATGGTCTCATCAAGCTGCCCGAAAATCAGAATCGAACACAGGAAGCCGCCGTAAATGGCCAGACCGCCCAGCCGCGGGATCGGCTTTTTGTGCATGCGGCGTGCATCCTTCGGCACGTCGATCGCGCCGACCTTGTGTGCAAAGTTCTTGACCGGCGGTGTGAAAAAATAGCTCAGCACGGCAGCTACGGCAAACGCTGCAATGATCGTGCCGATGACAATATATTCAGACATGGTTTACTCCCTTTTGGCTCAGCGTGCGACAAAGCCTACCTTTCGATAAACCTTATCCAGCGTTTTGCGCGCCAGATAGGAGGCCTTCTGTGCGCCCTCCTTGTAGACCTGCTCCAGATAATCCTTGTTGTTCAGCAGATCAGAGGTCTTTTCACGAATCGGACGCAGCAGCTCGACAACGGCCTCGCCGACTGCGGGCTTGAACTCACCGTAACCCTTGCCGTCAAACTCGGCTGCCGCCTGTTCGATGGTCTTGCCGGTCGCCAGTGCGTAAATCTGCAGCAGGTTGGAAACACCCGGCTTGTTCTGCGGGTCAAAGATGATGCGGGAATCCGAGTCGGTAACCGCACGCTTGAACTTGCGCATAATATCCTCCGGCTTGTCCATCAGCAGAATATAGCCGTTCGGGTTCGGGTCGGACTTGCTCATTTTGCTGTTCGGGTCAACCAGGCTGGTAATCTTGGCACCCTCGCCAACCTTCGGGTAGTAGCCCTCCGGAATGGTAAAGGTGTTTGGATGCAGATTGTTGAAACGGTTTGCAATGTCGCGGCAGATCTCGATGTGCTGGCTCTGGTCCACGCCAACCGGAACGAGATCGGTCTGGTACAGCAGAATGTCTGCCGCCATCAGAACCGGATAGGTGAACAGACCGACATTGATGTTGTCCGCATGCTTGGCGGATTTGTCCTTGAACTGGGTCATGCGAGAAGCCTCGCCGAACATGGTGAAGCAGTTGAGCACCCACGCCAGCTCCGCATGCGCGGGCACATGGCTCTGGATGAACAGAATGCTCTTTTCCGGGTCCAGACCGCAGGCAATGTACTGCGCGATCAGTTCAAGCGTTGCACGGCGGAGCGCCGCAGGCTCCTGCCGGACCGTGATGGCGTGCTGATCGACCACGCAGTAAATGCAGTTGTACTGCTCCTGCAGGATTGGGAAATTGCGGATAGCACCCAAATAGTTACCCAGCGTCAGCTTGCCGGACGGCTGCACGCCGGAGAAAATCGTTTTCTTCTGGTTATCGCTCATGTATATACTTCCCTTGCTTAGAATTTTTCGGTTCAATTCACCCCGAAAGGTTTCCATACTTAATTGTAATGATACCACAATTTATCATACGTTGCAACCATTCATAAAAAGGCAGGAGATAAGAGGCAGGAGAAACCATGCCGTAGAGGCGAACCGTGTTCGCCTGTTCAAGCGATTTGCAAGGGGAACGAAAAAGGGCGCACAATGTGCGCCCCTACGGTAAGCCGACACGCAGGAAAATTCCTGCCTCCTAACTCCTCATTGATTGTTTACTCCGGTCTTTCTTTGACCTTCCGCAAAATAGCCCACTCGCTGACCTTGAACGGGAACGCAAAGTGTACGCGCATCTGCGGCACGTTGAACAGCTCGCGCTCAGTGCCCTCGTCATCGGTGACGTTTTTCGCGCAGAACGTATACGGTGCCTGACCCGGCTGAATCAGCTCCAGCTCTTCCCCATCGAAAAAGCGGTTCTTGAGTGCGAACACGGCTTTGCCGCTGTCGTCACACTCGACCGGCATGCCGACAACCTCGTACTCGCGGATATACTGGCTGTCGCCGTAATGCTGTCCGTTTTCCTGATTGCCGAAGTAGAAGCCGGTGTAATACTCGCGGTGGCTGACCTTATTGACCTCATCGCGGCAGAACTGCGGCAGAACAAAGTTTTCCGGGTCTTTTTTATAGGTGTCGATTGCGGCACGGTATGCACCGGTGACACAGGCTGCATAGTACGCAGTTTTGTTGCGGCCCTCAATCTTGAACGAGGTAATACCGGCCTCGATCAACTCCGGAACGTGCTCGATCATGCACATATCCTTGGAGTTATACAGGTAGGTGCCTCGTCCGTCCTCCTCGACCGGGAAGAACTGCCCCGGACGCTTCTCCTCCATCAGAGAGTAATTCCAGCGGCACGGCTGTGCGCATGCACCATGGTTGGCGTCGCGGCCGGTCATGTACTGCGAGATCAGACAGCGGCCGGAGTACGAAATACACATGGCACCATGAACGAAGGCCTCAATCTCGAGTTCCTTCGGGGTCTTTGCACGGATTTCGGCGATCTCCTCAAGGGAAAGCTCGCGCGCGAGCACGATACGCTCGGCGCCTTCATCCGCCCAGTAGTTTGCCGCCTCGTGGTTAAGAATACTGGTCTGGGTCGAGATGTGCACCGGAACCTTGGGCGCGTATCTGCGCGCCATGCGCAGCACGCCTACATCCGCGATGATGAGTGCGTCCGCGCCTGCGTCCTGCAGCAGCTCCAGATAGGCCGGAAGTGCCGAAGATCGCGGTTCGACGGCATGATATTGACTGTAATGTAGCACTTGACGCCGTGCGCGTGCGCGTAGGCAATGCCCTCGCGCAGCGCGTTATCGTCAAAGTTGGTTGCAGCGGCACGCATGCCGAAGCGCGTTCCAGCCATATAGACCGCATCCGCGCCGTAGGCAATGCCAAACCGCATTTTGTCCAGATCGCCTGCGGGCGACAGTAATTCAGGTGTGTTATTCACCGTTTGCCTCCGTTGTCGTCGTATCTGCCGAAGCGTTTGCAGCCTGCGCCTGTGCCTGATTAGAAGCCTCGATGTTGCGCTCGTGCTCCTCATAGCTGCTTGCAAACAGGTGCGAGCCGTCCGGCATAGCAACGTAATAGTAGTAATTGTTGTCCTCCGGATGGCTTGCTGCGTACAGCGAAGCATGACCCGGGTTGCAGATCGGTCCGGGCGGCAGACCCTCGTGGTTGTAAAGGTTGTACTCGGAATCCGACTTGAGATCCTCGTCACTCAGCTTGCCGCCGGTGCGTCCCAGACCATACAGAACGGACGCGTCCACCTGCAGATACGGGAACTCGGAGGAATTGTTCAGACGGTTGTAGATAACGCCCGCAATGCGTGCGCGCTCATCGTCACGCTGTGCCTCACGCTCGATGAGAGAGGCGATCGTGACAATATCGTGCATCGAGCGGCCGAGATTCTCTGCGCCGGACTTGATGTCCGCGTCATACTTGTTGCCGAAGTTGTTGAGCATCTTGTTGATGGTATCGACAACCGCAGCGTTGCCCTTGTATACCTCATAGGTATCCGGGAACAGATAGCCTTCCAGCCAGCCTTCCGCGGCCGGTTTTTCATCCTTCAGGAAATCGTGCTTGAAGGAATAGTCATTCAGCACCTCATCCAGCGCATCCTCGGTGCAGATATGGTTGTCCAGCAACACCTGACGGATCTGCGAGATGGAATAACCCTCCGGAATGGTAATCTGCACGGTCTCCGTGCTTGCGGTGTTGGCCAGCGCATCTACGATCTGACCGTAGTCCATCGACGGGTTCAGCTGATAGGCGCCTGCCAGAACCGAGGTATCGGTCTGGTGTTTGAGCGTCAGATACAGCTTGAACACCGAATGATAATTGATAACGCCCTGGTCGTCCAGCTCCTTGGCGAGCGAGGATACCGAGGTGTTCTCCGAAACCGTGATCTCCTTGACCGCATCTGCCTTGACAAAGGCAAAAATGTCGTTTGCCATGAACAGCGCTGCAATCGACAGCACCAGCGAAACGCCGACTACTGCGATCATGTACACCATCGAGCCTGCACAGCCTGCGTTCATCCGGCGGCGGCTGCGACGGCGTCTGGGCTGCTTCTGCGGCTGCTCAGGAGTTTCCCCTGCCACCCGGGCGGCCAGTTCCTCATCCTTTACCTGCGCCTTTGCCCGCGCCATCAGGCTTGTGGTTTTTTTCGGCTGCTGCCGGCCTCTGGCCGTCCGGCTGGGATCCACCACATATACCCGCTCCGGGTCCGCCTTGGCCAGCCGCAGATTCTTCTGCAGCGCCCAGATCAGCACGCCCGGCATCAGGATAGCGGAAATCCAGGAAAATGCCCCAGTAACGCCCATCAGAAACAGATATGCCTGCTGCAGCAGGGACACCACCGTATAAATGATGGCCACAATTTTCAGGATTTTTACCTTGTCCAGCCGGTTAGCCAGCCGAAAACTGAAAAGACCGGTAAAAATCTGCGTAAGCCCCAAAATCAGATATACCGCGCCGATGGATACCAGGATCGGTACCGTATAACCGCCTTCCAGCAGCTGCTGTCTGGCCTCCACGGAAGCTTCACTGCCGCCCAGCGACATGGTCAGCATCATTACTCCCTGAAATACTACACTGATGGCTGCAAAGATCAGCAGCGCGCCGATCATCTGCAGCAGCATCTTTCCCTGAATGGATTTGATTTCTTCTACACTTTGACTCATGCTATTCCTCCTGCCTGCATCCTTGCTTCCGGACCCGGACGGGGCCTGCAAAAATGCGTCCGTTAAAGAACATTGTAGTAAGGAAGCGTCTGTTTGTCAAATTAAAAATTTATGTAACTTTCACGCTTTTTGTACATGATAATTTCGGGATCTGCTCCATTACAGCCATATTCGCACACAAGTATATATTTTTATCGGCAACAACCCCATAGCACCTTTCCTTGCCGGATACTTCAATTTGATTTCCTAAATACACATTGTTGTCTTTCAGCAGCTTTACCGTCTGCCCATTGGCAAGAGGATTCCTATCCGGCACTTGCGCATTGTGTCGGATAGGTCGGGCGGTTATTCGGGCAAGTCAATCTTGCCGACAAAGCTGTAATAAATCTCAATGTCCTGCCTGCGGGTGCCGTTCTCGTCATAGCTGCACTCATGCACGACGATTTTCTCAATCATTTCCCGCAAGAGGGTGGGGGTCAATTCCTCAAAGGCAAGGTGCTTTCGGACGATACCCATAAACTTTTCCGCGTTGACGGTGGCGGCCTGCGACTTGTCCAGTTCGGCCTGCAAAGCGGCGGCGCGGTCTTTCAGTTCCCGCTGTTCCTGCTCATAGTCTGCCGACAGTTCCATGAAACGCTCGTCGCTGATTTTGCCGTTCACATTGTCCTCATACAGCCGCTTGATAATGCGGCTCACTTCGGCAATGCGCTCCTGCGCCTGTTCAAGCTGCTTGGTGGCTGCGGCGGTCTTTCTCTTGCCGCCGATCTCGTTCTGCTGGATAAGCAGCTTCACAAAGCGGCTCTCATGCTTGGCGGCGTATTCCGTCACTTGCCGGAGATTGGAGAGGACACCGGCGGTCAACAGGTCGGTGCGGATAAAGTGCGCCGTACAGTCGCGGGTGCGCTTCTTGTAGCTGCCGCAGATGTAACAGTCCTGCTTGCGGTTCTTGTTCTGATACCGCTGCTGGTACATCACATGGCCGCAGTCGGCGCAGAACAGCATACCGGAGAACAGCCCCACTTCATCATAGCGGTTCGGGCGTTTGCGCTGCTTGCGTAACTCCTGCACGCGCTCCCATGTTTCCCGGTCTATGATAGGCTCATGGTGGTTCTCAAAAATGGCCTGCTTCTCCACGGGGTTCTCTACACTGTGCTTGACCTTGTAAGAGGGCTTTTCCGTCTTGAAGTTTACCAGACAGCCGGTGTACTCCCGGTTTTCGAGGATATGAACGACGGTGTTCGTCGCCCATTTGCACTCATAGCCGGGGTGGTAGCGGCGGGTGCTGCCCGTCCTGCGGTATTCCAGCGTCCCCGGCGTGGGGATTTGCTGCTCCGTCAGCATACGGGCAATCTTGGTCGGGCCGTTCCCGGCAAGGCAAAGCTGGTATATCTGCCGGACTACCGGCGCGGTTTCCTCGTCAACGATATAGTTCTCGTCCTCGTCCATGAGGTAGCCGTACACTGGCTTGCTGGTAACGGGCTTGCCGCTCATGCCTTTTGCTCTCTTAACTGCCTTGATTTTCTTGCTCGTATCTCTCACCAGCCATTCGTTGAACAGATTTCGCAGAGGGGTAAAATCGTTGTCCATGCCGCCGTTTGCGCTGTCCACATTGTCGTTGACAGCGATAAAACGCACGCCCTTTTGGGGGAACAGCATTTCCGTGTAAAATCCCACCTGCAAGTAGTTTCGCCCTAACCGGCTCATGTCCTTGACGATGACCGTACCCACTTTCCCGGCTTCAATGTCTGCAAGCATGGCTTGAAAACCGGGTCTTTGAAAGTTCGCGCCGGAATAACCGTCGTCGGTGTACCAGCGCAGGTTGGTAAAGCCATTTTGTTTTGCAAAGGTTTCGAGTATCCGTTTTGAGACGAGATTTGTCAAGGAGTGTTTTGCAAAGCAGTGTGCAATTCGCATTGACAAGCAGCAAAAAGAACGCTATAATAATGTCGTTATCGATAATGATGTTATTATTTAGGCGCAGAGGAGTGAAGACATGGCCAATAGGGATCATTCCCTGGATGATGGGATCATTCAGGCTGCTTATTCGGAATTTCTTGCTTACGGCTTTCAGAAAGCCTCTCTGCACAAGATCGCCGAAAAAGCCGGTGTTACTACGGGGGCAATCTACACAAGATACAAGAATAAAGACGCGTTGTTTGCCAGTCTGCTTCAGGATTTTTTTTGAGACGATGCAGGTTCTCTTTGCTCCCATCGCGGAAGAATACGAAAAAGCAAAGTGCAGCGCGCAGCCGGATGATATCCTCCGCGCCATAAACGCCGAAGAACAGGTATATTTTCAACTGCTGACCGAGCACTGCAATGACTGCACTTTATTTTTCTGCCGCAGCGATGGCAGCTCCATGGAAACCGTGCTGCATAAACTAATGGATCAAAAAGCGGAACAAACGGTGGAATTCTTTTCGCATATCTATGGGAAAGCGCCAAATGCCGATGCGATCCGTCTTTTGATGGGCTCACAGTTCTGGTACTTCCGCCAGCTGCTGGATCAGCATATGGAGGAAGGCAGAATGCTTACCTGCTTACAGGCAGTCCTTGATTTCACCAACGCTGGCTGGCGGCAGCTATGCGATACCTTGCAATAAATCCGAAAAGTTAATTCGGACGGTCCATCCGTCCGTTTCTTACGGCCGCTGGTTAGAGACGGCTAACTAATAAGAAAAGAGTTTGCGATGATAGATTTTGAATTTGAATTTCAATATGCAGAAGAAAAGCAGCCCACCTTGCAAAAAGTCGGCGGCAGCATCCCAGCCGGACGCTGTGTGGTGCTCTGCGGCGGCAGCGGATGCGGAAAATCCACGCTGCTGCGGTGCATCAACGGACTGATACCGCAGTTTTATGAGGGAGAGCTAAAAGGCTTTTGCCGCCTGAACGGGCAGGACACCGCCGGGATGAGTATCGGCGAAATCGGCGAACTGGCCGCCTCGGTATTTCAGGATCCGCGGAGTCAGTTTTTTACCGTGAACAGCTCCAATGAAGTGGCCTCGGTCTTGAAAATCACGGTCTGCCGCAAGATAAAATCCGACGGCGGGTAGATGAGGCCTTCCGGATCTTTCATCTGGAGCGGCTGAAGGATCGCAATGTCTACGAGTTGTCCAGCGGCGAGCGACAGCTCATCTCCATCTTGTCCGCGTGGGCAATGGACACAGATATTTTTCTGCTGGATGAGCCCACGGCCAATCTGGACTTTGCAGCCACGCAGCAGTTAAAAGAGATTCTGCTTGCCCTGAAAAAGCAGGGCAAAACGCTGCTGCTCAGCGAGCACCGACTCTACTATCTTGCCGACATTGCCGACGAATTTTGGGTCATGGCAGACGGCGAGATCAAAGGAAAATATACTGCCGCAGAGGCAAAGGCGTTCTCAGTGGAGCGGAGACAAACACTTTCTCTGCGCACGCTCGACCTTGCGGAGATCACCGTGCCGGAGAAAGAGCCGCTGCCGAAAACCGCGCCGACGGTGCTTGCCGTCTCAGATGTCCGCTATACATACGGTAGGAAGGCCGGAGATACCCTCTCTGGTGTCAGCTTTTCCGTCCGTGAGCATGAGATCGTCGGCCTTGTGGGCGCAAACGGCTGCGGCAAAACGACCATCGGCAAGCTGATTGCAGGGCTTTACCGCCCCTCCGGCGGCAGGATAATGCTTTTCGGAAAGCCGCAAAATCCAAAGCAGCTGCAAAAGCAAGTGCTGTTCATCCTTCAGGAGGCGGAGTTCCAGTTCTTCACAGGCTCCGTCCTGCACGAACTGCAATACGGCCATGCGGTGACACCGGAGTTTGAAGCAAAAACGGAAGCGCTGCTGAAAAGTATGGATATGTGGGACTGCCGCAACCGGCATCCCTTTTCCCTCTCCGGCGGGCAGATGCAGCGTCTGACGCTGATGATGGCGTATCTATCCGACAAGCCGATCGTCATACTGGACGAGCCGACAGCAGGACAGGACGCGGAAAGTCTGGAGCGGTGCGCAGCGCTGATCCGGGAGATGCGGAAAGAAAAGACTGTTCTCATCATCACCCACGACCCTGAGCTAATTGCAGGTGCGTGTGACCGCTGCATTGGGCTGTCGGATGGGCATGCAGAAATAGAATTTCCCGTTCATTCGGAACGAGATTTGCAAGCGGTACGGCAATATATGGAGCGCTTCCATCTTTCCAATGCTCCTGCGAAAAAACAGCATAAAGAACGATTCCACCCGGCAACGAAGCTGCTTTACTGGCTGGCCCTGCTGGTCGTGATCTCCACATCCAACAACCACTTAGTTTATGCCGTATATACGGCACTGATCCTGCTGACCGCAGCGGACGGCTGGTTCGGAACGGCGCTGGCAGGCGGGATGAGCTTTGGGCTGCTGTGGGCGGCAAACGCTCTGCTGCCGGGCACGGTGTTTTCCTTTATGTTAGTGCTGTTCCCGCGTATCATTGCCGTTGGCATTTCCATGCGGACGATGATTGGACGAAATGAAGCCAGCCGTACCCTGGCAGCGCTGCGCAATCTGCGCCTACCGGAGCGGCTGATCATGATCGTGGCGGTGATTTTCCGCTTCTTCCCCGTTCTGTCGGGAGACATGAAGTTGCTGCGGCAATCCATCCGCACCCGGGGCGCGTTTGTGACGCCATGGCAAAAGTTGCGTGCGCTGCCATCCTATATCGAAATACTGACCGTGCCGATGGCTTTGCGCGTTATCCGCATCGCCGAAACGCTGTCCGCCTCCGCCGAAACACGGGGCATCGACTTAACCCGCCGCAAAAGCAACTATCTGTCGCTTCGGTTTTCTGCGTGGGATGTTGTGTTCTGCGTCCTGCTGGCGGCATCGATCGCCGCCGGCCTTATCCTGTGATCGCCGTCTCTGCGACGTTCAACCATATTTCATTCAAAAAGGAGTCTTTACCATGAGTACTGCAAACCCCAATAAACTGAAAATCAAGGACATCATCACCGTTGTCCTGCTGGCTCTGATCAATGTGGTCATTTTCTTCGCCAGCTCCGTCCTGTACGCAACGCCCATTACCATCATTCTGATGCCGGTGCTTTTCGCCCTGCTGGAGGGCATCGTCTACTTCATCATCGGCACGAAGGTGAAAAAGCCCGGTGCGATCCTCATTTACAGCATTGTCCGCGCCATTATGGGCGGATACCTGCCGTACATCATCCTCTTTATTCTCTCCGGTGCCATTGCCGAGCTGCTGCTGTGGAAGATGGGCTACGGCAACGCGAAGGCGCTGACCGTCAGTTATGTCATCAATCAGGTGCTGGCTGCATTCGGCAGCACCATCATTCCCTACGCCATCGCAGCCAAGGCTATGGCGGATCAGATGGTCACCGATGGCCGTCAGGACGCCATCCTTGCCGCATCCCAGATGCTGCAGTCCTGGGTATCCGTGGCACTGGTGGCCGGTGTGATCGTGGCCGCATTCATCGGAGCAGCTATCGGCAAGGGCATCGTGAAGAAGCATCTGGCTGCCTGATCTGCCTTGGAGGAATTACCCATGAATCAGAACACGAAGCAAAAGCGCTCCGCCGCCTCGTGGCTGGCAGAGCTGGCAAAAGGGCGGTACGGCGAGTACGCTTTGAGCGTCCTTACGGCGCTGCTGGGCGTTGCCTGCTCGCTTATTCCGTATTTCATCATCATCCGGCTTATCACCGCACTGGTAAACGGCACGGCGGAGCTGACGTACTGCCTGACGCTCTGCGCGTGGATGGCGGGCTTCTGGGTGCTGCGCTATGTGCTGCACAGCGTGTCCACGTCCCTCTCCCATCACGCCACCTTCCATGTGCTGGCCAATACCCGCGTCCGGCTGCTGGACAAGCTAGCGACGCTGCCGCTGGGTACGGTGCTGGATCGTTCCTCCGGCTCGTACAAGAACATTATCGTGGAGCGGGTGGACTCCATCGAAACCACCCTTGCGCATTTGCTGCCGGAGATGACGGCCAATATCGTGGGCGCGCTGGCGGTGCTGGTGCTGCTGTTCATCGAGGACTGGCGCATGGGGCTTTCCATGCTGATCGTCGTTCCGCTGGGCATTGGCTGCTTTATGTCCATGTTCAGCGGCTATCACGAGAAGTTCCAGCGCACAGTCACCGCGACGAAGGCACTCAACGACACGGCTGTGGAGTACATCAGCGGCATTGAGGTCATCAAGGCCTCGGCAGTCTAAGACCAGCTACGCAAAGATTCGTTTCCGCCGCAAAGGAAGGGGCAGACTGCTTCATCGACTGGATGCGGGGCAGCCTCTTCGGGCAGGTAGCCGGAATGGCGATACTCCCTTCAACGCTTCTCGGCATCTTGCCGGTGGGCTGTCTCCTTTATATGCACGGCACACTGTCGGCAGAAACATTTCTGGCAGTCATCGTGCTTTCCTTCGGTGTTATGCAGCCGCTGATTACCGCCTTCTCCTACACCGACGACATTGCACAGGTCAAGACCATAGTCAGTGAGGTGGCGGAGGTGCTGTCCGGAGAGGATATGCAGCGTCCAAGGACGGCGGAAAGGCTGCCGTCCAACAACTCCATCGAGCTGAAAGACGTCCGCTTTGCCTATCACGATAAAGAAGTACTGCACGGAGTCAATTTTGCACATTGCCCCGGGGACAGTCAATGCTCTTGTGGGCCCCCTCCGGCAGCGGAAAGTCCACCATCGCCCGGCTTATCGCCTCTTTGTGGGATGTAAAGGACGGTGCCATTGAGCTGGGCGGCGTGGACATCCGTACACTGCCGCTGGCGGAGTGTACGAAGCGCATCGCCTATGTGTCGCAGGACAACTACCTCTTTGACCTTTCTGTCATGGACAATATCCGCATGGGCAGAAAGGGTGCGACCGATGCGGAGGTCATTGACGCCGCGAAGAAATGCGGCTGCCACGAGTTCATAATGGGGCTGGAGAACGGCTATCAGACCGTATGCGGTGCATCCGGCGGTCACCTGTCCGGCGGTGAGCGGCAGCGCATCTCCATTGCCCGTGCCATGCTGAAGGACGCGCCGATCGTCATTCTCGACGAGGCAACGTCCTATACAGACCCGGAAAACGAGGCGGTCATCCAGTCGGCACTGGGAAGGCTGGTGCGGGGCAAGACGCTGCTGGTCATCGCCCACCGGCTGTCCACCATTGCGGACGCCGATCAGATCATTGTTGTCAATCAAGGCAAGATCGAAGCGACCGGCACGCAGGCGGAGCTGCTTGCTTCCTGCCCGCTTTATCAAGCCATGTGGGAAGCCCACATCAGCGTCAAAGACGATGGGGAGGTGGCGTAATGCTCCAGACACTGAAAAAGTTCTTTGATTTCTGCGGTGAGGACAACCGCAGAATGTTCATCGCCTCTATCTGGCTGGGTGTGGTCAGCGCCATTTGCTCTGCCATGCGTATTCCGGCAGCCGCCATCGTCATTCAGGCGCTGCTGGAAAGGAACGTCACTATGGCAACTTTATGGACGAGCCTCGGCATTATCGTGATCTCATTGATCATTACGATTGCCATCAACATGAAGTCCACCATGCTCCAGACCCGTGCGGGCTACCGCGCCTGCGCCAACAAGCGGATTGAGATTGCGGAGCATCTGCGGTACCTGCCTATGGGCTGGTTCAATGACAATAGCCTGGGCGAGGTGACCTCCGTTACCACCAACACCATGGAAAACATGGCGAATGTGGCTACCCGCGTGGTAATGGTCACGACCCGCGGCTTTCTGACCTCCGGCATCATCGCGGTCATGATGTTCCTCTTTGACTGGCGTATGGGGCTTATTACGCTGGCGGGACTGCTGCTGTTCTTCGCCGTCAACGCCGCCATGCAGCGGGCGGAGCAGGCCCTTTCCCAGCGGAAGTTCAATGCCGACGAGCGGCTTGTGTCCAAGGTGCTGGAATATGTGCAGGGTATCGCCGAGGTCAAGAACTTCGACCTGACCCACGATTCCGCCACACAGGTACACGGCGCTGTGGAGGAAGCCCGCAGGGCGTCCTTTGCTATGGAGATCCCGTCGGTACTTTATATGCTGGCGCAGTTTGTTGTCAACAAGCTCACCGGTGTCGCCGTCTGCGTGGCCGCCATCGTCTTTTACTTCGGCGGAACGATGGAGCTGACAAACTGCCTTTTGATGCTGATCTGCTCCTTCATCCTCTTTGAGCAGCTGGATTCTGCCGGGAGCTTTTCAGCTCTGTTCCGCTCCATCGACATCGGCGTAGATAAGGCAAACGCGATTCTGCGTGTGGAGCCCATGGATATTGATGGGGAGGATCTGTCGCCGGAACGGGAGGACATCACCCTGTCCCATGTGGATTTCTCCTATGACAGCAAGCCCATTCTGCACGATGTGTCCCTGACCATCCCGGAGAAAACGACTGTTGCTATCGTCGGCCCCTCCGCGTCCGGCAAGACCACGCTGTGCAATCTTATGGCGCGGTTCTGGGACGTGCAGTCAGGCAGCGTGAGCCTTGGTGGGCACGATGTGCGGGAGTACAGCTACGACAGCCTCATCCGCAATTTCTCCTTCGTGTTCCAGCGGACCTATCTTTTCTCGGACACCATCGCCAACAACATTCGCTTCGGAAAGCCCGATGCCTCCATGGAGGAGGTGCAGGCCGCTGC
>ENA-OQDA01000389-OQDA01000389.1-human-gut-metagenome-genome-assembly--contig:-NODE-389-length-18427-cov-6.183989_pt1 | contig 18427 bp, 18 predicted proteins | sample MGYA00242771_ERZ504603 | MGnify/ENA primary metagenome ERZ504603 (study PRJEB26092, sample SAMD00036328) | human gut metagenome | host: Homo sapiens | study: EMG produced TPA metagenomics assembly of...
GCCGCGCTGCGTGACCGGGCCGTCTGCCCGACGCAGATGAAGTATTGGCGGGAGTGGAACGTTGTCGATGGGTCTGCTGGACCAGCTGGCGCGGCTGCTGGGGGATGAGGTCTTGCCCCCGCGGACTACGCCGAGCTGTTCACGCTGCTGCTGCGCACGACGGATATGGGACACATACCGCAGAGCCTTGACAGCGTCATTGTGACGACGGCGGGCCGTATGCGCCTGCCCGAGACCGATGCCGTGTTTGTGGTGGGCCTTTTGGAGGGCGAGTTCCCACAGACGCCCGGCGACCAGGGGCTTTTGACCCACGCGGACCGCGACCTGATGATGGCGCAGGGAGCCGAGCTGCCCGACTGCTTTGCCAATAAAGTCCTGCGCGAAGGCATCTGCTTTTATAAGGCGCTGACCGTCGCACGGAAGTATCTCTGGTTGAGCTGGCCCACCGCCGCCCATGCCGGGGACACGGCCCCCGCCAGCGCCGCGCTGGCCCCGGTGCTGCAATATTTGCAGGTGCCGCCCTGTGCGCCCACCGCGGTGCAGTTGGCGGCGGCCCCCGCCGCCGCGCTGGATATGCTCGGCACGCTGACGCAGGACCCCGGGCAGGGCGCTGCCGGTGCCGCCGTCCGCGCCGTGCTGGACGAAAGCCCGAATCTGGCCCCCGGCTATGAGGCCGTCCGCCGCGCCGCCGACACCGCCGGTGCGGAGCAGCGCGTTGAGGACACCGCTGCGCTGGAAGCCCTGCTCGGCCCGGGGCTGCACATCAGCCCGACCCGGTTCGAAAAATACCAATACTGCCCGTTCGGCTACTTTTTGCAGTACATTTTAAAGGCCGCGCCGCGCCAGAAGGCCGAGTTGGCCCCCAACATCAGCGGCACGCTGACCCACTGGGTACTGGAAAACGCCCTGCGCCGCCAGGGTGAGGCGTTTAAGGACCTGACACCGGAGGAATTGGAGACGCTCGTCAACGATCTGGTGGACGAGTACACCGCAGCCAACCTGCCCGGCATGACACTGCGGATGGAGTACCTTGTCGGGCGCATCCGCCGCAATCTGGTGGGGCTGCTGGGGTTCATCCAGCGCGATTTGCGGCAGTCTGGCTTTCAGCCCGTCGCGTTTGAGCTGCGCATTGATGACCGTCCCGACGCCGACGACCCCGACGCGCCCCGCGTTGACCCGGTGGAGCTGGACGACGGCGCGGGTCATATCGTGCGCATCGTCGGCACGGTGGACCGCGTCGATGCCATGCCGCTGGAAAAGCTGGGCCGCACCTATCTGCGCGTCGTCGATTACAAGACCGGCGGCAAGGAGTTTAAGCTGAAGGAGGTCTACTGCGGACTCGACTGCCAGATGCTTTTGTATCTTTTCACGCTGGAGCGCAACGCCAAGCGGCAGTTCCCGGGCGCGACGGCGGCGGGCGTCGAATACCTGCTGGCCGACCCCGCGCCACGAGCGTGACGCAGCCGAGCTGGCGAGCGATGCGCACCACCGCCCCGACCTACCCGATGAACGGCCTGCTGCTGGACGAGGAGAGCATCTACCGCGCCATGGACACGAAGGGCACCGGCGAGTTTGTGCCGCTGTCCTTCAGCGCCAAGACCGGCAAGCCGCTGAACGCCAAAAGCACGCTGGCCGACACGGCCAAGCTGGGCCGCATCCGCGACCATCTGGACGGACTTCTCATCGATATGGCGAAGAATCTGTACAGCGGCCGCATTGACGCCGAGCCGCTCTGTACCGGCGGCAGATCCCCCTGCACCTACTGTGAGTTCCGCTGCGCCTGCACCCACCGCGACGGTGAGCACGAGAGAACGATCAACATCAAGGATGACCCGTTTGCGGAATGAGAACGCCTTCCCCCTTGGGGGAAAGCCTTTTCATATAAAGGAGACACCCCCATGCCCGAACAACCCAAAATTCAATTTACCCCGGCGCAGGCGGCGGCCATCTCCGCGCGGGGCGGCAGTCTGCTGGTCTCGGCGGCTGCCGGCTCCGGCAAGACCCGCGTGCTGGTCGAGCGCGTCGTCGGGCTTATCACCGACCCGGTCCACCCGGTGGACGCGAACCAGCTGCTCATTATGACCTTCACGAATGCCGCCGCGGCCAAACTGCGCGCCGACATCACGACCCGCCTGGCGCAGGAGGTCCGCGCCCACCCCGGCGATCTGCATCTGCGCAGCCAGCAGCTGCTGTTGCAGCGTGCGTCCATCGGCACGGTGGATGCGTTCTGCCTGCATTTTGTGCAGCAACACTTTGCGATGCTCGATGTACCGCCGGATTTTGAGACGGCGGACGAGGCTGATCTGGCCCGTATTGAGCAGGAAACGCTGGCCGCGACGCTGGAGACTGCCTATCAGGACCCTGACTTTCGCGCCTTTGCCGACCTGTATGACCGGGGCCGCACCGACAATACGGCGGGGGACGCGATCCTCGACCTCTACCACTTTACCCGTGCGCTGCCCCACCCGGCGGCATCGCTGGCGGCCTTTGCCGCAATGTGGCAGCAGGACGCCCCGCCGAAGGATGCGCTCTGGGGCAAAGAACTGCTGGGCATTGCGCTGGCCCGTGCACAGGGTGCCAAAACGCTGCTGGAAAGCGGCGCAGCCATTGCGGCCCGCGACGAGGCTGCAGACCGGGCCTACACCGCCGTCATGCAGGACGACGCCGCGCGGGTGAAAAACCTCTGCTACTATCTAAAGAAAGGCGACTGGGACAAGAGCCTGGCCGCGCTGGACGCCGTCCTGACCGGCTGGCGGCGCGCGGGCAGCGTCAAGGGCGGCAAGGATGCCAACCAGTGTGCGTCCGCCGCGTCCCAGCTGCGGGATCGTGCCAAGGACCAGATGACGAGCCTGCAAAAGGACGTGCTGCTCTGCACGGCGGAGGAGTTCGCCGCAGACCGCCGCCGCGCCGCGCCGCTGGTGGCCGCGCTGGTGCGGGCGACCCAGGCGTTTGCCGACAGCTGCTTTGCGGCCAAGTGCGCCGAAAAGGTGCTGGACTACGCGGATTATGAGCACCTGACGCTGGACCTGCTGCTGACCGAGTCCAACGAGCGCACACCGCTCTGCGCCACGGTCAGCGCACGGTACGCCGCCGTGCTGGTGGACGAGTACCAGGACACAAATGCACTGCAGGACGCGATTTATTTTGCACTGGCACGGCCCGAGGCCGACAATCTGTTCTTTGTCGGCGACATCAAGCAGAGCATCTACCGCTTCCGATTGGCCGACCCCGGCATCTTTGTGGACAAGCAGCAGCGCTGGCAGCCCCACCCGCAGCCCGCGCCTCTGCCGTCCACGCTGGCGCTGGACGCGAACTTCCGCAGTGCGCCCGGCGTCATTGCGGGCATCAACTATCTGTTTGAGACCTTCTTCTCCCGGGGGCTGGGCGGCGTCGATTACGGCGACGGCCAGCGGCTTGTGGTGGGCGGCGATAAGGACGCGGCCTATCAGGGCATGTGCGAGATCGACGTCATCGACGGCGCAGACGTGGACGGCGACGCCGCCGTCATTGCCCGCCGTATTGCCGAGATGGTCGGGCAGGGCTTCCCCGTGCGCGGCAAGGACGGCCCGCGGCCCGCCGGTACGATGACTTCTGCATTCTGCTGCGCGGGCGCAAGGGCTTTGCGGCCTACGAGGGTGCGCTGCGTACCGCGGGCATCCCGGTGTTTGCGGACTCCGCCACCGACCTGCTGGACGAGCCGCACATCCGCCCATTTGCAGCGCTGCTGCGCGTCATCGACAACCCCGCGCAGGACATCCCGCTGGCGGCGGTGCTGTTAAGCCCGATGTTCCCCTACACGGCGGACGACCTTGTGGCGCTGCGCCGCGCCCGGCCCACAGGCAGTTTGTACGGCGCGGTGCTCTACAGCGAGCCGCAGCGGTTTGCGCTGTTCACCGACGCTCTGACCGAATACCGCCGCCTGGCCCGCACGCTGCCGGTGGACGAGCTGATCGAGGAGTTGCTGGCCCGCACCGGCTATCTGGCCGCGGTGGGCGCACTGCCCGACGGCCCGCGCTGCCGCGAGGACCTGTTGAGCTTTACGGCCTGGGCTGCCGGTGCAGGCCGGGCGGGTCTGCCGTCGCTCATCCGCGCCATGGACGCCGCCGCGGCCAACGGCGGTTTGAGCCAGAGCGCAGGCGGCCAGACCCGGCCCGGGTGCGTCTCGATCATGACGGTGCACCGCTCCAAGGGGCTGGAATTTCCCGTGGTGTTCGTGGCCGACACCGACCACAAATTCAACCAGAGCGACGCCATCCGCCCGGTGCTGACCCATAGCCGGCTGGCGTCGGCGTCATGCTGCGCGTGCCCCGTGCGGCCAAGCGGTTCAAAACGCTGCCTTACGCGGCGCTGGCACAGGCCATCCGCACCGAGACATTGAGCGAGGAAATGCGCGTTTTGTATGTGGCGCTGACCCGCGCACAGGACGCTTTAATTATCACGGTGCCGCTGAAAAAGACGGCGTCCTCCCTCAAGCTCCCGGCGCTCTGCGCTGCCGCCGAGGCCACCGGCCCCGAGGCCATGCGCAGCATGACGAGCTGGGCGGGCTGGATCTTGACCGCGGCGCTGCTCCACCCGGACAGCAGCGCACTGTGGGAGTACACGAGCTTTCTGCCGCATTACGGGCTGCACCGCGCGCCGCTGGCCATCCGCGTGCTGCCCCTGCCGGAGGAAACCGAACAGCCGCCCGCACCGCCCGCCCCCGCGGCAGACCCGGCAGTGGTGGAAATGCTGAAGGCCAGCTTTGCCTGGCGCAGTCCGCGCGAGGCGCTGGAAAAGGTGCCCGCCAAGGTCAGCGTCAGCGCCGTGGCCCACGCGGCGCGGCCCGTAGCGCTGGAGCGCCCCGCGTTCTTGCAGAAAACCGGCATGACCGGGGCCGAGCGCGGCACAGCCATCCACGCCTTTATGCAGAGCGTGCCGTTTGACGGCCCCGCGCCCGATCTGGACGCCGAGGTCAGGCGGCAGACTGACTTGCAGCTGCTTGACCCTGCGCTGGCGGACAAGCTCGATTTGGACGCCGTGCGGCCCTTCTTTGCAAGTGCGGTCTGGCGGCGCATCCGGCTGGCAAAGCAAATTTTGCGGGAGGAACCGTTCATCACGGCCCTGCCCGCCGCCGAGGTCACGCCCGCCGCAGGGCAGGGGAGTGCCGCCGCGGCGGAGGTGCTGGTACAGGGCATTGCCGATCTGGTGCTGGTCTTTGACGAGCACGCGGAGATCCTTGACTACAAGACGGACCGCAGCCGTGATGCCCAATATTACATTGACGAGTATGCCGCGCAGTTAAGGCTCTATCGCCGCGCATTTGCCCAGCGGCTGGCCGTACCGGTGACAAAGCTGACGATCTACAGCTTTGCCATCGAGGATGAGATCGACGTGCCGCTGGCGTAAAAACGCGCCGTAGGGGCCGGGTATGCCCGGCCCCTACGGCAATACGGAAACTTTTCCACAACCGCAAACGGGCGCGGCGGCCTGAGGGCAGGCCGCCCTACGTCCTCCCACTTACGGAATTTGCAGGGAAAAATTCCTCCCTCCCGGGCCGTATCCCAATATCACAAACAAAAAAGGTCGTGCTGACGATCCATCGTCAGCACGACCTTTCGTATTTATACCAATTTACGCCTGCCGGAACCGGCTCAGGAACTCCACAGTCTTTGCATTCTGCGGGTGCTCAAAAATGTCGGCGGGGGTGCCTTCCTCGCAGATGACGCCGTCGGCCATGTAGACGACGTGGCTCGAAACGTCGCGGGCAAAGGCCATCTCGTGGGTGACGACGATCATCGTCAGGCCCTCTTTGGCCAGCTGGCGCATGACGGCCAACACCTCACCGACCATCTGCGGGTCAAGGGCGGACGTCGGCTCGTCGAAAAGCAGCACCTCGGGCTGCATCGCCAGGGCGCGGGCAATCGCAACGCGCTGCTTCTGGCCGCCGGAAAGCTGGCGCGGCTTGGCGTGGATGTAGGGGGCCATGCCGACCTTCTCCAGATTCTCGAGTGCGGTCTTTTTGGCGGTCTCTTTGTCCTGATGCAGCACGTAGCGCAGGCCCGCGGTGCAGTTGTCCAGCACGGTCATGTTATTGAAAAGGTTGAAGCTCTGGAACACCATGCCTACCTTGGCGCGGTAGGCGCAGGGGTCGCTCCCCTTGGCCGTGATGTCACTGCCGTGGAACAGCACCTTGCCGTTCGTGGGCGTCTCCAACAGATTGATGCAGCGCAGCAGCGTGGATTTGCCGCTGCCGGACGCGCCGATGATGCAGGTCACGTCGCCCGCGTTGACGGTAAAGTCCACGTCACGCAAAACAACATGGGTGCCGAAGCTCTTGGAGAGGTGGCGCACCTCGATAACAGGCTCAGACATGGGCTGCGCCTCCCTTCATATCCAGATTCTGGGACTCATGGTTCGGGTCCGGGGCATTGTACATGCCGCTGGTGTAGGCCAGCGAGTCAGTCGTGTTCAGGTCGTAGTTCTGCGGGCCGTCCAGCGCTTTTTCCCACAGGCGCAGCAGGTAGCTGGCGAACAGCGTCATCGTCAGGTAGATGACCATGACGATGGCCGCACTCTCAAAGTAGGTGTACAGCGCACCGACAACGCTCTTGTGTACAAAGAACAGATCGGTGATCGAGATAACGCTCAAAACAGACGTGTCCTTGATGTTGATGATGAAGTTGTTGCCGATCTGCGGGATGATGTTGCGCAGCGCCTGCGGCAGGATGACGTGCAGCATCGTCTGCCAGTGGTTCATGCCGATGGCCTTCGCGCCCTCGGTCTGGCCCGGGTCGATGGAGACAATGCCGCCGCGGACCGTTTCGGCCATGTACGCGCCGGTGTTGATAGACACGATGAAGAAGCCGGCCTGCCACATGCCCATCTTGATGCCGAACACCTGCAAAAGGCCGTAGTAGATGAACACGGCCTGCACGATCATGGGTGTGCCGCGGAACAGCTCCACATAGCAGCGCAGGAAGATGTGCAGGATCTTCAGCAGCACACGCTTCCACACGGGGTCACGCTGCTTGTCAACGGGGATGGTCTGCAAAGCGCCCACCGCAAAGCCGATCAGGCAGCCGAAAAACGTGCCGACCAGCGCCAGCAGCAGGGTCGTGCCCGCGCCGCGCAGGTACGAGAAGCCGTACTTTTGCAGCACTGTGGCACAGTTTGCGAAAAAGTCTTGCATGAGATTCTCCTTTATGATTCCTCAGCTTCACCAACACCAAGGCCCCTGCCGCGCAAAACGGCAGGGGCAGGCTGGCAAAATTACTCGCTCAGGGGCTGTACGCTGATGGCTTCGTCCATCATGGTGTTGTAGTCGTCGGTGGTCATGGTGGCCAGCACCTCATTGATGGCGTCCTTCAGGGCGGTGTTGCCCTTCTTCATCGAGATGCCGATGTTAATGTCCTCGTCGCTGACCTGGAAGTCACCGTCGCCGCCGCCGAAGTCCAGCATGACCAGGTCGGGATAGGCGGTCAGAGCAGCCTGGCCGGTGGGGTGGTCGGTGACGACGATGTCGCACGCACCGCTGTTCAGGGCTACCAGCATGGCGGGGGCCGTCTCCTGCGCGGGCAGGATGTTGGCGTTCTCGATCTGCGGCAGGCAGGTGTCATACCAGATGGTGCCCAGCTGGCTCGTGGCGGTGGCACCAGCCAGGTCAGCCACGCTTGCAGCATTGGCATAAGCGCTGTCCTTCTTCGTCAGGGTGACGATGGAGGCATAGTAGTACGGGTCGCTGAAATCGACCTGCGCGGCGCGCTCCGCCGTGATGGACTGACCGGCAATGACGCAGTCCACGTCGCCGCTCATGACGGCGGGAATCAGGCTGTCCCAGTCCAGCTTGACGATCTGGACCTTCTGGCCCAGCGCCTCGCCAATCTTCTTGGCCATCATGACGTCGTAGCCGTAGGCGTAGTCGCTGGAGCCGCGGATCTCCACAGCGCCGTTGGCATCATCGTTCTGGGTCCAGTTGTAGGGGGCGTAGGCGCACTCCATGGCAACGGTCAGAGTGGTGGGGTCACCGTCGCCGTCCGGGGCGGCGGTGGTGTCAGCGGCGGCCTCGGTGCTCTCGGCTGCGGTGGAATCCGCAGCAGGGGAGGCGGCGGAAGCGGTGTCGGCGCTAGAGCCGCAGGCGGTCAGACCGGCGGCCATCACAGCGGCAAGGCTCAGGGCCAGCGTGTTTTTAAGCTTCATGGTTCATGGTCTCCTTTATAAATTTCCCTCATATTCATGCAAAAAGCCCCGGTGTTCCACTGTGCGGAGCACCGGGGCCAAATGCCTTATGACTGCCGAATGGTGCAGTGTAATGCCGCGCCATTGCGGCTGAATAAATATTACCTCAATACGGTATATTTGTCAAGTGCTGTTTGGATTAAACAGAAGCCTTTTCGCTGTTCTTTTCGCTGGACTTGTAGCTCTTGACACTGTGGAACACAATGTTCAGGCCCAGGACGATCAGCAGGATCGCAAGGATCAGCTGCAGACCGTTGGCGATAAAGACAGCGCCCCAGGTGGTCTCACCGGCGGGGATGGCAGTGGCGGCAGCGGCAGAGATGGCCTTGACCATTGCAATCAGGCGCTGCACCAGTGCGGTGAAGGTGACGCAGAGCATGATGACCAGCGGCGGGAACAGCATCTTGTTGTTGCGGCCCGTGACCTTGAGGAAGACGCACAGGGTAGCCAAGACCAGAGCGCTGAGCAGCTGGTTAGCGGAACCGAACAGAGGCCAGATATTGGCATAGCCGATCTGGGTCAGCAGGAAGCCGAACGCCAGCGTGACAAAGGTGGAGAAGTAGACGTTGCAGAACAGCTTGCGCCAGCCCTCGGCGTGCTCCATGTCATCCACGCTGAACAGCTCCTGGAAGCTCATGCGGCCGATACGGGCCACGGCGTCCAGACTGGTCAGGGCCAGAGCGGAAACGCACATCGTCATAAAGACGGTAGCGATGGAAACGGGCACGCCGAACATCTCAAAGAAGCCTGCGACGCCGCGGCTGAAGATCTGGAACGGGGTACCGGCGGCGGGGTGCCGTCCGCAGCAGCGGCAGCACCGGCAACGCAGAGGGCCAGGACAGCCAGCAGGCTCTCGAGCACCATGGCACCGTAGCCGACCTTCAGCATGTCCTTCTCGTTCTCAACGGTCTTGGAAGAAGTACCGGAGGAAACCAGGCTGTGGAAGCCGGAGACCGCACCGCAGGCAACCGTGACGAACAGGATGGGGAACATGGTGCCGAGCTTCTCATTGTTGAAGCCGGTGAAAACGGGCAGGTTCATGGTGGGGTGGGCGACCAGCAGGCCGACAATCGCACCGGCGATCATAGCGCCGAACATGAAGGTGGTCATGTAGTCACGGGGCTGTTTCAGCAGCCACATGGGCAGGACCGCCGCAAAGAAGATGTAGATGAAGGTGATGTAGCTCCAGGCAGCCTTGCCCAGGATGATGGGGCAGTTCATGCCGACCACGAAGGACAGCACGATAAAGGCGATGCCGACGACGGCCTCTTTCCAGCCGGAGAAGTTGAACTTCTTCTGGATCAGGCCGAAGATGACGGCGAACACCATGAACATGATGGAGACCATGCCCGCAGAGCCGTTGGTGAAGGCGGCCTCGACCTGTGCGCCGTCGGCGTCAAAGGCGTTGAAGGTGCCGGCAACCATGTCTGCAAAAGCAGCAATGACGATGCCGCAGAACAGCCAGCAGAACAGCAGGAACAGCTTGCGGCCCGTCTTGCCGATGTACTTCTCGATCAGCAGGCCCATGGACTTGCCGTCATTCTTGACGGAGGCGTACAGCGCACCGAAGTCGGTGACAGCGCCGAAGAAAACGCCGCCGATCAGGACCCACAGCAGGACAGGCAGCCAGCCGAACGCGGCAGCCTGGATGGCACCGGTGACAGGGCCTGCACCTGCGATGGAGGAGAACTGGTGGGCGAACACCGTCCAGCCGTTGGTGGGAACGTAGTCTTTGCCATCCTCCAGCCGCACAGCAGGAGTCTTGGCGTTGGGGTCGACACCCCAGGTCTTGGCGAGCCAGCGGCCATATCCGGCGTACGCACATACCAGGACAACCGCGGCAATCAGAACGATTACAAGCGTATTCATTACATGAATCCCTCTTTCCTATTAAATTTTACAATCGCTTGTGCCTACTACTTTACCGCGATGTTCGTAATTTGTCAATGAAACGTTCACAATTTAGCAATATGTTAGTTTTTGATGCAAAATGTAGAAAATTTGTGGTTTATTTTGTCTGCTTTGCTGCGTTGACAAAGGGAGAAGAAGGGGATAGTATAGGGGTAGAAACGAATGAAACGTTTCCATACTCATGAAGCGGCAAACTGACAGGGAGCGCCGTAGGGGCGGATTCCCTATCCGCCCGTGGCCGTGCGCGGCGGGGAAAACCTCCCGAGCGCACAGGAAATGCGCCCTGCGGCCTGCCGTGGATATTCTATCTGTCTATTATAGTAAAGGAGACATCTCATGAAACAGTGGCTGAAAGACGCAGTGTTCTATGAAATCTACCCCCAGAGCTTCTATGATACCAACGGCGACGGCATCGGTGATTTGCAGGGCATTATTGCCAAGCTCGACTATATCCGGGACCTGGGCTGCAATGCCCTGTGGATCAACCCCTGCTTTGATTCACCGTTCAAGGATGCGGGCTATGATGTGCGCGACTACAAAAAGATCGCCCCGCGCTACGGCACGAACGAGGACGCCGCCGCGCTGTTCAGGGCCGCGCATGAGAAGGGCATCCGTGTGCTGTTCGACCTGGTGCCCGGCCACACGAGCGAGGAGCACCCGTGGTTCAAGGCCAGCTGCAAGCCCGGGCACAACGAATACTCGGACCGCTTTATCTGGACGGATTCCTGCTTTGCCTCCGGCGACGGGATGCCGTTCATCGGCGGCGAGACCGAACGCAACGGCACGTATATCCTGAACTTCTTCAAGTGCCAGCCTGCGCTGAACTACGGCTATGGAAAGATCAACGAGAAGTGGCAGAAGCCCACCGACGACCCCGCCTGCGTGGCAACGGTGGAGGCCATGAAGGACGTTATGCGGTTCTGGCTGGACATGGGCTGCGACGGCTTCCGCGTCGATATGGCGTCGAGCCTTGTAAAGAATGACACTAAGAACAAAAAGTACACCTGCAAAATCTGGCGCAATATCCGGGATATGCTGGACGTCGAGTACCCAGAGGCCGCGCTCATCGCCGAGTGGAACGGCCCGCGCATGTCGCTGAAAAACGGCTTTGACATGGACTTTTATCTCAATTGGCAGGGCAACGGCTACAGCTGGCTCATGCGCAACTATGACGGTGCGATGGACTCGAACCCGCACAACGTCGGCAAGGCGTACTTCTGCAAGAACTCCGGCACCGGCATTGACAAATTCCTGGACGAGTACCTGCCGGCCTACAAGGCCACCCACAAGGACGGTCTGTGGTGCTTCATCACCTGCAACCATGACACGATCCGCCCCTCGGCGGGCCTGACGACTGACGAGCTGCGGCTGGCCTACGCGACAATTTTCACGCTGCCCGGTGCGCCCTTCGTCTACTACGGTGACGAGATCGGTATGCGCTATCTGCCGCTGCCCACCAAGGAGGGCGGCTACTTCCGCACGGGCTCCCGCACGCCGATGCAGTGGGACGACACGGCCAACCACGGCTTCTCCACCGCCGATGCGCAGGATATCTATCTGCCTGTGGACACTGCCGCCGATGCGCCCACTGTGGCCGCTCAGGCGGACGACCCCGACAGCCTGCTGAACAGCGTGAAGTCGCTGCTGGCTTTCCGCCATGCACACGCTGACCTGAACGCAGACGCGCCGTTCAAGGTGCTGTACGCACCCAAGGCGAAGGACGACTACCGCCCGTTCGTCTGGCAGCGTGGCGATCTGATCTGCGCCGTCAACCCGGCGGGTGTCTCTATCGAACTGCCGCTGGAGCTGGCCGAGGATCTGAAAATTCAGTACACGATCGGCAAGGCGGAGATCGTCAACGACACGCTGTCCCTAGGCGCACATGAGCTTTGCCATTTGGGATAAGGCTGAAAGACGCCGCATTCTGACGGATACAAAAAATCGCAGCCCCGATTTCATCATCGGGACTGCGATTTTTTACTGTGCGCCCGGCATGGGCAACAACTAGGTGGTGAAAGACCACTACGCGCTCGGCAGTAGGAAGCGTTAGCCGAAGGCAAGGGTGTCCATCGTGAGGTGGAATCTGAAGGAAGCCGGATGTCAGCGAAAAAAAACGTTGGCGGGCAAACTCCCGAACCGACGAATAGAAATCACATAGTAGGCCGTATAGGGACGGACGAGTGTGCAGTACAACACAAAGTCCAATGCTGCCCGAATCCCGTGCGGTAAATGTGGCGGTTACGTGGGAGGAAAGTTGTTGTTCTTACCCGGGGAGGTCTTGCAGACGGAAAGTAGGAGAATCCGAAAGCCGCAGTAACAACGAACTGTAAGAAGTCAGCCGAGGCCATAGTACCTTGTTTTTTTTTCAAGGGAAGGGCTGAACAATCGCAAGTTTTAAGTACAGACCGGAAGGAGGTCAGTGTGTTGAAAGCAGAATACCAAGGAAACGAGGGCTTCCTGCAAAGAGATAGTGTGGAACACAAAGGGTATGCAGAAGCGCAGAGCACTGACCGCAGAGAAGGGAAAGAACGAGACGGTGCAAGTGACCTGCTGGAAGCAATACTGGACAGGGATAACCTGAACAGAGCATACAAGCGGGTCAAGAGAAACCACGGCGCAGCGGGAATCGACGGAGTGACCGTAGAGGAAGCACTGCCGTGGTTAAAGGAACACAGGGAAGAACTTTTGCAGAGCATCCGGGACGGAAGCTATATGCCCAGCCCGGTACGGCGGAAGGAAATCCCGAAACCGGATGGCGGCGTGCGAAAGCTGGGAATCCCCACGGTAGTAGACCGAGTGATTCAGCAGGCAATCGCGCAGAAGCTGCAAAGCATTTGGGAGCCTTTGTTTTCAGACAGCAGCTATGGCTACCGTCCGAAACGGAGCGCCCAACAGGCGATTCAGAAGGTAAAAGAATATGTGGAAGAAGGATACCGATACGCCGTATCCGTAGACTTGTCCAAATATTTCGATACGCTGAACCACGAATTGCTCATGAATCTGTTGCACAAACAGATACAGGATATGCGTGTATTGCGCTTAGTTAAGAAGTATCTGAAAAGCGGTGTAATGGAGAATGGTGTGATTTGCAAAACCGAGGAAGGTTCGCCGCAGGGTGGGCCGCTGTCGCCTTTGCTGGCAAACATCTACCTCAATGAATTTGATTGGAAGATGTACCGCAGAGGGGTAAAACTGGTTCGGTATGCAGATGACATTGTGGTGTTTGCCAAGAGCAAACGCGCAGCAGAGCGTCTGTTGGAATCCGGCCGGAAGTATCTGGAAGGCAGGCTGAAGCTGAAAATGAACGCGGAAAAGAGCAAGGTGACCAGCATCTTTGCACAGAAGAATTTCAAGTTTCTTGGATTCTGTCTGGGTAAGAACGGAAACGGCATCTTTATCCGTGCGCACCGAAAGTCACTTGCCAAGGCAAAGAAAACGCTGAAGCTTCTTACAAAGCGAAACCGCGGGCGCAATGTCCGCAGAGTGATGCAGGAAGTGAAGATATTTATCCGTGGTTGGATCGGCTATTTTCGAGTAGCCGATATGAAGCGGACGCTGATGTCTTGGGATGAATGGATGCGGCGCAGGTTCCGAATGTACATCTGGAAGCAGTGGAAGAAGCCCAGAACGAAGGTAGACAATTTGAAAAAGCTGGGCATCCCGGCTGACAAGGCTTACCAGTGGGGTAATTCCAGACTGGGCTATTGGCGTATCGCCGGTAGTCCTGTATTAAAGTGTTCCATTACAAACGAAAGACTCGCAGCAGCGGGATACTTTAGTATCCTCAACTACTACGAGTCCTTGCACTCATGCGGTTGAACCGCCGTGTACCGGTCGGTACGCACGGTGGTGTGAGAGGTCGGCTCTCTGATTACGAGGGCCTCCTACTCGATTACAGGTAATTTTTCAGGTCGCTCTTGTTCGTGGCGCAGCGCTCGGCGGCCTGGCGGGTGATGCGGCCTGTGCTGACAAGGCGGGCCAGGTCGGCGTTCAGGCTGTGCATACCAAGGGCCGCGCCGGATTGCAGGATGCTCGGGATCTGGTAGCACTTGCCCTCGCGGATCAGGTTTGCGACGGCGTCGGTGCCCACCAGAATCTCCGTGTTGCTGCCGGGCTGGCCCGCGCCGCCCAGCCATTGCAGCGTGTGCACGCCGTCTGCCGCTGCGGAGGTTTTTTCATCATACAGCGCGGCCCAGGTGAGTCCGTCGGAGGAAACATACACAGAAAAGCGCGAGGGCAGGCAGATGCCGGAGCCGCTTTTTTGCAGGAAATTCATGCTCACCTGCTCCACCGCACAGATTTGGCCCAGGTCCACGACTGCGGTGCGCAGCGGCCATTCGCCCGAATGTCCCTGCCAGGCGGCGTCATACATGTCCGTGCTGCCGAAGGATGCGTCCGTCAGCTCCTTGCCGTCTGTGTCGCCGTAGGCGTCCGGCGCGGCGTGGGAGACTGTATAGGGCTTGTCCAGCGCAAGATTCTGCGGGCCGTCCGGTGTGCCGACCAGCGTGCCGGCTGTTGTGCATTTTCCGTTTTTGCCCATGACAGTCAGCTCGTCGAACGCCGTCCATACGCCCGAACAGTCGAACGAGATGCGCAGATATTGAAAATAGACCATATCGGCGTTTTCCGTTGTGGAGATGAACGCGTCCGTTGCGCCGTTCCACACATATTCGCCCACACCGGGGTCGGTTACGGAAAACGGGGCGGGCCCGAAATTCTTGAGCGTCACCCATTTTGCTTTATTGTCCGAGACCTCCAGTTTCAGGCCGCGGGGCAGAAAAACGCCGTTGGCGGTATCATAAAGAGCGCGCAGACGGATTTCAGACACGGATTTTTTGCCGCCGAGGTCATATACCATCGCTGTGCGGTTGGCGTCTGGTGCGGCGGGATTTGTGCCGTTGAAGCTCAGCCAGTCGGAGTCGTTCCAGGCAGGGCCTGCCGTCACACTGTCCGTCAGGATCGTGGCGGGCGCGCCGTACAGCAGCTCGCGCGGACATTCCAAAGCAAGGCCGTCGGCCAGATCCCGCTGGGCAGGTCTTGATTATTTAATCAGCAGTAAAATGGCATTGGCCGAGCAAGAGCAGATCAAAACAAAGGTCAATATCGAATATCCCCATAATACCAATATCCGCAGCGTTGACTTAACAACCATTTTAGGAAATCTGCTGGACAACGCTTTGGAGGCAGCCAAAGCAGCCCCGAGAGCTACGTTTCCTCAATCTGACGATCCGGCGGATTAACGCCATGCTCATTATCAAAGTAGAAAATGGATATGGCAACACGCCAATACAGGAAAACGGAAAGCTGCTGACATCTAAAAAGGACAAATCCTTTCATGGATGGGGACTGAAAAGTGTCCAGACAGCGGCGGATCGCTACGATGGAACCATTCGCACCGATTACAAAGATCATGTGTTCCAATCCGTTGTCACCTTGTCTTTCCAGCCGGTCAAAACATCATAATCCCTGCTTCGACAAATGGTGGGCGGCCCAAAAGCTGCCTGCCATTTTTTCGTGGCCAAAAACCTACCATTCGTGGACATTCCCGCACGCAGGGGGCCTTTGGTGTATGCTTGCATTGTAAACAAGAAAACCAATGACATACAGAAATATAGGAGGTATTTGTATGCGTCACTTTTATTTTCGTTTGATCCTCGGCATCGTTTTTATCGGCTGTATGATTTACAGCTTCGTTACCATGAATATTCCGTTTGCTCTGCTGTATATTTTCCTCGGCGGCGTATTTTTGTATTCCGCCTATTCCATCTGGAAGAAAGAAAAAGATCATCGGAGGTAAGCGATATGAGCAGCACGACACTTCTTTCCCTCAACAGATTAAGCGTCTGGTACACTGCCAATCATCCCGTACTTTCGGATTTTTCACTGGATTTGGGGACAAATGAAGTTGTCGGGCTGATTGGGCTGAACGGTGCCGGAAAAACGACCTTTATTAAAACCGTTGCCGGTTTATTGCCGAACTATCGTCTGGACAGCGCCGCATGGAACGGTCAGCCGTTCTCGTTCCGTGATAAGGCGTTCAAGCGGAGCCGATACATTGTTTTTGTGGAAGATCGGTCTTTTCAGTATTTCACATTCCGGGAATATCTGGCGTATGTGGCTGCGTCTTATGGCGTACCGCTGCCAGATGTGTCCGGCCTGGTAAAAGGCTTCCACTTCGAGGATTATACCGATGTTCTCTTAAAGGAACTGTCCACCGGCAATCTGAAAAAAGCCTATCTGATTACTGCGTTTGCCCTGCGGCCCAAGCTGCTGCTTCTGGACGAACCTGTGAACGGACTGGATTTTCAAAGCACAGAGTTTTTTATACCAGATTATGGGCGGTTATAAGCAGTATGGGACACTCCTGTTTTCGTCCCACATCTTAGAAAGCATTTGTCTGACCTCTGACCGCGTACTGGTTTTGGAGCATGGCAGGATCAGCCAGACATTCACTGGCGCGGAGATTGCTGCCGGAAACATCCGGGAGGTGCTGGCCGATGAAGAACACCATTAAAGCACTCTCCAAACAGTTTTTTGGCGCAAAGTATGAGAGTGCCAGAAAAAGCCTGCTGGCTGCGATTATCCTGTTTATCGCGGTCTATGCGGCTGAATTTCGGGTTGAGATTGCGCCATTTATTCTCTACCTGACTTCAACCTTTTTTACCGCCGGTATCATGTGGCAGTTGCTTACCGGGCGGCGGCACATAGAAACGATGCTGGGGATGTTCATGCTCCCCTTTGATAACCGCAGCTTTGTCTTTTCCTATGTAGTGTCTGCTGATTAACCATAAAACGCTTGATTTTACTGCTTTTCCAGTGGATTTCTGGTAAAATAATTGCAAGGGTATTTCAATACCTGCTTGACTTTTCTTGCAGATTATACCTGTATTTCTTACAAAAAAGGAGCTGAATAAAGCATGTATAAGCCAGTTGATAAACTCCAGCATTCTTTCCTTGATTTCAATCAGCCACTGGGATTGAAGATGAATCCGGAAAACAGATGGATCCGTCTGGCTGACTCCATCCCCTGGGATGAATTGGAGCAGAAGTACGCTGATTTGTTCCCAAGTGATACAGGTAATGTCGCAAAGCCGCTGCGCATGGCGCTGGGTTCTCTGATTATCCAGAAAAAAATTCCAATTCTCTGATCGGGAGCTAGTAGAGCAGATCACCGAAAACCCGTATCTGCAATACTTCATTGGCCTGCCCGGTTACCAGGAGGAGCCGCCATTTGATCCAAGCACGCTGGTATTATTCCGGAAGCGCCTGGACGTAGATGCCATCATGGATGCAAATGCATATATGTTTGACAGCAAGAAGGATGACAACCATACGCCACCCTCAGGCCCGTCTTCGGATGGCCCATCCTCAGCCGCGGATCAGACAGATCCCGGGACAAAGGGAAATCAGGGTACCCTGATCGTGGACGCCACCTGTGCACCGGCTAATATCCGATATCCACAGGATATCTCGCTTCTCAACGAAGCGCGGGAGAAACTGGAAAGCATCATTTTCCGCTTTTGTAAAGCTTATGGCCTCACACTTCCCAGACGGTATGCCAGGAAAGCACGGAAAGATTACCTTGCTTATGCAAAATGCCGGAAGCATACCGGGAAACAGACAAGGAAGGCAATCAAAAAGCAGCTTTCCTATGTCCGCCGTGACCTGGAGTATCTGGACCGCTTTATGTCGGAGGGATATGCTCCTGTGAGAAAGGAAATGCCATTGCTGCTGACGATTATGGAACTTTACAGGCAGCAGCAGTACATGTATGCCCATAAGGTTCACAGTGTTCCGGATCGGATTGTCAGTATCCATCAGCCCTGGATCCGGCCGATTGTCCGCGGGAAGGCGAAAGCAGCAACGGAATTCGGTGCCAAACTTGATGTAAGTATTGACGACAGGGGATATGCCCGGATCGAGCATATATCCTTCGGCGCTTACAATGAGAGCCAGTATGTGCAGGAGGCAGTAGGCCGGTATTACGAACGGACCGGACATTATCCGGAAAGGCTGTTGGTGGATCAGATCTATCGTACCCGTGATAACAGAGCCTTCTGTAAACAACACGGGATCAGGATGTCAGGACCGAAGCTGGGACGGCCATCAGCAAAGCAACAGAGCAAAAAGGAAAAGAAGCAGGAATATCAGGATAACACGGACCGGATTGGAATAGAACGTGAATTCAGTTTGGAGAAGCACAGCTATGGGCTGGGGCTTATCACCACAAAGCTGGAGGCAACTCAGCTCTCGTCGATCGCGTATCTGTATTTTGTGTCGAATCTTTTCAAGATGCAGAGAA
>ENA-OQDA01000394-OQDA01000394.1-human-gut-metagenome-genome-assembly--contig:-NODE-394-length-18335-cov-2.458535_pt1 | contig 18335 bp, 16 predicted proteins | sample MGYA00242771_ERZ504603 | MGnify/ENA primary metagenome ERZ504603 (study PRJEB26092, sample SAMD00036328) | human gut metagenome | host: Homo sapiens | study: EMG produced TPA metagenomics assembly of...
ATATGTGCACGATGGTCTGCGGCAGGTTCATGGCGGACGGGCTTGTGACCCGGTTCGGGGTCATCCGCATCCTGCAGGTCAGCGGCGCGCTCATCGCCTCCGGGCTGCTGATCGCCGTCCTCCTGCCCCATGTGGCTACGGCGACGTTCGGCCTCGCGCTGGTGGGCTTCGGCACGGCTTCGGTGGTGCCGGTCTGCTACAGCATGGCCGGAAAGTCCCAGATCATGCACCCAAGCGTGGCGCTGGCCGTGGTTTCAACCATCGGGTTCCTCGGCTTCCTGCTCTGCCCGCCGGTCATCGGCTTCATCGCCCACGCGTCGAGCCTGCGCCATTCCTTTGCCCTCATTGCCGTGTTCGGACTCATGACCGCTGTGCTGGCGCGGTTCCTGCGGCGGAACTGAACCGTCCGGCTCTCCCCGGAAAGGGAACTCAGGGCCGGGAACCGAAAGGAACCCGGCTGAACCGTTCCCCGTTCCACGGAAAGGGAAACGCCCCGTTTGGGATGGCAACGGTTTTTCCCCCCTCCCAAACGGCGGCCTTTTACCCTTTATATCTCATTTGCATGAATGAGTTTTCCCGGAGCGCATCAAACGGGGGGAGGCAGGCATCTTCCTCGCGCACATGAACGGAGGTTTCACCCCGGAGCGGTCCGCCATCCGCACCTTAGCCCCTCCCCGCCCGCATGCGTGAGGCTTTTCCAACCTGCGCGGAACCATCGCCCCGTCCGTGACGTCCTTGGTGAGGGTTTCCCTTGAGATAGCAACAGCAAGGCACGCGCATGGAATTCTTGCCCGCATAGGCGAGGTTTTCCCCCATCCAAACAAGATCCCCGATAAAAGGGCCTTTTCCCCATCCCCTTGAGGAAAGGCCCTTTTTGCGGATAGTGCCCTGAAAAGATTATGGGTGCCGGAAAGCCCCCATTATGGCAGAACTCTTCCTACACTGTGGGGCATTCCCGCAGGGACGCCTGGCTTGCCGGCCTTGCCCTGAACAGGGCCCGCCGCGTAAGGGTAAAGGAGTTCCGCCGGGCCGTCCTTCCCTTCTTTCGATCCTTTTAAGAAGCGGCCGCATGGCCGCCGACAACAGGACAGACGATGGAACTCACCTCCGAATCTGTACTGGCCCTCGCCCCGGATGCCTCCTCCGTCAAGGCGGCGCAAGCCCTGCTCAAACCCGGCCAGTGGCCGACGCTCGGCTTCAACGAAAACGCCGTATGGGGCGAATGCAAAGGCAGCGGCGCCAAACCCTACCAAGTCGAAGCCGACCTTTCCGGGCCGGTCTTCAAATGCACCTGCCCAAGCCGAAAATTCCCCTGCAAGCATTCCCTGGCCCTGCTCCTGCTCCGCGTCCGGCAAGAGGCCGCCTTTACGCAGGGCGAAGCGCCCGATTGGGTAAAGGAATGGCTTGACGCACGCGAGAAGCGCGCCGCGCGTCAGGAACAAAAGCAGGAAAACAAAGGCCAGCCCGCCGATCCCGCCGCAGCAGCCAAACGTGAGGCGTCCCGCCTGAAACGCATGGCTTCCGGCCTGGATGATCTGGAACGCTGGATGTGCGACCTTATACGCCACGGCCTCGGGCAGCTCTCCGGGGCCTCCGCATGGCAGGAGGAAGCCGCCGCGCGCATGGTCGATGCGCAGCTTCCCGGCATCGCCGCACGGCTGCGGAACCTGCAAGGCGTCACGTTCTCCGGGGAGGACTGGCCCGGCGTGGTGCTGGCCCAGTTTGGACAGCTGCAGCTCCTCATCGACGCCTTCCGCCATCTTGACGCGCTGTCCCCGGAGGAACAGGCGGATGTCCGTGCCGCCCTCGGCCTGTCCCCGGATAAGGACGAAGTGTTTGCCGCCGGGGAACGCCTGAGCGATCTCTGGCTGGTGCTCGGCGTAGGCTATGCCGAAGAAAACAAGCTCTGGCGGCGGCGCGTCTGGCTGCGCGGGCAGAACAGCGGACGCACGGCCCTGCTGCTGGATTTTTCACACGGCGGCAAGCACTTCGAGCAGAGCTTCGTCGTCGGCAGCCTTGCGGATATGACGCTGGCCTTCTATCCGGGCGCGGCTCCCCTGCGGGCCATCGCCACAGGCGCCCCCATCCGGGCGAAAACGGCCCCCATCCCTACGGTTCCCCTCCGCGAGGCGCTGGAAGGCATGGCGAAAGCCATCGCCGCGCAGCCGTGGCAATGGCCCCTGCCCCTCATGGTCAGCGACGGCGTCCCCTGCCGTTCCGATAACTCCTGGTTCCTGCAGACGGACGCAGGCGACCGCCTCCCGCTCTCCATAGCCGACAACGACGGCTGGGAACTGCTTGCGCAGGGCGGCGGACGCCCCCTGAGCATCTGGGGGAATGGGACGGGGCCCGGTTTCAGCCCCTAAGCGCGTGGGAACCCGGAACGTCCGGTTCCCCGCTGTGGCGAGAAGGAGCCCGCCCATGAACATGCCTTTCCTGACCATGCAGGCGCTGCTCGGCACGGACAAGCGCCCGCCCGAACTTCCCGCCGACGACAGCGAACCCGGACGGCTCACGCAAGCCATTGCCGCCACGCGGGACGGCTCCGAAAACGCCGAGGCGCTCAAGCTGCTCCGCGCCGCCGGGGTGCAGGCCGTCTGCGGGCTGGCGGGGTATCTGCCGCCCCGCGCCGATTCCGCCTCCCGCCCCTGCCCGCCGGCAGCCCCGCGCGTCCGTCGACAGGCGCCGTCATCGACGTATTGCGTCAAGCCCTTTCCCAGCGACTCCGACCGTATGCGCCTTGAAGCCTTCAGGCTCATGTTCGCCGCGGGGAAAGTACTTCCCCCGGCGCTGCTCCCGCAGGCGCTGGAGCTTGGGCGCCGCACGCCGTCCCTGCGCGGGCCCATCGCCCTGATCGCCGGGGAACGCGGCCGCTGGCTCGCCGGACGGAACGCCGCATGGAACATCTTCGCCACCGACGCCGGAAACGAACTTGATCCTGAAATATGGGACAACGGCACGCTCATGCAGCGCGAAGCCTATCTCAAGTCCCTCCGCGCGCAGGACCCAGCCAAAGCCCGTGAACTCTTTGAAACGGCCTCCGCGTCCTCGATGCCGCCGAACGCGCCGCCTTTACCGGGTGCCTCGGCGAAGGCCTGAGCGCGGCTGACGAAGCCTTTCTCGAAACCCTGCTGGAAAAGGATCGCAGCAGGGAAGTGCGCCAAGCCGCCGCATCCCTGCTCGTCCGCCTGCCGGAAAGCGGCTATGTCCGGCGCATGGGCGAACGCCTTGCCGCCTGCATCGTCGTCCCGGAGGCCAAGGGCGGGCTCATCGGCCGCATCGCCTCAGCCTTTTCCGCGCCGCTCCCGGCCGTCGAGCCCCCGGAATCCTTCGATCCTGAGTGGAAAAAGGACTTGCTGGAAGAAAAAAAGCCGCAGTACGAGGAGTTCGGCCAGCGCGCATGGTGGCTCTACCAGATAGGGCGCTGCGTACCGCTGGCGTGGTGGGAGGCGCATACCGGCCTGCCGCCCGAAGCCCTCATCGGCTGGGCGCAGAAAACCGACTGGCGCAACGTGCTGCTCCGCATCTGGCTGGATGCCGCCCTCCGTGAGCGCCATGCGGCATGGGCCTCCGCCCTGCTCGCGCATGTGTTCAAGGAACAGATTGAGATTTCCGTGGGCAAGGGCCACTTCAACGCCTCCGCATTCATCGGCCTTCTGCCGCCCCCCGAACGTGAGGCGGCCCTCCTTGAACGTTTCCCCTGCCCCGGCTCCGAGGGCGGCGGGGCTAAATTTGCACAGCAGCACTATAAACAGATGATGCAGTTCGGACGCTTCGCCGCATCCGAATGGGAGGAGGATGCAACCTTTTCCCTTGAAGGCGGGCGCGCCCTCATCCGGCGGATCCGCTTCTGGGCGAACCATTCCGAGGGCCTCAGCCAGAAAAGCTACGAGACCTCCTTCGCGCTGACCCATATCATTAAGGCCACTTTTTGGCTGATTCCGGTTTCCTTGCTGGATGATCTGCTTGAAGACTGGCCCCTCTGCGAAAACGGGGCCCCCTTCTGCCAATCCAGATACGAGTTTCTGGCCACGGCCATCAGAACCCGCAAGGCCCTTCACCAATACTTTGCCTGAGAGAAAACCATGAGCACGGCTACCAACGAAAACAAGCTGCGGCACCACGCCGAACAACAATTCGCCGAGGAACTGGAAGAACTCAAAAAATCCGACGCCCGCCAGCGTCCCGCCAACTGGGAGCTTTCCCCGTGGGCCGTCTGTACCTACCTGCTCGGCGGCGAACTGGACAACGGCTTTACGGTGTCCGCCAAGTATATCGGGAACCGCCGCATCATCGAAACGGCGGTCGCTACGCTGGCGACGGACCGGGCGCTCCTGCTGTACGGGGTTCCGGGAACGGCGAAATCGTGGGTGTCCGAACACTTGGCGGCGGCCATCAGCGGCGACTCCACGCGCATCATCCAGGGCACGGCGGGCACCAGCGAAGAACAGATGCGGTATGGCTGGAACTATGCGGAACTGCTCTCCAAAGGGCCGTCCCGCGCCGCGCTGGTGGAAAGCCCGCTCATGCGCGCCATCGTCGAGGCCGCATCGCCCGCGTGGAGGAACTGACCCGCATCCCCGCCGACGTGCAGGATACGCTGATCACCATCCTGTCCGAAAAGACCCTCCCCATCCCCGAGCTCAACGACGAAGTGCAGGCCGTGCGCGGCTTCAACCTCATCGCCACGGCGAACAACCGGGATAAAGGCGTCAACGAACTGTCCTCCGCGCTCAAACGGCGCTTCAATACGGTCATCCTGCCCGTGCCCGCCACGGAGGAAGAGGAAATCAGCATCGTGTCCAAGCGCGTCTCCGAAATGGGCCGCGCGCTGGAGCTTCCCGCCGAGCCCCCGGCGCTGCATGAAGTGCGCCGCGTGGTGCAGATCTTCCGCGAGCTGCGGAACGGGCAGACCGAAGACGGCAAGACCAAGCTCAAGTCGCCCACCGGCACGATGAGCACGGCGGAGGCCATCTCCGTGCTCAACAGCGGCATGGCGCTTGCCGCGCACTTCGGGGACGGCGTGCTGCACGCCCGTGACATCGCCGCGAGCCTCGTGGGTGCGGTGGTCAAGGATCCCGTGCAGGACGATCTCGTCTGGCGCGAGTACCTCGAAACCGTGGTCAAGGAACGCTCCGACTGGAAGGACCTCTACCGCGCCTGCCGCGAAGTGGATTAGTGAAGGAACCGGGGGAGGGAGCTTTTTGAAAAGGCTCTGTCATAGCACATGGTTGTTTTGTCTCGGCAATATGCTGAAAAATATATGCTTTTTCTCCAATTTCCCGCTGGCAGGCTCCATGACTGGGGGGATTTCATTGGTTATCCTTTTGGAATTTCAAGAGATAAAGCATCAACCGTTTTCTATGACACAGCCTTTGAAAAAAGCCCCCTCCCCCGTACCCCCACCCGCAAAAACTTCGACCAGTGGGGAGGCGGCGCAAAGGGCGTTCAGGACGGAGTACGGCGGGACTGGGGAATCGGCCCATGCCGCGCCGTTTCCGTTCAGCCATGCGTATGCCGCCGGAAAACAGGGGGGCCGTATGCCCGTTCCTCAGGGGTCACCCCGGGGACAAACGGGGCAAGCCAAGGCCGTCCCAATGGCGTTGAAATGCCGCCCATCCGGGGCAAACGGAGCAAACGCCGCCCTGAAGTTGTTGCAAGAAGAAGGATGCACGCCGCATGTCGATTCGGGGCAAAAGGCTTTCCGGCCTTCCTTCGGCGGGCGTTCCTCCCCAACAGTTTACAAAAGGCTTCGCCATGCCTGATCAGACCGTTCGACTTTTCGGCATCCGCCACCACGGGCCGGGGTGCGCCCGCAGCCTGTTGCTGGCTCTGGAAGCAATGCAGCCCGACTGCCTGTTGATCGAAGGGCCGCCGGACGGGGAATCCGTGCTGCCGTTCGTGCTCGAATCCGGGATGTGCCCCCCGGTGGCCCTGCTCGTGTACGCTCCCGACGATTCCCGCCGCGCCGTCTTCTACCCTTTCGCCGAGTTCTCCCCGGAATGGCAGGCATTACGGTACGGCTTGGGCCAATCCCTCCCGGTGCGCTTCATGGATCTGCCCATCGCCCATCAATTCGGGCTGGACAAGGCTTTTGAAGATGAATGCAGGGCGGCGGAAGAGGAAGCCCTGAAAAACGCGGAAGAACATACAAAAACGGAACCCGCCGAAGGCACGGAAGCCCCCGCTTCGGACGCGCAGGCACCTGAAGGCGCCGCCCCGGATGCCCTCACTGGCGGAGAGGCCCCCGAACAGCCTGAAGGCGGCGATGCGGGCGGTGCGGAGGGAGACGCCGGGGATGAGGCGTCTGATCAGGAGGAGGTTTACGGCGATCCGCTCGACTGGCTCGGACGCGCCGCCGGATACGGCGACGGCGAGGCGTGGTGGAACCATATGGTCGAGGAGCGCATCGACGGCCTTGAACTGTTCGACGCCATCCGCGAAGCCATGACCACGCTGCGGGCCGAAGCGCCCAGGCGCGAACGCGGCGAGTGGGAGGCGCGGCGGGAAGCCCTGCGCGAAGCGTACATGCGCAAAACGCTGCGGCAGGCGAAAAAGGAAGGCTTCCAGCGCATCGCCGTGATCTGCGGCGCGTGGCATGTGCCCGCGCTTGAAGCGGAAACGCCCGCCAAGCAGGACAACGGCCTGCTCAAGGGGCTGCCCAAGATGAAGGTCGCAGCGACATGGACGCCGTGGACGTATGCCAACCTGAGCAGCCGGAGCGGTTACGGCGCGGGCGTGACCTCTCCCGCGTGGTACGAGCACCTCTGGCGCAGCGGCAAGGGCGATCGGGCCATCGGCTGGCTGGCCCACGCCGCCCGCCTGTTCCGCGAACAGGACATGGACTGCTCGTCCGCCCACATCATCGAAGCCTCGCGCCTCGCCACGTCGCTGGCGGCCCTGCGCGAGCGGCCCCGCCCCGGCTTGCCGGAACTTTACGAAGCCCTGCAAACCACGGTCTGCATGGGCGACCCCGCGCCGCTGCGCCTCATCGAGCGCCAGCTTATCGTGGGCGACAAACTGGGGACGATCCCCGAAACAGCGCCCACCGTCCCGCTCCAGCGGGATCTGGGGCAGCAGCAGAAGACCCTGCGCCTGAAGCCTGAAGCCGCGCAGAAGGTATTGGATCTCGATCTGCGCCAAGCCAACGATCTGGCGCGCAGCCACCTCCTGCACCGCCTGCGGCTGCTGGAGATCGGCTGGGCCACGCCGGGAGGCGGCCGGAACGCCAAGGGGACGTTCCATGAACTTTGGGAAATGCAGTGGGTGCCGGAGCTCTCCATTGCGGTGATCGCCGCCAGCCGCTGGGGAAACACCATCCTTGAAGCCGCTACCGCGAAGGCCGTGGAACTGTCCCGTGAAGCGGACCTGCTCCGATTGGCGGAGCTGGTGAACGACATCCTGTTCGCCGACCTGCCGGACGCCGTAGGGCACGCCACCCGTATGCTGGAAGAAAAGGCCGCCACAGCCAACGACGTCGGCCAACTGCTGGAAGCCATCCCGTCATTGGCGGCCATCGCCCGCTACGGCAACGTGCGCCGAACCGACGCCGGGATGGTCGCCCGTGTCCTTGATGGCCTGATCCCCGTGCCATCCATCCGGCTGGCCGGGGCCTGGGCACCTCGCTGGATGACGAAAGCGCCGCCGCCATGCGCACCCGCATCATCACGGCGCACAACGCAATCCGGCTCCTTGGAAACGAAGGGCTTTGGGAAAGCTGGCTGTCCGCCCTGCACCAGACGGCCCTGCGCGACGGGATGGTTCACGAGCTGCTGCGGGGCATGGCCGTGCGCCTGCTGTTCGACGAGCAGCGCCTCCCTGTGGAAGAAACCGCCCGGCTGATGAGCCTTTCCCTGTCGGCGGCGGCGCGCCGCCTCGCCTCCGCATGGATCGAGGGGTTCCTGAACCAAAGCGCGCTTGTGCTGCTGCATGACGACGCCCTGTGGGGTGTGCTCGCCAACTGGCTGGACGGCCTGAACGAGACGCCAATTTTACCAATATCCTTCCCATGCTGCGCCGGACATTCTCAGGCGTTTTCCGCCCCCGAACGCCGGCAGCTCGGCGAACGCGCCAAGCGCCCCGCCGGAAAGCCGATGCAGAAACAGGCCGAAACCCGTTGGGATGCGGAACGCGCGGCCCTGCCCGTCCCGTTGCTGCGGCGCGTGCTCGGCTTCACGGATCAAGCGTAACCATTTCGCTGGGATGGATGATTACTGCGGCACGTGCTCGGCCTCACGGCACAGGCATAGCCGGATGGAGGGCGTTGGCTTCCGCATGGCGCTTCCCCAAAGGCATGGAATTCACAGGGCATACAATCAAAATGATTCAAAGGCTAACACGCTCAACGGATGGCGCCGGGCTTACGGCGGCTCCAAGGGGCGACAGGAGTTGATGATGGATACGGCTGAAGGGGAACGCTTGCGGCGTTGGCGGCTGGTGCTCGGCGAAGAGGCGCAGGCGAGCTGCGGCCTTGCCGGGCTGAGCCCCCGAAGACCGGCAGATGGACGAGGCGCTGGCGGCGCTGTACGAAGCGGACAGCAGGCACAGCCTGCGGGGCGGCAGCGGGCCTCGTCGCCGCGCGTGGCCCGCTGGCTTGGGGACATCCGGCGCTTTTCCCGTCTTCAGTGGTGCAAGTCATGCAGAAGGATGCCTCGATCGCCTCAACCTGCACAGTATGTTGCTCCAGCCGGAAATGCTCGAAAGCGTGCAGCCCGACGTGAACCTTGTGTCCACGCTCATGTCGCTGCGGGGCATCATCCCCGAAAAGACCAAGGAAACGGCCCGGCTGGTCGTCCGCAAGGTCGTGGACGCGCTCATGAAGCAGCTTGAGGAGCCCATGCGCACGGCGGTCAGCGGCGCGCTGAACCGGGCCGTGCGCAACCGTCGCCCCCGCCATGCCGAGATCGACTGGAACCGCACGATCCGGGCGAACCTCAAGCATTGGCAGCAGGAATACAAAACCATCGTGCCGGAAACGCTGATCGGCTATGGCCGCAAATCGCAGCGCGTCCAGCGGGAAATCATCCTCTGCATCGACCAGAGCGGCTCAATGGCGTCGTCGGTCGTCTACTCCAGCATCTTCGGCGCGGTCATGGCCTCCATGCCCGCCGTGAAAACCCATCTCGTCGTGTTCGATACCGCCGTGGTGGACATGACCGAACAGCTTGACGATCCCGTCGATCTGCTGTTCGGCGTCCAGCTCGGCGGCGGCACGGACATCAACCGCGCGGTGGGCTACTGCCAGTCGCTGATCCGCGATCCGCGCAACACCATCCTTGTGCTCATTTCCGACCTCTACGAAGGCGGCGTGGAAAAGAACCTGCTCCAACGCGCCAACGAGCTCGTGCAGTCCGGCGTACAGGTCATCACCCTTCTCGCCCTGAGCAATGAAGGCGCGCCGTTCTACGACAAGGCCCTCGCCGCCAAACTCGCCGGCCTCGGCATCCCGTCCTTCGCCTGCACTCCCGACCTGTTCCCCGGCATGATGGCCGCCGCCATCCGCAAGGAGGACGTCAACCTTTGGGCCGCCAAAACAGGGCATCGTCGTTCCTAAAGGATAACATCCATCCCCGCACGTTTTTGGAGGCGGCACCACGGTTTTCCTCCGCGCATCAACCGCCTCACATCAGCCGTATAAAAAGCCGCCCGGCCCTTCCGCAACGAAGAACCGGGCGTTTTTTCATGGCTCTGTTATAGCTTGCAGTTGTTTCATCTCCACTGTACGGTGAAAATACAGCTTTTTTCTCCGGTTTTCCTCTTGGCGAAATACAGGACTAAGGCATTTTTTCGGTTATCCCTTTGGAGCTTCAAGGAAAAAAGCATCAACCATTTTCTATGGCACAGCCTTTTTCATCTTGCCCATGACCGGGGCCCGCCCGGTTCACGGCCTTTCGGCGTCCGGGCATTGCTGTAAGGGGCAGTCTGGGGCGATGCCTCCCAAATAAATAAGGGGATGGGCCCCGCGCCTTCCTTTCCGCCCCTAATGATTCCGCTCCTCGGAGCCTGTTTCAGGCGTATTTCCTTTTCCCGGTCAAGCGCCGCCGCCCCTTTTCGGATAGCTCTGTCATGGCATGTGCTTGTTTCATCTCCACAGCACGGTGAAAAATACAGCCTTTTTCTCCAGCTTTTCCATTAGCGGAATCCACGGCTAAGGGATTTCGCCGATTATTTCTTTGAAACTTCAAAGAAAAAACATCAACCATTTTTCATGACACAGCTTTTCGGATACGTTCACGAAGGAAAGGAAGAAAAAGGCTCGTTATAGCATGTGGTTGTTTCATCTCCACAGTACGGTGAACAATAGAGCTTTTTTCCTATTTTTCGCCTTGGTGGGATCCACAGCTAAGGCATTTTTCCGGTTATCCCTTTGGAACTTCAAGGAAAAAGGCATCAAACTTTTTCTATGACACAGCCAAGAAAAAAGCCCTCCGTTCCAATGGGGAAGGGAGGGCGGGCTTGGATGAGGGCAAATTTCAGGCAAGAACCCCGGAGGCAAAAGGCGGTTCCTGCGCAAAGCAAGGCAGGAGCTCGCGTATGCTCCAAACCGGAAAACCCGCCTGCTCCCATGCGAGGATCCCGCCTCCGAGCTGGTACGCCTTGCCCGGAGCGCTTCTTTCCAAGAGCTCGGCCTTGTTCCGCGTCCTATTCCCCGAACGGCAAAAAAAGACGACCGGCTTGCCGGAAAAACGGCTGTCCAGCCCGTCCCCGCGCTCCAATGCATCGAGGGGAACCAGCGGGCAGCCGGGGATCGCCCGTTTGAGGAATTCCTTTTCTGTACGGACATCCACGAAAAAGGCGCCACCATTGCGAAAAAGCGTCATGGCCTCTTGTGGGGACAATGTTTCCAACATCGGAAAAACCATTCGTTGAAGTCAGGGGAAAGGGGCGGCGTACAAGCCAAACGGCAGGGGCACGCCATGCGAAAAAGTGATGCCGCCCCCAAAGGCGGAAGAGCTATCGCACCTTCCGGCTTCTCCCGCCCAAGCGCACGCCATAAAACAGGGCACCCAAACGGATGCCCCGCCTTCTTTTACTTCAGGTGTTCGCCGGACAGCTTCTGCTCTCTGGAGCGCTGGGCCTTCTGCACGTTTTCCTGCAATTTTTCCAGCAGGTTCTTGCAGATAAGCTTCTGTTCCTGTGCGTATCCGCACAACTTCTTGTATTCATCCACGGAAATCCCGTGGGAGAGAAGGTGCTTTGCCGTCAGATTCTGGAATCCCCGGCCGCAGAGGCAGCACTGGACAACATCTTCCCCAATGGCTTCTTCAGGACGGACAACAAGGCTGCGTTTGGTGAATTTCTTCTTCGGCGCGGCGCTGGGGGCGGCCTCGGCAGCTTCCGGCATGGGCTCTTCAATGTTCACCTGTTCGCAAACAGGCTCTTCCATGTCCATTGCCGCCAGCTTGTTATTGGCCTGAATAAGCCCGGCTTTAAGAACGGTAAACTGTTCGATGATGAACGGGGTGGGCTGTTCGGGATATCTTTCCATAACCAGTTTCAGCAATTCGGCATCACTTATCATGTATTCACCTCCAAGTAGATTGCCTAGCAATGTAATCGACTTTTATCCCCTTGTATAGACCGTCTGGTCATAGAAGGATATTTTTTGTCTGATTACAATAAAAAATAGAACGCGGTGCAAGGAGGGTTATTCCGTTTACGAGAAGTTATCCAAGACAGAAAACCGGTTGTGCAGTCTTGCTTTGGAAACCGCAGGAGCGTTTGTCCCGTTTCCTGCAGGGGGGCAGCATCATGGAGACAGGGCTTATTCCGGCAAGGCAAGGATTGTTCCAAAACCATCATCATTTGCTTGCCTTTTCATGAGCCGACCTGTGTTCACAGGGATCGTTTTTCGGCTTATGCCGTACCGTAAGATACGGAGCCCCAATATCATCATGTTCCTAACAGCCTCTTCAACGCACTCAAGCAGATCCGCATTGCAGCAAACGGTAAAAAACGTTCCCTAGAAAAGATGGAAGGCGTCCATTCGGAAAAGGTATTGCGGGGCTCCTTTGCCTTGCGCAATCCTAAGAAGCTAGGATGAAGGCTTCTTTCTGCTTAGAAAAAAGCAATAGGATAATGAAAAACCTAGATTTTCTTTTAGAGGCAATCCCTAGCGGGAAGCCTTCTTTCCATAATTAAAGGCTCTGTCATGGTATGTGGTTGTTTCATCTCCACAGCACGCTGAAAGTACGGCTTTTTTATCCGTTTTTCCCATTGACGGAATCCACAGCTAAAACATTTTGTTGGTTATCCCTTTGGAACTTTAAAGAGAAAAGTATCAACCATCTTCTCTGGCACAGCCTAAAGAAAAAGCATCAGCCATTTTCTCTGGCACAACCTAGGCCGTGTCGTTATTTTATATAACTATTTGAAATTATTGAAAACAGTCTTTTTGTAGCTTGAAAGATAGTTAAATGATTTCAATAGATTATATCTGATTGACGACACGGCCTAGTCAAAGCCCCCCGCTTAGCTGGTGGTTTCTTGTTTCGGATACTTCGTATCCTCAACAGGCTGAAGCCCACAATGAAAAAGGATGCCCTTCCGAAACCGAAAGGGCATCCTTTTCACTATCTCGTGAAGCGCCGTACTCCGACACCGGCACGCTCAAGGTTTCTTCTGCCCAGCGCCGCCGAACAGTTCCCGGTACTCCTCGTCAAATTCTTCAAAGGACAGGGGCACTGGCTTCCCTTTCGCGGCACCGGCCCTCGCATGGACAAGCGAAGGGATCACGTCGGAAACGTCGTTGAACCCGTCCCGTGTATATGAAATTTCCACAGGGCGCCCATTCCGCCAGAACCGACAGATTACGGGATACGTTTCGTCAGGATTCCTGATCACATCGCAGACCATGCCGTACCCGTACGCGGCATCCAACACGCTGTCTCCGGCGATAAACCCCATATCAGCCTCCCTTCAGCCCGTCCCTTGCCGCTTGCGGCGCCGAAACGGGAAGATGGCTCCTTCATACGGCCTTCCGCCCCAAAAAGGAAGCCGTCAGGCTCCAAGTTCCTTGCGCTTGCGCCAGAGCGTCACGGTGTTGATTCCAAGCAGTTCGGCGGCCCGCTCCATGCTGACGCCGAGCCCGAGCACACGCCGGATGTGTTCCGCTTCCAGCTCGCGCAGGGTCAGGATATGCGGCCCCTCATCCGGGCCGGGCCGCATCCCTTCCCCGGCGGTCAGCGCGGGCGGCAAATCAGCCAGCGTCACTTCGCGCCCGGCGGCGAGCAGCGCGACCCGCTCCATGACGTTCCGCAGTTCCCGGACGTTGCCGGGCCAGCCGTACCTCAACAGAGCCTGACGCGCGGCCTGAGACAGGGTGGGCGGCGTGCCGTACTTGGCAGAAGCGGAACGCAGCAGCTTCGCGGCGAGGGGTTCGATGTCCTCAGGGCGCTCCCGCAACGGCGGAACCGTACATTCAAAGACGTTCAGCCTGTAGTACAGATCTTCGCGGAACGCCCCGGACTTCATCATGGCGGCAAGATCCCGGTTTGTTGCGGCAATGATGCGCACGTCCAGCCGGATAGGTTTGTTGTCCCCGACCCGCTCAATGACTTTATCTTCAAGGAAACGCAACAGCTTGGACTGTGCCGTAGCCGAAAGCTCCCCGATTTCGTCAAGGAACAGGGTGCCGCCTTCCGCCAGCTCGAATTTGCCGGCCTTATCGCGCACCGCTCCGGTAAAAGCCCCCGAACGTGCCCGAATACTTCGGATTCAAAAAGGTTTTCCGCAATTGACGTGCAGGTTACTTCCACAAAAGGCTTGTCCGCCCGCGCCGATCTCCTATGGATGGAGCGGGCCAGCTCAGTCTTGCCCGATCCCGTCTCGCCGGACAGCAGCACGGTGGCATCGCTCGGCGCGATCCGTTCCACGACGGACTGGAGCGCCTGGCATTTCGGCGAAGTCAGCCCGTCAAACCAGTCGCCGGAACCGGCCCGCAAGCGCGAGTTTTCCCGCTGGAGGTCTACCAGCATCTCTATCTTGCGGATGAGGTGTTCCAACTGTTCGGTGGAGAATGGTTTCGGCAGATAATCGTAGGCCCCGGCTTTGATGGCGGACACGGCGTTTTCGTATGAGGCGAAAGCGGTCATGACTACGCAGATCATCTCAGGCCAGCGCGCATGCGCATCCCGCACCAGCTCCACCCCGGACATGCCTTCCATGCGCATGTCCGTCAGCAGCAAGTCCGCGCCCTTCTCTTCCAGCGCCTTGATTGCTGCTTCCGCGCTCTCCACGCCCACGGGTTGGCAACCCATCATTTTCAGGCCAAGCATCAGCGTCCGTACGATCCCCGGATCGTCGTCCGCCACCAGAACTCGCAGCATGTGGGACTCCTTATGAGGATGAATGGGGGAGGGGAGAGGAAACCTTTCTGGAGAAGTTCCTCTCCCCTCCCCCAAGCCCCCTCCTCTCTCCCTCCCAAGACTTTTGACTTTATTGAATCCCTGTTGGCGTTTTTCCCTGATATGAAGGAGGAGAACGCTTAATTTTTTGGGCTGTGTTACAGGAAGCGGCTGATGCTTTTTTCCTTGAAGTTGCAAAGGAATAACCCGCAAAATGCCTTAGCCTTGGATTCCGCCAAGGGGAAACTGGAAAAAAGGCTGTATTTTTCACCGCGTTGCGGAGGTGAAACAGCCACATGCTATGACGGAGCCTTTTCGGACGGGCTCTAAAACTCTGGTGTTTTCTTCGGCTTTATGGTTTTTCTGGGAGGAATTTCAAGTGTGGAAGAGGGTGGAGTGTTCCCTCTGTACGCGCTGGGATAAGCGCATAACTAAAATGGCGGGAATCATAGTCAGTGGTTCCTTCTGCGCGCAGGGATAAACGCGAGTCCACCCCACCGTATTGTGCATGCTGGAGTTCCTCCTACGTACGCGGGGATGAGCGTTCTGGGTTGGGCCACCGGGACGGGCTGGTGTTCCCTCTACGCGCGCGGGGATAAGTGACACAGGGGCATAAGACGCCATAGAGGGCTGCAGTTCCCTCTATGCGCATGGGGATAAGCGGTTTGGGGTTGGACACAGGGTGTTTTCGTAAGGCTCTGTTATAGTTTGTGGTTATTTCATCTCCACAGTGCGGTGAAAATACAGCCTTTTTATCCAGTTTTCCCCTTGGCGGGAGCTACGGATAAGGCATTTTGTCGGTTATCCCTTTGGAGCTTGAAGGAAAAAAGGCATCAACCATTTTCTACAACACAGCCTTTCGTAATTGTCGGAGGCGGTATTTATGACGGATTTTTTGAGTTCACCGGTGGGGATGGCTCTGCTTGCGGGGTGCTGTACATGGGCGTTTACCGCATTCGGAGCGGGCATGGTCTACACCGCGAAATCGTTTTCCCGCCGGACGCTTGATGTGATGCTCGGTTTCGCGGCGGGTGTGATGGTCGCGGCCTCCTACTGGTCGCTGCTCGCCCCCGCTCTGGAGATGAGTTCCCATCTCGGCCGATTGGCCTGTATTCCCGTGGCGCTGGGTTTTCTTGCCGGGGCGGGGGTATTGCGTCTGGTCGACTTCATCCTGCCGCACATCCATCCTACGGAAAACGTCCCTGACGGCCCGCCTTCAAAGCTGCCCCGCAGCGCCTTGCTCGTGTTTGCCATTACCTTGCACAATATTCCAGAAGGGCTCGCCGTGGGCGTAGCGTTTGGGGCGGCGGCCTCCGGCGCTCCCGAAGCCAGTATAGCCGGGGCTATGACCTTGATGTTCGGCATGGGGCTGCAAAACATACCTGAGGGCGTGGCCGTATCCGTGCCTCTGCTTCGGGAGGGCTTTTCCAAAAATCGCGCCTTCTTCTTTGGGCAGTTTTCCGGCATCGTCGAACCTATAGCCGCTGTTTTCGGGGCGCTGGTCGTGGGTATTGCCCAGCCCATTCTGCCCTTTGCGCTGGCTTTTGCTGCTGGGGCCATGATTTTTGTGGTCGTCGAAGAAGTGATCCCCGAATCCCATGCTTCCGGGCACGGGGATGCGGCCAGTCTCGGCGTCATCATTGGGTTTGTGGTGATGATGTGCCTTGATGTGGCGTTGGCTTAGAGGTTGATTGGGGGAGGGGAACTGGGCCCATTTTTCAGCAAGGGGCCCTTCCCCTCCCCAAACCCCTCCCTTTCCCCTCCAAAGACTTTTGACTGGTGGGGAGGCCGCGCGAAGGGAGTTCGTTCCCTTTTTGGTTCGCTCTTGGTAAGAAAAGGCTGTGTTATAGAAAATGGTTGATGCTTTTTTCCTTGAAGTTCCAAAGGGATAACCGGCAAAATGCCTTGGCCGTGGATCCCGCCAAGGGGAAAACCGGAGAAAAAGGCTGTATTTTCATCGCACTGTGGAGATGAAACAACCACAAACTTTAACAGAGCCTTTGAATTTCAGGTAATTGAGATACGGCTTCCCTTGCGGGAGCGGATGCCTCGGTTTGCCGGGCGCTGGCCTTTCGGCCGAAAAAATGTTGTAACGATTCCGATTGATGTGGAAACGCGGAATGGCGTTTTCGTCCGTCGGTCGGGAAACCTTTTACCTTCTGGAGCCGTCCCATGCCTCATACTCTTGCCCAGAAAATCCTTCAGGCCCACACGGATGAAGAAGTCCGTGAAGCCGGGCAAATCGTCAACTGCCATCTTTCCGGCGTGCTCGCCAACGACATCACCGGGCCGCTTGCCATCAAGTCCTTTCGGGCGATGGGCGCGACCAAGGTGTTCGACAAGGATCGCGTCTTTCTGGTGATGGATCACTTCACCCCGCAGAAGGACATCGATTCCGCCAATCAGGTGATGGTGACCCGCAAGTTCGCGCAGGAAATGGGCGTCACCCACTATTATGAAGGCGGGGACTGCGGCGTCGAGCACGCCCTCCTGCCCGAACAGGGCCTTGTGAAGCCCGGCGACCTCGTGATCGGCGCGGACAGCCACACCTGCACCTACGGCGGCCTCGGCGCGTTTGCGACCGGCCTCGGCTCCACGGACGTCGCCGCAGGCATGGCGCTCGGCAAGCTGTGGTTCAAGGTGCCTCCGACCATCCGTGTGGAATTTGAAGGCAAGATGCCCAAATGGCTGCGCGGCAAAGACCTGATCCTGCGGCTCATCGGCGACATCGGCGTGGACGGCGCCCTCTACAAGGCGCTGGAATTCGGCGGCGAGACCCTCTCCGAGCTTGATGTCGAAGCGCGCCTCTGCATCTCCAATATGGCGATTGAAGCGGGCGGCAAGTGCGGCCTGTTCCCGTCCGACGAGAAAACGCTCGCCTATTGCCGCGATCACAACAACCCCGACGCAAAACTCATTGCAGCGGACGCCGGTGCGACGTATGAAAGGATCGTGCGCATCGATGTGAGCGGCATGGAGCCGCAGGTGTCCTGCCCGCACCTGCCCGAAAACACGAAGCCCGTTTCCGAAGTCAAGGACGTGACCATCAATCAGGTGGTCATCGGTTCCTGCACCAACGGGCGCATTTCCGACATGCGCGACGCCGCCGAAGTGCTCAAGGGCCGCAAGGTCGCCAAGGGCGTGCGCTGCATCGTCCTGCCCGCGACGCCCGCCATCTGGCGTCAGGCCATGAAGGAAGGGCTGTTTGAGATCTTTACCGATGCCGGCTGCATCGTCGGCCCGCCCACCTGCGGCCCCTGCCTTGGCGGCCACATGGGCATCCTCGGCGACGGCGAGCGCTGCATCGCCACCACCAACCGCAACTTCCGCGGCCGCATGGGCAGCCTCGAAGCCGAAGTGTATCTTGCCAGCCCCTGTACGGCTGCGGCTTCCGCCGTCACCGGCGTGATCACCAGCCCCGAAAAGTTGTAATGCCGTCCGGCCGGGCTGCCCCGCAGGGCGGCCCGGAGCACGAGGCGCACCGGAGCGGCTCCGCCCGGCCGCCTCGGTTTCGCCGCATCCTTTCGGGGTGCGCGGATCCCGTGGATTTTTCTAGCGTGAGTACTACAGGAGAACCATATGCCTTTCACTGGTGTATCGCATAAAGTCGGTGAACATATCGATACCGACGCCATCATCCCGGCCCGTTTCCTTGTGACGACCGATCCCAAGAAGCTCGGCGAAAACTGCATGGAAGGCCTTGAGCACGGCTGGGTCAAGCGCGTGCAGGTGGGCGACATCCTCGTGGCCGAGCGCAACTTTGGTTGCGGCTCTTCCCGCGAGCACGCCCCCATCGCCATCCTCGGCGCGGGCATGAAGGCCGTCATCGCGCACAGCTTCGCCCGTATCTTCTACCGTAACGCCTTCAACATGGGGCTGTTGCTGCTGGAATCGGCGACGACGTGAACAAGATCAAGGACGGCGACAAGCTCGAAGTCAGCCCCGAAGAGGGCCTGATCAAGAACCTGACCACCGGCGAGACCATCAAGG
>ENA-OQDA01000395-OQDA01000395.1-human-gut-metagenome-genome-assembly--contig:-NODE-395-length-18223-cov-5.472480_pt1 | contig 18223 bp, 20 predicted proteins | sample MGYA00242771_ERZ504603 | MGnify/ENA primary metagenome ERZ504603 (study PRJEB26092, sample SAMD00036328) | human gut metagenome | host: Homo sapiens | study: EMG produced TPA metagenomics assembly of...
TTCGGGGGTTATCTCACCTAACTCATTGAATTATTGTACCGTACCAAATGTCATTGTTGAAAACGTATCCGATAATCGGGGACAAAACAAGAGACAAAAGCAAGCACGAGTAACGGCAGGGGATATGGCTTACTGCCGTTACTCGTGAGTAGACAACGCTTTCTGTTTGAATCCCTGATGGGATTCAAACCCAACCGTCTTTGTCAGGCATGTTCCGGGAACAAAGGGACGCGCCAGACAACAATTCTACATTGCAGGATTACCTGTTTCACCGGCATCTTCCGCATCGTCAGCGGAGCCGTTACTTCCGGCGTCCTCCGAATCTCCCTCGTCATCGGATGCAGCATCCAGCTTGTGGGCAACGTCATCAACCATAAATGCGGCAGCGGTCAACGCTGTGGCACCGGCGACCACACCGGCAAAGAAATAACCAAGCTTGCTCATAAAACCCTCCTTGTAGGGATACTCTTGTTGATACCACAAGAGGCGAGAACCAATGTCCCCGCCTCATGCCTTTCTCGCTTCTTTAAAGGTGTTCAGTCACGCCACTTTTCTCTGACCGCTTCAAGAACGGCAATGACAACCGGAATCCACGGGATGAAATTCATTGGTTTCTCCTTGCAGTTATGGGTTAAAAACGGATCAAAGGACCCCGCTTTGGGAAACGGCAGGATATCCAGGGACGGCAGCCAAAACACAGCGGGACTTTGCTGAGAATGCCCATTTGGCAAAGCCGACAATCAGACAAGATTTTCATACGTTTTCTCCCTGTTTGTGTATGAGCGCATCGTGCAGGATGGTGAACATGGAAGGAGCCAATTCAGCAATATCGTTGATGACCCTGCTTCCTTTGCCGGGAAGCAGGGTCTGGATGGATATGGTGTGTATGCCGATGCCGTAAACTTCCATCCCCGCATCCTTGACGGCCCGGATGGCGGTTTGGGTGAGCTTCAGGTCATCCGGTTCGCCGTCGCTTATCAGCACAACGATTTTTCGGGGTTCCGTCATGGAGTGAAGCTGTTGCAGTACCCACCACAAGGCCGCATCCATTGGGGTACTGCCTCCGGTTTTCATCGTGAACCTGGTATGCAACTTCTGACCGTGCAGCAGGACGGGAGCAACGGTTTGCCAGTGTCCTTGCTGTTCCGGCGAATCCGGAACAGGATTGCCGGGGAAGGCGGTAACGCCCACACTGACGCCTGGTATGGCTTGCAGAGCTGACGCCACGGCAAAGCATGCCTTGACCGCCAAAGCTATGGGCTTGCCGTTCATGGAACCGGAGGCATCCAGCAAAATGTGGACGGCGGTGTTCACACCGGCTTTCTCGCCTTTGCGCAGAAAGACCTTTGCATTTCCGGTCGCCAGGCTATGCAGCCTGCGGATGTTGAGCGCACCCGTATACGCGCTGTGATTCCTGACGGAACGGATACTTTGCATCAGGGCTTGCAGCCTGGTCCGCAGCGCCGTTGTCGCCTGCCGGGAATCGTTTAGTTCGTCCGGTGAAAGAGGTTGCGTGGTTTGGGGAGTCGCCACAGCAATCTGAACTCGCTCTCCTCCGTTTTTCCCCAAATTGGAGAGCATTTGCTGTAACTGTTCTCCCACCCCGGAGGGAAAGATATCGCTATTCGCATCAGTGGAAACCAGCTTTTGCAAACTTTGCAGTGCCTGTCTGGGGGCCGTTGGGGCGCCTGTTTGACCGAAGGATGGATCTGACTCCACTTCTGGCAAAGCATTGGAAGTTCCCTGTCCCGTATGGCTATGCTCTTGTTTCTGTTGTTCCTCCATGACCTGGGCGTACTTTCTGATGATATTTGCGATTTCACAGGCAAAGCCAAAGGTGTCCTGCGTGCTTGCGCACTGTTTCGGACCCAATCGCAAAACCGGTTCCAATTCATGAGTTAGACCGGGATAATGGATTTCCGCCGAAGCTCTGAGGCAATCCCTTTCTGCACCCAATTCCCCCACGTCCCAGGAACGAACAGTGATGAGCAGCCAGTCCAGAATAAGCAGGGCCGGATCTGGAGCAGCGGCTTTCTGTTTGCTTTTTTCGGTTTTGGGGAGAAAAAGATGCTTGATGAGCCACTGAAAATTCTCCCGACAGCCGGGATAGATGCCTGACAGGACATTTTCCACGCGGTGATCTTCCAGCATATTCCAGATGTGTTTTTCCAGCGGAGTCACATTGGCCGTGTTCAGAGTGTCAAAATCCGTGGCCCTGATATGGGCTGCTTCGTGATCCAGATAGCCACGGATCAGACCAATCAGGGTTTCATCTCCATCCAGAGGAAGGCTCGGCAACTGAATGATGTTGCCGTTGGTGAATGCCGTATCGCCACCAATGCGCACCTGCACTCCGTACTTGCGCCCCAGGACAGACGCGAGCAGGGGCAAGGCTTTTATAATGTGTTTGGGATTCATGTTTCCTCCAAAAACAAGAGCCCCTTTGAACTTCAGTGCTCAAAGGGGCTGGCGTCAGTATGGTTTGGTTGGTTATTTACCATAGGCCGTGACTCTCAATGACCGGCAACAAAGGGGCATCGTCAAACAGCGCGTCCTTCCGCAAGTCCTCTTTGCGCCGCTCAGATTCCACCTGCACGGCGCACTCGGCCAGAAGCAGCGACTCCAGAATCTTGTGGCTGTTCTTGCGTCCATCCAGAATCATTTGTCCATGTTCCATGAGCGCCTGCGGGCTTTGCAGGAGTGAAACCAGACCTTGCAGCATGACAAGAGTGCTGCCGGTAATGGCTCCGCGTTTGGGAATGCTGCGGAAAGCCGTATCCAGCAGTTCGGCCACAGGCGCAACGCGCGGCTCCACAAAAGTCAGTCCCATGAGTTTGTCATACATGGCTTTCAGCGGTGACAACGCCTTGCGGGTAATCTCGGTTTTCCCGGCATAGCAGCGATGCCATGCTTCCCCGGCTGCTTTGGCGATTTCATCAAAAAGAGTCCCGCCAAGCCGGTCAATATCCTCCTTCAGATTATCCATGTTGCGGTCTACCGCTTCCGGCTGCGCCACCTGAAACACCTGCCAGCGAAAATCCAGTCTGGAACGCACATACTCCTCGCTGACCGTGGAACCGGCGATGATGTTGCCCCATTGCGGATGCCTGGCAATCCAGTCCCGCACGGACTGCTCATAGCGTTGCAGAAAAGATTCCTTGGCCGCATTGAACTCGTCGCGGATGACGGCCAATTCCCGCATGATGTCGTCAATGCGCGTATCCGGCACTGCCCATCCGCTGAGAAAACGGATTCCGCTTCGCTCCAGCACGCTCACGGCCCGCGCCTTTAGTGTGGTGAAGCTGCGCAGGTCTTCAGGGTTGCAGACGCGCTTGCTGCCAAGCGAGGCCAGGTCTTCGGGCGGAAGTTCCGCGCCGCCCAAATCAAGCGGAACCAGTTTCTTTCTGGCTGTCCAGATGTGGATATCGAGATTGACCACAAGCAAATGGTCAAGAACTGTGATGTCTGTCATGGTACCTCCTCACGGGATTTTGTGGAAATGTCTTACGATTGCGGGAAGATGCGTTGCGCCAGTTCGTGGAGAACCGCTTTGGTTTCCTTGCAGGCGCGAAAGCCCAAAGCCCGATCAAGAGCATAGGCCACCGGCTGGATGCCCTGCTTTGCAAGGGGCTGATAGCGTAGAATCAAGTCCGCCCAGCGAAGTAAAGAACGTGTGCTGAAGGTAACTTCAATGCTGTTGCCTCTGTAACTGTTTTCGGCTTCGCCCATAAACAGACGGCGGACCTCATTAGCGTATTCCACCATTTTTTTGCGAAGCATATCCGGCAATTGCGGAGCGATTTTTTTCAGCAATCGCAGTTCGATTTCGGGTACGGGGTAGCTCACTTCGCAGACCGTGAATCTGTCCATAAGCGCCAGATTCATGCGAAGCGTTCCCTGATACAGGCCGGTTTCGTCGCTGCCGCCGTTGGTGTTGGCCGTGGCCGCGAATCGGAACATGGGGTGCGGTTCAATCAATTCTCCCTGATTTTCCGGGATGCACAAAGGCTGTCCGTCCAGAATACCGTTCAGCCCTGCGGCGGTTGCAGGCTCCAGCAAATCAAGTTCGTTCAGGAGCAACAAGCCGCCAAAGCGCATGGCAAGGGCAAGAGGGCCGTACTCAAAGACCATATTGCCGTTCTGCACGGAGAGGTGCCCGACCAAATCTTGAAACTCCAGATGATTATGCCCGGTGACTTCAAAAGTGGGATAGTTCAGGCGGGCCGCCAGTTGGTTGATCATGCTGCTTTTGCCCGCTCCTGCCGGGCCGCATACATACAGCGGCGATGGGGGAGCGATAAACCAGACCACCAGGTCGCGGCTGTGCTCATGGAACACATAGTCAGGGTTTAGTTTGGGGGTGAACGGCGAAGGCTGTGCATAGCCCTTTACCGGGGTGCCGGACGGAGTTCCGCTGAACACCGTTCCGGCGTCCATCTCGACTTCTTGAAGCGATGCGAGAATATCATGTTGCTGACTCATAAAACCATCCTTGAACGGGGGTTGAAGTGTTTGCTTGTATGTGTTACAAATGAACACACAGAAGGAGACAATTATGACTCAGGCGACGTATACTTTTCGGGTTGACGAAAGCTTAAAGGAAGCCTTTGCCAGTATTGCTCAGGCCAACGACCGTTCCGGCGCGCAGTTGTTACGGGACTTTATGCGCCGGTATGTGCAGGAACATGCGGACACGTTGAGCTATGACCAGTGGTTCCGGGCCAAGGTGGCCGAAGGCATAAAGGCTGTGGAAGAAGGCCGCGTGGTCAGCAATGAAGAAGCCAAGCGCCGTTCCATGAAACTGCGTGAAGAATTGCTGGCCCAAGCCCGATGATGTCTGTGCTCTGGACCGAGGTCGCGCTTGCGGCCAGAGATGGCCTCGTCCGCTATATAGCGGAAGACAATCTGACCGCAGCTTTGCACCTGCTTGACCATTTCGATGCCGTGGGTGATCAGTTAGAAAAATTTCCTCTGAGCGGACGGCAGGGGCGAATGCCCGGCACCCGTGAAATGGTGGTGCATGAAAACTACATCGTGGTCTATATGCTTGACCAGGATGTCGTTCATATCGTTAATGTGCTGCATGCAGCTCAGGATTGGCCGCCAGCATAGAAAATCAGCCCCAAACAATGCTGCGGTTCAGACACATGTTAAAGGGATTTTCCCAAAATCCGCCCCGATACTCGGTATCGTCATCAGATTCACCGACACGGATAAAGAGATAATCCTCTTCGTCCAGGTCTTGCAGTAGGTTTTCCATGAACGCCACATCCGGGTAATCGTCATACCATTTGAGGGATTCCCAAAGCCAGGCCACGGCTCCGTCAGCTTCCCGCTTGTCGCGGGAAGAGTTCAGGAGTTCATGGATATTTTTGTCCGCTCGGCATGAGGCTCAAGCGCGGTCAGTCCGGCATCCAGAACTTTCTTGCCTGTGGCAGTGAGGCAAAGGCCCACATCAGAATAGTATCCCATGCGTGTTTTCCTTTTTCTGTTTCTATTGACAGTGGTTACAGATTGATACCGTTGAAGATAAAATTCTCCAGTCGGCATAAGTAAGAGGGTTCTCCATCGGGATCGTCCGTGGTATGCAGCGTTTGCAAGAGCGCAATTTGTTCCTCACATGACACATTCAAAAAACCTTCGACAGGATCAAGCTCGACAGTTTTGTAGTAGTTCTCATCGTTGCCCTTGAATACGCAGCGCGACCATCCGTCTGTTCCGATAAAACGGAGCGTTATTTTCTTTGACATACAGATTCTCCTCTCAGTTGATTGCATTGATGACAAGTCGTGAAAAAGCCCGACCTTCCTGTTCGCAACGGGTCAGGAGGTCTTCCGCGTTTTCTTCTCCACGGGATCGGGTCAATTCCTCACGCAGGCGGTCACGGTTCAGGGTACGCCGTCCGCTTGAGGTTGTGACGCGAAAGCGGTGACTGCCGGTGTTGATCCAGTTGCCTTGCATGGTTGAGAGCGCGTAAACGTCCTTCAGCCCGCTTTCCAGGGCTTCAATTTCCGCATCCAAAGCGGAGCGGGAATTTTTGAGCCGGACAAGCCGATCCAGTTCAGGTTGCCATTCGGGTTGATACTCTCCATCATGGAACTTGGGGCAGTCGGCGTTCCAGTCGCAATACGCGCACAGAGCGTGAAAGCCCGTGGCGTGGGGCACAGCGTTGATGTCGAGCTGGCCGTTTTCCACGGCCTGCTTATGCTGCCAGAGGGTTTCAGCCGTGTTCAGGCAGAGATCGCGTATGGCGGCGTTGGGGAGATAGGGGCCGAAGGCTTTGGCGTCGGACATAGACAGGCACAGCACCCAGGCTTCCATATCCACAGCGGTTGGTTCCGCAGGCATGACAAGGCCGAAACGGGCCTTACACAACTGCGGCATGGTCAGATTGCTATGAAGAATCGTTCCATTTCCATCTCTCAGGCTGAACACGGGCATATTCCAGAACTCGGCCAGAAAGCTTGCCTGTCCGTAAAGCTGTGTTTCATACGAAGTATAGAGAGTTTCCGGCAGACGTTCCGTGCTTTTGAGTTCCAAAATCCGCACGGCGGGGTGCGGCTTATCCCATACCAGAGTAAAATCGAGATGCGCTTTGATGGGAACGCCGTTGTGAATAAAAGCAAGCTCCAACTGCGGCAGAATGTGAAGGTTGTGAACGGCAAGAGTCTGGCCGATGCCGTATTCAAGCCAGTGCCCGCGTTGCAGGGTCAGGAGTTTTTGCAGGCTGCCCTGCGGACATGGGGATATTTTATTCAGCAGGGCCGCTCTGGGACATTCCAAAGCTCTGCCGATGTCTGAAAGGCCGACATACGTGCTCCTGTCGCCAAGGGCCAAGGCCGTTGCACGTTCCGCATGGAGATGCAATCCCCTATGGAGCAGGGGTCAGCAGGCCGTTTGCCTTGTCGGATGGTGTGTGCATACATGTCTCCCATTGTCATGCCGCATCAGTATATTTCCACCACATTTTGCGCTGTGCGTTCCATTTGAAGCCAAGGCCCATGAGCAAATCCTTCTTGGGTTGGGTATTGCCGGAAGCGATGATGTAGGTGCGTCCGTCTGTGGAAGTGATGTTCTGATAGGTGATACCGTCGATTTTCGGCAGGCCGGAGTTTTCTTCTCGTGCCGGAGGAGTATTCCGCGCCTGGTTGCGCTCATGGGCGGGAGTTCTGGACTTTCTTGCGGATTGCGGCATTTTTGCGCCTTCGCCGTCATCATCTTCTGTGACGATGCCGAGCATGGCGCACAGCGCATAGCGGCGGGCGTAGGTTTGTGCCGAGCCGTAGCCCTGCGGGTCAGCCCTGGGCAAAGGCACGACAGCGAGTGAACTGTGCCACTGGCCGGATTCCGCATGAATAAGTTTGGTCGCCAAGCCCAGGTGGCCGGTTTCCGCAGGCACGGGAAATTGGGTCACCAAAATGCCATTGGTAAGCAGTGCCGCCCTGCATGTATCCATCACGCTGTTGAGGGTCGCGTAACTGCTTTTGGTGAACGGATTTTCAGCGTCCTTGAGGGCTGGTTGAAGTTGGGACTGCACAGCCAGCAATGCCTTTGCCAGTTCGGTGATGTCCTGGGACTGATAGGATTCCATAGATTGCCTCCTGAAATGCAAAATCCCCATCCGGCGTGAACCGGACAGGGATTGTGCGATGTTTTGGGAATTATTCTGCTATTTCAATGGGGTAATATATACACGAACAACACTGAACTTCATAGGTTACTTTTTTGGTGTAGTTGCCCTCAACTATTACGCCCATTCCACATATCAAATCATAAGAATGGGTAATTTCAAGCGCATTTTGCAAGGGTGTTACCTCTATAAAATTACTTCTATCCATTTTTATATCATCATTGGTGCAGATCAATTTTCCACCTTGAGCACTGCATGTGCCTTCAAATTCACACATATTCCCAGAATCAGGATTGACGGTTGAGATGGCTATAGGCATTCTTTTCGTCGAAGGGTTTGTTGGCGAAAGGATGAGTTGCCCGGTAAAGCCTTCCTGCTGATAGACATATGTTCCAAAAATGGTTTGCTGTTCTTTTTTTCGTGTTGCCGGGCCGATATACGGTGTATCGCGGCGTGCTAAAACAGATTGACGAAATTGTTCGTCAGCCTGTCGTTGTGCCTGAACTCTTTCCAATTCTGCTTGTTTCGCAGCATTCATGGCATCATACTGACGTTGAATAAATACCTGTACTTGTTCTGATAATGCCCCATTGTACCATATGGTTTGAATTGTAAAATTTATAGGAGATAATGATTTCAAGACAAGCTGCACTTCACTACCATCTGAACTTTTATCTGAAGTGACAAATCGAAAGTCGGCAAGGCGAAGTTCATTATCTTTTATCACAGAGGCGAGTTCAAAAGAAACATTTTGGAGAATTCCATACTTAGCACCATCCTGAGAAAATTTTTCATAACTAACTTTACCCTGAGCATAGTAATTAGCATTTGAAGTTTTTTCGGGTACCAAGTCCGTTATTTCTCCTCTAGCTGATAAGGTGATGCACTCGGTGCGATCATCGAATTTGAATCCATCTATTTGATATATAACTATGGGCATTTTTTCCCATGTAACCGATATATCCCTATTGGAAGGAAGCACTCCAACTACCTGCAATGCTTTTTTATCAGCTCTGCTTAAAATGTATTTCTTAAAATAATAGTCGAAACTCTTGATACCCGCATTCGGAAGTGTTTCGGTAAAATGTTCATTTTGATGAATCTGGCGGAAACCTCTTTCCATCGTGGCCGATGACACCCGTGGTGTTTCTCCCCTGTAGTCAAAACCTAAGAATGCCGTTTGATAGGATTTCCCATCAGCAGCAATCATAAACTGTGCTACAAGCTCGACTGTGAACCCGGCGGAATCAAGAGACCGTGCAATTTCTTTGAATACGCTATCAGGCGTACCCGAAAAATGCGGTTTTATCCGTGATAATACAAGGCTGAGGTTTGAATATTTTCCCCTGAATTCAACGTACTTCTGGCCCCGATCTGTTTCGTGAAGCGTCCATTTGCCGTCTTGGCAGTATTGGTAGGTGTCAAAAAGTTTGCCTATGGTCACGCTCCGGTCAGAGGGTAGAGGTGTATCCTTGAGGTCGGAAATTTCCGATGCCGTAAAAAAGGCGGCATATCCGGCCAGAGGGCAGCCCAAAAGCAGAACGAGGCAACATGTTACGGTTGCAGCAAAAAAGCGTCTCATTTTTTACTCCCTTGCGTACCCCCATCCCGGAAGTGAGCCGAGATGGAAAGTTCATTTCTTACGGAAATTGGCTCCGACAGTCTCTCTTATTCTTAGCTTTAAGTCAATAATTCTTAGTTAAAAAGCCGTTCATGACACTCCTAACGCAAGCTATGATTTAGCTGTCAAAAAGGAGTGATTTGTGAGTTCCAGAAAAATTCAGAAACTGGCCGCTATCGTCGGCACAAACATAGCCCGCCGGAGAAAAGCCGTTGGGCTTACCCAGGAGCAGCTTGCGGAAAAGCTCAGTATCAGCGGAGCATCCCTGTCCAGAATTGAAAAAGGCATGGCCGCGCCACGGTTCCCCAGACTGGAAGAACTTGCCGAAATTTTAGGCTGCCACGTTGCGGATTTGTTTAGGAAGGAGGGGGATCCCCTCAGTGTGAAGCTGGATACGGTGGAGGATATGCTTCGGTCTCTACCGGCCAGTACGCAGGAAGACTTGGTATATCTGATGATTACGGCTATTCAGACCGTCAAAAGAGCCGGACGGAACCGGGAGGAAGTTACCCTGATTGCGGTCAGCAAGACAAAACCGGTCGAAATGCTTTCCGAAATCTATGATCTTGGCGAACGCAATTTCGGTGAAAACAAAGTGCAGGAGCTGACAGAAAAAGAGGAAGTGCTGCCAAAGGATATCCACTGGCACATGATCGGTCATCTGCAGCGGAATAAAGTAAAATACATTGCAGGAAAAGTTGCCCTGATTCATTCTGTCGATTCTCTTCGTCTGGCAAAAACGATCAGTGAGGAAGCGGTAAAGCACAACTGCGAAATCCCGATCCTGATCGAGGTAAACGTTGCCGGCGAGGAAAGCAAGTTTGGTGTCTCCGTAGAGGAAACCCTTCCATTGATTGAAGAAATCGCAAAACTTCCGGCAATTCATGTGGAGGGACTTATGACCATTGCACCGTATGTGGAAGATCCAGAAGAAAATCGTCCGGTTTTTCGCAAATTAAAGGAATTAAGTGTTGACATTGCCGCCAAAAACATTAATAATGTACGTATGGCCATTTTGAGCATGGGCATGACCGGCGATTACGAAGTAGCAGTAGAAGAAGGCGCCACTTTAGTACGGGTTGGAACCGGAGTCTTTGGCGAACGGGATTACAGTAAAAGATAACAGGAAGCCTTTCCAAGAAGAGTGACCCCGCGCATTCTGCACGGCTGTCTGGCCAAATGCCACAGGACTAAAAATAGGAGAGTATAAGAATGAGTGTTTTAGACAAATTTCTGGATGCCATCCGGCTGAACGACGATTACGAGGAAGAGGATGCTGATTCGGATAGCTTCTTCGATGAAGAAGACGATGATATAGAAGAAAAACCAAAGAAACGTTTCTTCCGTAAACTGGAGAACGAGGATGAGGACGAAGAGGAAGAGCTGCAGGCGAAACCGGTTCACACTGCACCGCGTAAACAGCCGGCGCCAAAGACCACCGCTTCAAGCCAGGCTGCTGCTGCACGAGCTCCAAAGCCAGCTGCCCCGGTTTCCTCGAAAGTTACTCCAATGAGAAAGAAAGCAGGTGCATTAAATATGGAAGTATGCGTCATCAAACCGGCTTCCATGGAGGATACCCGTGAAATCGCGGATACGCTTCTGGCCGGATGTACCGTTGTCCTTAACTTAGAAGGCATTGATGTGGATATTGCCCAGAGAATCATTGATTTCTGCTGTGGTGCATGCTACTGCATGAGCGGAAGTCTGCAGAAAGTTTCCAGCTATATTTTCATCCTGACACCGTCCAGTGTAGAAATTTCCGGCGACATCCAGGATATCTTAAGCGGAGCTTTTGATCTTCCAAATATCCGTACCGATTATTAAAGAAATTTATCTTTGCAGTAAATTAAAATGGATCCACTGGATCAATTATTGATTTACTTAGTAACAAAGGAAAAGCATCAGATGCAGGATTCTGATGCTTTTTTCATGAAAGAACATACAGGAGGCATAATTTATGAAAACACTTACCGTTAAAAGAGAAGGCACATCTACTGAATTTTCTTATGAAATTGTCTGGGACGGCAGCTACGAACGCCTCGCCGGCTGTGTGGAGAACTTAAAACTCCCTGCAAAAAAGGCCTGCATTGTCACAGACAGCACGGTTTCAGAACTGTATCTGGAAGAGGTAAAAAATGTACTGTCCCCGCTGTTTGAGACCGTAACCGCATTTGTTTTCCCGGCTGGTGAAGCAAGCAAAAATCTGGATACCGTCAAAGATCTGTACACGCATCTGATTGAAAACCACTTTGAGAGAAAAGACATTTTATTCGCACTCGGCGGCGGTGTCGTTGGGGATCTGACCGGCTATGCGGCGGCAACGTATCTGCGCGGCATTGATTTCATCCAGCTTCCGACGACACTGCTTGCACAGGTAGATTCCAGCGTTGGAGGAAAAACGGGCGTCGATTTCGACCAGTACAAAAATATGGTCGGTGCATTCCATCATCCACGTCTTGTCTATATGAATATGGCAACCTTAAAATCCCTGAACGGCGATCAGTTTGCCTGCGGTATGGGAGAAGTCCTGAAAACAGGTCTGATCCGCGATGAAAAATTCTACGTCTGGACCATCAATCACATGTCTGAGATCGAAGAGCGGATTGAGCCGGTATTAACGAAAATGATTCAGAAATGCTGCGATATCAAACGCCAGGTTGTAGAAAATGACCCAACAGAACAGGGAGAGCGTGCCGTTTTAAATCTTGGCCATACGATCGGTCATGCCATTGAAAAGCTCAAGAACTTCGAACTGCTCCATGGCCAGTGCGTTGCACTTGGAACCGTTGCTGCTGCCTATATTTCCTACAAGAGAAGTTATCTCTCCGATGAAGAGTTTTACGAGATTCGTGATATGAACGTCGGTTTCTATCTGCCAATCACCGTGGACGGCCTGAAATCGGAAGATATTCTGGCTGCAACAAAATCGGACAAGAAAATGGAACAGGGTACGATCAAATTCATCCTTCTGGAGTCTGTCGGCCATGCTGTGGTGGACCGCACGGTTACAGATGAAGAAATGCTGGAAGCTATCAATTCTATTAATGGAGATCTGATCGATGAAGAGTAAAAAACTTTCTCCGCTGGCCGTTTATCTGGTTTGCGCGGCAGCGATTGTCCTTCTGCTTGCAGCAGATCAGTATACAAAATCACTGGCAGTGCAGTATCTGAAGGACCAGCCGTCGATCGAGCTCATTCCAGGGGTTTTGGAGCTGTTTTATCTGGAAAACCGCGGTATGGCATTCGGACTTCTGCAGGATCAGTACTGGCTGTTTGCTATGATGACGGTATTGTTTCTGATCGTCATGGTGATCGTCTTTTACAAGCTTCCAAAGACACGCCGCTTTTTACCGCTTTTTGCCGTGCTGACTGTTCTGACGGCTGGTGCGGTCGGAAATTTTTACGATCGTTTTCTGAATCACTATGTCGTTGATTTCATCTACGTTTCGCTGATCAACTTTCCGGTTTTTAACGTAGCTGATATTTATGTCACCGTATCGGTCGCTGTCTTTTTACTGCTGTATCTGTTGTACTACAAGGACGAAGACTTCGCATTTCTGCATAAAAACGCCAAAAAGGAGGAGTCCGATGGCTGAAGAAGAACGGATTTTGGAAGTTACACCGGATTTTGACGGAAAACGGATTGATCAGTGCCTGGCCGCATCTTTTTCGGACTGTTCCCGTTCTTTTCTGCAGAAGCTTTTAAAAGACGGAAAGGTTTCGATCAACGGAAAAACGCAGAAAGCAAGCAGTAAGGTTGCCGCCGGTGATGCCGTTCTGGTGCTTCTGCCGGAACCGGAAGAACTGAACGTGGAGCCAGAAAACATTCCGCTTGATATTCTGTACGAGGATGATGATCTTCTGGTCGTCAATAAGCCCAAGGGGATGGTCGTACATCCGGCGGCAGGCCACAGCAGCGGAACACTGGTCAATGCGGTTCTGTATCACTGCCGCGGAAATCTCTCCGGCATCAACGGCGTTCTGCGCCCCGGAATCGTCCACAGAATCGATATGGACACAACGGGTGCCCTGGTTATCTGTAAGAGCGATTTCGCCCACCAGAGCCTCGCAGAACAGCTCTCTGTACATTCCATTACCCGAAAGTACCGGGCAATTGTCCATGGGAATCTGAAAGAGGACGAGGGAACCGTGCGCGGTGCAATCGGCCGCCATCCGACAGACCGGAAAAAGATGGCGATTAACGAACGGAACGGAAAACCGGCGGTCACACATTACCGTGTGCTGGAACGCTTTGGAAATTATACGTATATTGAATGCCAGCTGGAAACCGGCCGGACGCATCAGATCCGTGTCCATATGGCAAGTATCGGGCATCCGCTGCTTGGCGATGCGGTTTATGGCCCGAAGAAATGCCCGGTGAAAAACCTGCAGGGACAGACGCTGCATGCGATGGTACTTGGATTTATCCATCCACGGACCGGTGCCTATATGGAGTTTGAGGCGCCGATTCCGGAATATTTTTCCAATCTGTTGCTGCAGTTTCGAAAAAATGTCTGAAACCGCTTAAAAAGAATGATATTTTAAAAAGTATATAGTTAATTTGTATAAGTTTTATCAAAATGTTCTGTACTTTCTGTGAATTCTGTAGTATACTGGATGTAACGAAAAAACGCGAGTTACTACATCTGTGAAAGCAGATTATTGTGACGGAATGGAAAGGAGCGGATTATATGAAAACTATCATAACGATTGGACGTCAGTACGGAAGCGCCGGACATTCCATTGGTAAGATTTTAGCGGATGACCTGGGAATTAAGTACTATGACAAAGAGCTGCTGGAGAGAGCAGCAAAGGACAGCGGATTATGCCAGGAATTGTTCGAAAACCACGATGAAAAACCAACCAACAGCTTTTTATACTCTCTGGTTATGGACAGTTACTCCTTCGGCTATGGATCTACCATGATGGATATGCCGCTGAACCAGAAGGTATTTCTGGCACAGTTTGATGCCATCAAGAAGATTTCGCAGGACGGTCCGTGTGTCATCGTAGGCCGCTGTGCAGATTATGCACTGGAGGAAAATCCGAACGTGCTGAGCATCTTTATTAAAGCAGATATGCAGGATCGCATCCGCCGTATCGCAAAGCTGTATGATCTTTCCGATGCAAAAGCAAAAGACAAGATCACAAAGATCGACAAACAGCGTGCAAGCTACTACAATTACTACACCAGCAAACGCTGGGGCGAGGTAGACAGCTACGACCTGTGCCTGAACAGCAGTGTATTCGGTATCGATGGAACCGTAGATATGATCAAACAGGCAATTGAAGTTAAAGAAGCGGGAATCCGCAAGATTTTCAGCACCTGATCAAAACAGAACATAGGAGAAACGACCCTCCTCTTAAAATAAGAGGAGGGTCATTTTATGAAAGGATTTTAAATGATGAGAATTGTTATACAACGTGTAAAAAGAAGCAAGTGTTTCGGTGGAAGAGAAGGTTGTCGGATCGATTCAGAAAGGTTTTCTGGTTCTGATCGGTGTCGGCCAGGGGGACGATGAAGCAACAGCAGACAAGTATATGAAAAACTGCTGGGACTGCGTATTTTTGAAGATGAAAATGGAAAGACGAACAAGTCCCTGGCAGATGTGGATGGACAGCTTCTGATGGTTTCACAGTTTACCCTGTATGCCAACTGTAAAAAAGGAAACCGTCCAAGCTTCACGGAAGCAGGCGAGCCGCACAGAGCAGAAGAACTGTATGAATATATGGTCGCAAAAGCACGGGAACAGGTTCCTGTTGTCGAAACGGGAGTGTTCGGGGCTGAGATGGAAGTATCACTGGTGAATGATGGGCCGTTTACGGTGATCTTAGAGGATCTGTGAAACCTGTTTTTGTCTAGATATAGTGTACCATCATCGTACTGAATTGTTTGTATTTATATAGTTTACATAAAATGATTATGTGAACTTGTGAAGAGGAGAAAATCTTTTATGCCGCAATTTGACTATCAGCAGCTGTGTCACTTTGTCCTTCCGGAACAGGGGGGACTGTCGGTGGAAACAATTCTAAAACGTTTTCTGCACCTGACACCACGTGAAATCCGCCATGCCAAATATATTCCGGATGGAATTCAGAAAAACGGTGTTTCCTGCCGCACAAATGCAATCGTCCAGACTGGAGATACGATCACTTTTCGATATGAGCAGAAGTGTCCCCACCTTTCCGAAGATCAGGTTCTGCCGGTATCAGGTGATTCTGCCGGCGTACGGATTCTCTATGAGGACAGTGATCTCTGTGTCGCAGACAAGCCATCCGGTATGGTCTGCCACGCTTCCCACGGCCATTATTCCGATTCCCTGACACATGCTGCCGCATCCCTGTTAAAAACACCGACAGCGCCTTCTGAACTCCGCTGCATCGGCCGTCTTGACAAAGATACATCGGGTCTGGTACTATTTGCAAAGAATCAGCTGGCTGCTGCCAGACTGTCCCGGCAGCGGGAGAGCGGCGCGCTGAAAAAAGAATACCTGGCTCTGGTACACCATCCCTTTTCCGAAGAAACGCAAAAAGAAACCATTCGTCTTTCCATGGAGCAAATTCCAGGAGATGACCCTGATTCTTTCGATCCGTCTGGGAAACGTATCACTAAAATGCGTATCTGTAAAGAAGGGAACGGCCTGTGGGCTACTACACACTACGAGGCTGTCCTTCAGGATCCTTTCTGGGCCGTCGTGTGCTGCCGTCTGGAAACCGGCCGCACGCATCAGATCCGCCTTCACATGGCATCTATTGGACATCCACTTTTCGGAGATCCGCTCTACGGAGTCCGCGACGGCGGTACCCGTGCCGCGCTCCATGCCTGGAAACTGCACTTTCTGCAGCCGATGACAGGAGAACCAATTGATCTGGAAAATATTCGAACGCACATGTTCGATTAAATATATTTGAAGTATAAGGAGAACATTTTATGGAAGAACAGAAAGAACACAAACGCCGCGTCCGCTACAAAGGCACACATCCGCGGAATTACAATGAGAAATACAAAGAACTGAATCCGGAGAAATATCAGGGGACCATTGAGCATGTGATCCAAAAGGGAAGCACACCGGCCGGCATGCATATCCCGATTCTCGTAGATGAAATCCTCGATTTTCTCAAGATCGAGCCGGGACAGAACGGACTTGATGCAACACTCGGATACGGCGGCCACAGTTCCCGTATGCTTGCATGCCTGCAGGGAAAAGGGCATCTCTGTGCGCTGGATGTCGATCCGATCGAGATGGCAAAAACAAAAGAACGACTGGCCGCGCAGGGGTACGGCCCTGAGATTTTAACGATTCTTCATCAGAATTTTGCCAATATTGATCAGGTTGCTGCCGAATACGGCCCCTTTGACTTCATTCTGGCGGATCTTGGTGTTTCCTCCATGCAGATTGATAATCCGGAGCGCGGCTTTTCCTACAAATATGATGGACCGCTGGATCTTCGCCTGAATCCGGAGGCAGGAATTTCCGCGGCCGAGCGTCTGCGCACGGTTGCACGCGATGAACTGGAAGGCATGCTCATTGAAAACGCCGATGAACCGTATGCAAAAGAAATTTCCCAGGCTGTTACGCGGGCACTTCGGAAAGGAAAGAAAATTGACACTACGTTTGCACTGCGTGATCTGATCGCTGAAGCACTGGATTTTCTTCCGAAAGACGAGAAAAAAGAAGCCATCAAAAAATCCTGCGCCCGCACCTTCCAGGCACTGCGGATCGATGTAAACAACGAATATGAGGTTCTGGAAGCATTCATGGAAAAACTCCCGGATGCTCTTGCTCCGGGCGGCAGAGCGGCAATTCTGACGTTCCATTCCGGCGAAGACCGGCTTGTGAAAAAGTCCATGAAGGGACTGTATCAGATCGGTATTTATTCCGAATATTCAAAAGAAGTCATTCGTCCTTCCAAAGAAGAATGCATCCGCAACAGCCGTGCAAGTTCAACGAAAATGCGCTGGGCAATTAAGGCGGAGTAACTAAAAAAAAAGCAGGAGAGAAGTCGTCTCCATAAAAAAGAGGAATCAACGAATGGGATATAATCCCTGTTGATTCCTCTTTGGGTTTCTGATATGTTTTTATTCCTCATGCTCCGGCATGGACTCCCGCAGCCGTACCGCTGTGGCAGCCTGACGGCGCCTTGCATCGTCCATGGCAGCATAATGTTTCTTCGTCGTATTGACATCCTTATGGCCGAGGACATCCGCAACAAGATAAATATCGCCTGTTTCCTGATACAGTGTCGTACCGTACGTACTACGCAGTTTATGCGGCGTAATTTTCTTCGTTGTCGTCACCTGGGACGCATATTTCTTCACCAGATTTTCCACCGTCTTGACGTTGATCCGTTTTCTCTGCGCCGAATAGAAGAGTGCGTGTTCGTGTCCTGCCACAGGCGTAATACCTGCGCGGACTTCGATATACTTTTTCAGTGCCTCGGAAACTTCATCTCCAAAGTAGACAAACATTTCATTTCCACCTTTTCGAAGCACTTTGATGCCATTGTTTTTAAAATCGACATCCTCAATATCTAACCCGACACATTCCGACACACGGATTCCCGTGCCAAGCAGAAGAGTAATGATTGCAAAATCACGTTCCTTTGTTTTTTCATAGTAGGCCCGCTGATGATTGCTCAGCCCGTCGCCGCAGGATTCAATAAAATCGAGAAGCTCCGCAACCTCATTTGGCTCCAGACGGATAATTTCTTTTTCATGGAGCTTCGGCATATCGATAAGCAGCGTAGGATTTGTCTCAATCAGTTCCTTTTTGAAATAATAGGAATAGAACGTCCGAAGTGCCGACAATTTTCGTTTCAGGCCTTTTTCCCCGTTGGTGGTGTAAGATTCCTGGGAACCGATATAAGCCTTTAAATATTCTGTGTATTCCTCAAGATCAAGTGCAGTGACCTGGTCAAGCACATCAACGGACATCTGATCCATGGGAATTTTGGCAAGTTCCGGATTTTCT
>ENA-OQDA01000396-OQDA01000396.1-human-gut-metagenome-genome-assembly--contig:-NODE-396-length-18217-cov-5.800774_pt1 | contig 18217 bp, 17 predicted proteins | sample MGYA00242771_ERZ504603 | MGnify/ENA primary metagenome ERZ504603 (study PRJEB26092, sample SAMD00036328) | human gut metagenome | host: Homo sapiens | study: EMG produced TPA metagenomics assembly of...
TTTTTTGTACAAAGTGGTATTATATAAGAACCATATGCCCTACTGGCACATGGTTCTGCAAATGCATCGGTAACGATGAGAAATTAATCAAAGGAGGTAAAGCAAATGAAATTCTTAGTATGTGAACACTGCGGCAATTTGATCGGCATGATTCGAGACAGCGGCGTTCCGATGGTATGCTGCGGACAGAAGATGACGGAACTGGTTCCCGGAACTTCGGACGGTGCAGCGGAAAAGCACGTGCCTTCCTATGTGGTTGATGGAAACAAGGTGAAGGTAACCGTCGGATCGGTGGAACATCCAATGGTGGAAAATCACTATATTGAATGGATTGCCGTGGAGACGAAGAAAGGGGCTCAGCGGAAGACCCTTCAGCCGGGTGACAAGCCGGCGCTGGAATTCGCGCTGACGGAGGATGATTCCGTCGTTGCGGTATACGCGTACTGCAACCTGCACGGACTCTGGAAAGCATAATGCAAAGTGAATTAAGAGAGCCCCGGGCGATTTGACCGGGGCTCTTTCATTGTTATCCGATCTAAAAATAACTGATCAATGCCGTGCCCACGATCATGACCGCCAGTCCGATGATTTTGCGCGGGGTCACCGGCTTCTTCGGAATTCCCAGGAATCCGGTGGCGTCAATTACCACGCCGGCCAATGTCTGTCCCAGAATATTGAGAATCGTCGCCAATCCGGTACCCATGAGCAGCTGCAGGATGACGTTTCCGCCCACAATGGTAAAAGAACAGAGTCCGCCGGTCCACATCCACCAATGGCCCTTGATTTTCGGGAGGGTCGGGTCGATGATGCTGCCCGGTCCTTTGGTCAGTCGGAGGAAAAGAATCACTGCCAGAGCCCCCAGCAATCCCATAATCATGGAGATGATGGTGGCCCGAAAGCTGAGTCCGGCCACAATACCCAATCGTCCGTTCACCGCAATCTGCACCGAGCAAGCGACGCCCGCGATAAAATCCAGGAATCGGTAGAAGTTGATGCCCTTGGCTTTCTCCGGTGCGTCCGATTTGATGTTTCCGGAAACCGCCACCACGCTGGCAAAAACAAGTACCGCCCCCACCGCTCTCAGGAGGGTCATGGGGATTACCGCGGATTCAAACACGCCGAAATGGTCGATGTACAGTCCGGACACAATCTGTCCCAGCACCAGAAAAACCACGGTCTCCACGCTTCCCAGCTTTGGCAGGCACAGAATGCTGAAGATGACGATGATGTCTCCGCAGATTCCGCCCGTCCAGATCCACCACGGCTCTTTGGCAATGGTCCCCAGCGGAATGTACAGATTACCCTGAAGCACCAGTAGTACGCAGACGGTGAGAATCATTGCCAATATGAATGTCGTACAGCTCGGCAGAAGCGGCGAGCGCAGGCGCTGGCTGAGCTTCGTGTTCAGACTTGTCATGATAGGCTGGGCGCAGCCCACCACGATGCCTAGAATAAAACCAATCATTACCTATAATGTCCTCTCTTTTTGTTTCTTCCTTTGAAGTCTACCAAGGGCGTTTTCGCTTTGCAAGGATATTTTTTCATCGGTTTTCAAACCATCACATTTTCTCATTTGTTTCCTCGTTTATGTTTAAATTCCAATGGTTCTATGATATTATTTTAAAGGTTATGGTTTTTGAAATGAGCCCTTTTTTTAAAGCATTTAGGGCTTTCAAAAAGACAGATATACACAGCGAGGAGTGGAAAAGTGAATTACACCGAAGCCAGGGAATACCTGGATAACGTGTCCGCGTCCGGGATTATCCTGGGCCTGGACTCCATACGAGCGCTCATGGAAGAGCTGGATAACCCGCAGGACGATCTTCGAATTGTCCACATTGCGGGCACCAACGGAAAGGGCTCCATCCTTTCCTACACAAAGAACATCCTCATGGATGCGGGATACCGAGTGGGCTGCTACAGCTCCCCTTCCGTCTTCGGCTATCTGGAACGCTTTCAGATTGACGGCGAATGGATGGCTGAATCGGAATTTCCGGAACTTGTGCAGAAGGTAAAGGATGCGGCGGACCGAATGACGGCCAAAGGCCTGAACCATCCTACCGTTTTCGAACTGGAGACCGCCATCGCCTTTGAATATTTCAAGGAACGAAACTGCGACTACGTGATGCTGGAAACCGGCATGGGCGGTGACCTGGATTCCACCAACGTCATTAAGAGCCCGCTGGTGTGCGCTTTTGCGTCCATCAGCATGGATCACATCGGCATCCTGGGAAACACCCTTCGGGAGATCGCCACCTGCAAGAGCGGCATCATCAAGCCGGGCGCTGCCGTGGTAACCGGACCTCAGGATCCGGAGGCCATGGAAGTCCTGGAAACGGCGGCCGAGTCCATGGGCTGCCGTATCACCCGCACCGAGGACTGCACCCGGAAGGAACATACGACGGAGGGTCAAACCTTCTTATATAAAGGAAGAGAATATTTCATTCAGCTCTTAGGCCGGCATCAGCTCCGGAATGCGGCGGTAGCCATTGAGGTTGCTTCTGCCCTTCAGCGAACCGGCGCGGCCGTTACGGAAGAGAACATTCGAAACGGTCTTGCGAAAACCCGCTGGCCGGGACGTCTGGAGATCATCCGAAAAGATTCCAAAATCTGGATTCTGGACGGGGCTCACAACGCAGCGGCGGCGGAATGCCTGGCGGAAACGCTCCGGGAATGCTGGCCGGACACGAAGTTCACCGCCGTTACCGGTGTTTTTAGGGATAAGGAGTATTCGAAAATCGCCGCAATTCTCAGCGGCGTGCTGCACCATGCGATTTGCATCGATTTGCCGGATGGCGGCCGCAGCCTTCCGAAGGAGGAACTGGCCGCAGTGTACGAGAAGGTCGGTGTGAAATCGGAAGTATCGGATTCCATCGAGACTGCCATAAAAGAAGCAACAAGCGACGCGGTACTGGTGACCGGCTCGCTCTCCCTGCTTCGGTCGGCCAAGGATGGGATTGAGAAATTTTATTTTTAGATAATTATTGCGAAAACTGTGAATAAAGAGAGGAGCACGGAAGTGGATACAGAAAAACTTAAAAATAGCGGTTGTTATGCTACTCGAAGGAATCGGGGAGGACCCCGATCGGGAGGGGCTGTTGGAGACGCCGGATCGAATTGCGAAGATGTACGAGGAGATTTGCGGCGGAATGACGGTGGATGCCAAGGAGCATCTGTCGAAGGTTTTCACAGTTGACAGCGATGAGATGGTGGTGGAGAGAGATATTCATTTCTATTCCATGTGCGAGCATCACATGCTGCCCTTCTTCGGAAAGGTGCACATCGCCTACATTCCGAAGGGCGAGGTTGTGGGGCTGTCCAAACTGGCCAGAACCGTGGAGGTCTATGCCAGAAGGCTGCAGCTGCAGGAGCGCATGACGGCGCAGATCGCGGATGCGATTATGGATTGTCTGAATCCGGCGGGCGTGATGGTGGTGTGCGAGGCGGAGCACCTGTGCATGACCATGCGGGGCGTGAAGAAGCCGGGCACGAAGACGGTGAACGTGGTCACTCGCGGCGTGTTCTCCGGAAACGACAGCCTGCAGAACAGTTTTTTTAACTTGCTGAGCATCCGCTAGGACGAAGATATGGACGAAAGATATAACCGAATTGTGCAAAACGAAGAATTCAATCGGCTGCTGGACGAGATTGAGGCGCTGGAGGCGGACCGCATTTACTGCCGGCACGGGCTGGAGCACCTGCTGGATGTAGCGCGGATTTCCTACATTCAGGTGTTGGAAGACGGACTGGATTATGACAAAAACATCCTCTATGCCGCCGCGCTCCTCCACGATATCGGAAGAGCCGCCGAGTATCGAGACGCCGGATCCCACGATGAGGCCGGTGCGGTGATTGCGGAAGGAATTCTTCGAGACTGCGGATATGCGGAATCGGAAATTCAGATGATTCAGGAGGCCATTCGGGGACACGGAGAAGAAGGGGGCTCGGGACTGGCTGCCCTGCTCCATCGTTCGGACAAAGCCTCCCGAATGTGTTTTCGATGCAAGGCCGCAGATACGTGCAAATGGAAAGTTAAGAACGAAGGGATAGAAAAATGATTATCGGCAACAAAGAATTTGATCTTACGAACAGAACTTATGTGATGGGAATCCTCAACGTGACACCGGATTCCTTCTCCGACGGCGGCTGCTGGAACAATTTGGACAGGGCCCTCGCCCATGCGGAAAAAATGAAAGAGGAAGGTGCCGCCATCATCGATGTAGGCGGCGAGTCTACCCGACCGGGATACACTCAGATCAGCGATGAAGAGGAAATCGAACGAGTGGTTCCGGTGATTGAGGCCCTGAAAAAGGAAATTGACCTTCCGATTTCTATCGATACCTACAAAAGCACCGTGGCAGATGCGGCTCTTTCCGCCGGTGCCGACCTGGTAAACGATATCTGGGGGTTCCTGTACGATGAAAAGATTGCTGCGGTGACCGCGAAATACGATGCGGCTTGCTGCCTCTCCCACAATCGAGAGGTTCCGGTATATGAGAATCTGGTTCCGGATGTGATCGGCGACCTGACCAAGAGTGCTCAGATTGCACTGCAGGCCGGCGTTCGGAAGGATGCCATCATTCTGGATCCGGGCGTGGGTTTTGCCAAGAGCTATGAAGAGAACCTCACCATCCTGAAGCATCTGGATGAGTTCACCCGGCTGGAGTATCCGATCCTGCTGGGCACCTCCAGAAAATCCGTGATTGGTCTGACGCTGGATTTGCCGAAGGATCAGCGGGAGGAAGGAACGCTGGTGACCACGGTTCTCGCCGCACAGGCTCACTGCGGTTTCGTCCGGGTACACGATGTGGAGAAGAATGTAAGAGCCATCAAGATGATGGAAGCGATTAACGGGGTAAGATAAAATGCACAGACAAGATACTATTCGAATTGAAGGACTGGAAATTTTCGCAAATCACGGGGTGCTCCCGGAGGAGAACGTGCTGGGACAGAAGTTCCTCGTGTCCTGCGAGATGGATGTGGATATCCGGCCGGCCGGTCTTTCCGACCGCATTGAGGATTCCGTCAACTACGCGGAAGTCTCCCAGCGGATTAAGCAGGTCATGACCGAGAATACTTTTAACCTGATTGAAGCCTGCGCCGAGCACGTTGCCAAAGCCGTGCTGGAGATGGACGAACGCATCCGCGGCGTGTGGATTGAAATCAGCAAACCCTGGGCACCGGTGGGTCTGCCCCTCCGCACCGTTGCGGTAAGCTGCGAACGCAGACGCCACGAGGTGTTCGTCGCACTGGGTTCCAACCTGGGCGACTCCCGGGCGCTGATCGAAGAGGCGGTGGCCAAAATGGATGCCACGGCCGGCATTCAGGTGGAAGCGATTTCTACCTTGATTGAGACGGAACCGTACGGCGTAACGGACCAGCCGTCCTTCCTGAACGGCGCCGCTCGAATCACCACCCTGCTCACCCCACACGAACTTCTGGATGAGCTTCACCGCATCGAGGCGGAAGCCGGTCGGGAGCGAATCATTCATTGGGGCCCGAGAACTCTGGATCTGGACATCATCTTCTACGATGACCTGGTGATGTCCGACGACGATCTGTGCATCCCCCACGTGGACATGCACAACCGCTCCTTTGTCATCGAACCCATGAAGGAGCTGGCTCCGTACAAGATGCATCCGGTGCTGAAGAAGCGGATGGTGGAGCTGTAAGCTGAATTGGGGGTTTTTACTTTTTTCCGTTCCTGAAGCTCCATCAATATAAAAATATCTCCATCATTTTATTCATAAATGATGGAGATATTTTATTAAATGCGGACATAGCCGGTAGATGGACCTGCACCAACTTTTGCGATATAACCACTCTTAACCAGGTTAGTCAAAGTCCTTTCCACGGTAACTTTGCTTATATCAGGACAAAGCTCCATGATTTCTTTCTTTGTAATCTTGCCAACCTTGTTATCAATAACTGCTTTAATTCTATCAGGCTTAGAAATACTGCGATTCTTTAAATGCTCTACACGGCTTTCAAATTCATTGTATGCTTTCAGCATGATGCCCAGATAGTACTTAACAAAAGGCTCATAGTTGTTTTCACCCTCATGCCAGCCGTTAGAACTTGCTTGAAGGGCTTCATAATATGTTTCTTTAGTCTTTTCAATCAGCATTTCCATACTGACATATTTCCCAACGATGTATCCCGCCTTGTAGAAAAGCAGCAAAGTGAGCAGCCGGCTCATTCTACCATTTCCGTCATTGAAAGGATGGATGCACAAAAAGTCCAGAATAAACATGGGAATCAGGACCAGTTTATCAATGCGGTCAGCTTCCCACGCTTTAAGGAAGCGATTGCAAAGTTCTTCCATCGCTTCAGCAGTCTGAAATGCGGAACCGGAATAAAACGTACTTTCTGATGGCCATCGGCATCTGTTTCTGCAATTATATTATCGGAGTTCTTATAACTTCCACCGGCAGTCCCCTGTGAATAGGAGTACAAATCTCGATGTAACTGCAAAATAATATTCGGTCTTGGATTGATATATTCATAGCCTTCGTGAATTGTGGAAAGCACTTCACGATAACCGGCAATTTCCTGCTCGGATCGGTTGCGAGGTTCTGTCTTTTGGCTTACCAATTCTTCCAAACGCTTATCACTTGTAAAAATACCTTCGATTCGGTTAGATGCTCCCGTACTCTGAATCAACGCAACCTCTAAGAGCGTTTTCAGTTCATCTACATTGGCTTCGAGAAATAATTCCTGTTTGCCTTTATGTTCGTGAATGCTGCTAATCATCTGAACAATTTCAGGTGTCAGCAACTTCGCAGGACTTGCAATATAATCAAAATCTCTCATAGGAATCTCCTTCATTTCAGCTTTATCTCCATCATTTTATCCTCAAATGATGGAGATTTCAACAAGTTGACCTGAATCCGATTCATGGTCTCCCCCAGGTTTCCATGGCCGTAGCCCATATGGTGATTCGGCTTATTCTTTCCGTGGTAATCCGAACCGCCGGTGCGAATCAAACGGTACTTTTCGGACAGCGCTTCCAGATACCGAGTATCCACCGGGCGGTTTTCCGTGTAGTAAGTCTCTACCCCTTGCAGACCATCCTCTGTGAATCGGCGAATCATTTTCTCCAATTCCGTATGGTTCAGGAAACGATACCGCACCGGGTGGGCCAGCACCGGAATTCCGCCGGCATTCCGAATCAGCTGTATGCACTCCTTCGCCGGCGCCTTTTCCCGATTGACGTAGCAGGGTTCTCCCGGATTCAGAAAACGGTCAAAAGCATCCCGGATGGATTCGGCATACCTGTGCCGAACCAGCCACCGGGCAATATGGGGCCTGCCCACCGCCTCGTTTTCCCGCGTGCTCAGTTCCTCTTCCGGGATTGAAATTCCCATGTCTCGGAATTTTCCCAGAATTCGCCGGTTCCGGCGCTGCCGCTCGCCTCGGTAATATTCCAGTCCCGACTGTAAGTCGCTGTTCTCCGAATCCACATTGTAGCCCAGGATGTGAATCTCATGTCCTTGGTAATCCGATGAAATCTCCACACCGGGAATAATTCGGACGTTTTCGAATAGCCGTGCTGCCTTTTCTAATGCCGGAATACCCGCCAGCGTGTCGTGATCCGTCAGGGCCATAATGTATTCTTGTGGTTCTTCCGAAATCCACCCCTCTGCCAGGGCCAGGACCGTTTCCGCCCGGGCAACCTCAATCAGCTTTTCCGGCGGCGTCGTTCCGTCGGAAGCCGTGGAATGCATGTGCAAATCCACAAATCTTCTATTTATTCCCATCTTCCATCCCCCACTCTATTCCATGCAAATAATATACCTATGTAAAAGCACGCAGCGCCGCGTCGGACAACTGCGGGTTTGCGTGCTCTTTTTTTATTAGTTCCACTGATGTTCTTCCAAAGCCAGCTGAATCAATTCCTCCAGCAGCTGCGGTGCCGGTTTGCCCATGGCTGCCCAGAGCTGCGGATACATGCTGATATTGGTGAACCCCGGAAGGGTGTTGATCTCGTTGAACACGATTCTTCCGTCGTTGCTGTAGAAGAAATCGCAGCGGGACAGCCCTCTGCAGTCCAAAGCTTTGAAAATTTCCACCGCATAGTTTCGAACCTGATTCAGGGTTTCCTCCGGAAGGTCATCGATGACCCGTGTCCGGGATTCCGGATTGTTGTATTTCGCATCGTAATCGTAGAATTCGTCGGCGGACAGGATCTCTCCCACGCAGGAAGCCTGCGGTTCCTCATTCCCCAGAAGGGCCACCTCGATTTCTCGGCCGGCAATCATTTCTTCCACCAGAACCTTGTCGTCATAGAGGAACGCATCTTCGATGGCCGGACGAAGGTCTTCCGCCTTCTTCACCTTGTGGGCACCCACAGAAGATCCGGCAGAAGAAGGTTTCACGAAAAGCGGGAAGTTTCCGTCATCCACCGCCAGAGCCCGATCAATCTGTTCCTCCGGGTTTTTGTCGTATTCGTATTTCTTAAGAACACAATACTTGGCCATATCTACACCGGTCACCGCCGCCAGCTTCTTGGTCACGGATTTATCCATGGCATTGGCCGAAGCGCGAACTCCCGGTCCGCAGTACGGAATCTCCGCCAGTTCGAACAAGCCCTGAATATCTCCGTCCTCGCCGTGGTCGCCGTGAAGCACCGGGATGATGCAGTCGATTCGATGAAGCTCTGCGTGATCGGCCTCGTCGAAAATCAGGAAACCATGGGCTACCGGGTCCGCCGGAATGACCGCCTGACGGTTATCCGCTCTTTTTTCCCAGTCCCCATTAGCGATTTCTTTATGGGAGGCCTTGGTTGCATACCAGCGTCCCGCCTTGGTAATTCCCACCACAAGTACATCGTGGCCGTTCTCCTCCAAAGCGGTCAGCACATTGACCGCCGAGTTTCTGGACACTTCATGCTCATCGGATTTTCCCCCAAAGATAACTGCTAGATTCATTCTCGTCCCTTCCTTTCCGCTATTACAATTCGATCCAAATGATTCAGATCCTGCAGCACCACTGCCGTGCTGTAATTTTCATTTTCTTCCAATAATTGACGAACCGCCTCGCCCTGATCGCAGCCGATTTCCATCATCAGGTATCCACCGTCCGCCAGATGCTTCTCCGCATTTTCCGCCAGGATGCGGTAGAACGTTAATCCGTCCGCTCCGCCGTCCAGCGCCAGTCTCGGTTCGTGATCCTTCACTTCCGTGGACAAAGTCTCGATGACATCGCTTTCAATGTACGGCGGATTGCTGAGAATCATATCGAAGCGCTTCTGCTCCGGAATCGCTTCAAACATATCTCCCTGCAGGAAAATACACCGAGAGAACACGTCGTTAATCTGCGCATTTCCCATTGCCGTACTCAGCGCCTTCGGGCTCACATCCGTCATCGTCACTTCCGCATCCGGAAATTCGTGAGCCATGGTCACGCCGATGGCACCGCTTCCGGTGCACATATCCAGAATAAAAGGATTCTCCCATTCCTTCGCCTTCAGAATTCCGATGGCCTGATCCACCAGCACCTCGGTATCCAGTCTCGGAATCAGTACATTCGGATTCACACGGAACATCAGCCCCATAAATTCCTGCACGCCGGTGATATACTGCAGCGGGGTTCCGCTGAGCCGCATCTCGATGCGCCGCTCGTACTCCTTCCGGTCATCCTCTCGCAGCACCTCTTTCTTCCGCAGAATCAGATCCGTCCGGGTATATCCCAGAATGTACTGCAAAATCTCCTGCGCCTCGTTGGCCCCGTTCTCCACCATAGAGAGACAGCTCTTGCCCCAGTGCAGCAGGTTCCCCAGCGTGGCGTCGTTCGAATCATACCGGATTCCGGGAACGTAGGTCTCGTTGTCTTCTTCTTTTTTCGGAATTTCGTCGGTTTCGGAGGAAACAGTTTTACTTTCCATAAAATCAGCATCCGTCTCGGCCGCCGTTTCCGGCTCATCTGACCCTTTCGATTCTTCCGGTTCCTCGTTTTCCTTCACAATCAGTTTGGCATCCGTATCCACCACACCGTCGATTACCGGCGCATCAGAATCCACCAATACCGCCTTAAGCGCAACGATAGCGATTTCCAGCTGGTGGTCCGTCGGATCCTTCGTGGTGAGCTTCTGCATCATCAAACCCGGGTAGCTCAGTACCCGAACTATAACGTTGTCGTTCTTTCCCGCCAGTCGCAGCACCTCGTAGCTCAGCCCCGCAATGACCGGAATCAACAGTATTCGGGACGTGATGCGCATCCACACATTGGGCCACCCCAAGAACGAGAACAACAGCAGACTGATAATCATGACGAAAATCAGAAAACTGGTTCCGCAGCGAGGATGCAGTGTGTAGAACTTCTGAGCGTTGGCCGGCGTCAGTTCCAGGCCGTTCTCGAAGCAGTGGATGGTTTTGTGTTCCGCCCCGTGGTATTGAAACAAGGTCTGGATGTCCTTCATCCGCGATATTAAATAGATGTACAGAACGAACAATACGATTCGGAAAATTCCCTCGCACAGGTTCAGCACTATGCTGTTGGAAATCCACTTCCCCAGCCAGTTAATGGCAATGGTGGGAAAGATGACGAAAATGCCGATGGAGAGTACCAGCGCAAAAAGCACCGAAAGGAACAGCATCGCATTCCATGCCGCCTTCTCGCCGAATCGGCTGTTGATCTTCTGTTCCAGCGCCGAAGGTTCTCCCCAATCCTCTTCCGGGAAGTTCTCTTCCAGAATATCTGCCGATTCCATCAGGGTACCCATTCCCGTAAACAGGGAATCCGCGAAGGAAATTATGCCTCGGAGAATCGGAATTTTCCGAAGCTTTCCCACCGGTTTCAGCTTCCTTGTCCGCAGATAGATTTCATCTCCGGGAAGCCGCATGGCAATCGCCGTGCGATCTGCCCCCCGCATCATAACGCCTTCCATAATCGCCTGCCCTCCGATGGATGTGGGGCAGGCTTCTTTAATGAATATCTTCTTGTAGTCCAATTGTTATGCTTCTCTTTCCTTTTTCTTGAAAAAATTAGCGGTACAGTTTACGGGTAATCAGCTCCACAAAGTCGTGATTGTTCTTCGTGTGGGTCATATCGTCGATGATATCTTCCGTAATCTCCGCCACACTGCCGTTGGACATCTCTCGGCGAATCATATACATGGCGGTGAATTCTTCCGGTGTCAGCAGCAGATCCTCTCGCCGTGTTCCGGATTTATACAGGTCGATGGCCGGGAAAATTCTTCGTTCACTCAGCTTTCGATCCAGGTGAAGTTCCATGTTGCCGGTGCCCTTGAACTCCTCGTAGATAACATCGTCCATTCGGCTTCCCGTTTCCACCAGTGCGGTCGCTAGGATGGTGATGCTTCCGCCCTCTTTGATGTTTCGAGCCGCACCGAAAAATTTCTTCGGCGGATGCAGCGCTCCCGGATCCAGTCCTCCGGAAAGTGTCCTTCCGGAGGACGGTACTTCCATGTTATAAGCTCTTGCCAACCGAGTGATGCTGTCCAACAGAATCACCACATCCTGACCTTCCTCCGCCAAGCGTTTCGCTCTCTGGATGACCATCTCCGCCACCTTGATGTGATGGGCCGGCAGCTCGTCGAAGGTGGAATAGATAACCTCGGAACGCTCCAGAGATTCCTTCATATCCGTTACTTCCTCCGGTCGTTCATCCACCAGAAGCACAATTTGCTCCAACTTCGGATATTTCTTTTCGATGGTCTGGGCAATCTTCTTCAGGAGCACGGTTTTTCCCGCCTTTGGCTGGGCTACAATCAGTGCTCTCTGCCCTTTTCCGATCGGTGCCACCAGATCGATAATCCGGGTGGAAATCTCAATACTGGAATCCTCAAGCGAAATTCGCTCGTTCGGGAATATCGGTGTCAGCTGATCGAAGTGCGGACGCCGTCTGGTGTTCACCGGACGATTTCCGTTTACCGTCAGCACGTACAGCAGGGCGCCGTTTCTCTCCCCTTCGTTCGGCAGGCGGGTAATTCCCCGAATCTTATCTCCGGTCCGAAGGCCGAAACGCCGAATTTGGGTAGGAGACACGTAGATGTCCTTTTCCGAGGACAGGAAATTGTTGAACCGAAGGAAGCCGAAGCCTCCTTCTGCAATTTCCAGAATTCCCTCCATCTCCGGCCGTTCTTCCGGACTGTAGGTTTTCTCTCCCGCATCATGACTTTCGCTTTTCTCTGCGGATGTCTTCTGCATAATTTCTTTTTCTTCCGTATTGTTTTCTTTCATGATAATCCTTTTATTAAAAACTATAACTCTTCCTGGGAGGTGATGGTGGACAGAATGGTGTCGTCCTTCTTGTCTGTCTGGCTCACTTCCAGCTTATCCACATCTTCCGGATCGATCTTCTCCTGAAGACCCAGCAAGGTCGAGCTCAAATAGATGGTGCTCAACGTCTCGCCATCCATGCTGATCTTGCTTCGCTCCGTGAAGTTCTTTCCTTTGATGTAATAATCGTCGCCGATTTTTACAATCTTATCGATCTCGATATCCTTGTATCCCATGCGCATCTTGGTCTGCTTGTACGGATTCTTCCCGCCGAAGACGTAATCCTTTCCATACAGCATGTCGTACGCCAGCGTTTTCTGATCGCTCAGATAGCTGGACGACTTCTGAGAATTGCTCTGCTGATAATCGAAGAGCACACCACGGTGAGACAGACCCGCATCTTTAAGGAGCTGGGCCCCGGCCTGGTACGAGTAGAGCTTTCGATCATTCTCCGACAGACCGATGTTATCCCAGATTACATACCGGGTCTGGTACAGGTTGCCGTCTGCATAATCCGCGCTCTTCACATCCAGTGCCGGAATGTGGTCGCCGTAGATCAGTACGATGGTCGGTTCGCCGCTTTTCCGGATTTTGCTCAGAAGATCTCCGATAAAAGTATCCATCTGATGCGTTTCGTTTACGTAATATTCGTACTTCCATTTGGTTTCTTCGTTGTCCGCCGTTACCGTGGTATAGGGATCCTTAAATACCTGCTCCGTCGGGTAACTGCCGTGTCCCTGCACGGAAATGATGTGCATAAAAGAAGGATTTTTCGTATTGGTCAGGATGTCCATGATGTCACCGGTCATGGTTTTATCCTGTGCCCATCCGGTCGGCGTCAGCTCGATATTGTTCATGTATTCCGCCGAGGTAAAGCTGTCAAAACCCAGGTTCGCATATACTTCGTTTCGGTTGTAGAACAACGCCCGATGATCGTGCATCGCATAAGTGGAGTATCCACTGTTCTTCAACACGTAGGCCATGCTTTCCAGGGTTTTCTCTCGAAGCTTTCCCTTGTACGGATACTCTCCCGGACCAAAGAACTTCGCACTGATTCCCGTCAGCACCTCGAACTCCGTATTTGCGGTACCTGCACCGCAAGCCGGCACTTCAAACCAACCGGAAGTGTAGTCTTTCATTAATTTTGTGAAATTCGGTGTCGGATCGTTGGACACCTTAATATTGTGGAAATCCTGGGCATAGGCGAAGGACTCCATCTGAAGCACGATGATGTTCGGCTTGGTGTTATCCGTCTCCTTCTTCGTCGGCGTGGTATCCGTTCCGTTCTTCGTCTTTTTCAAAATCTTCTGAATGGAACTCTTGGAATAATCCGCCGGCTTGGAAATGCCTTTGTTGATGGACGTGTTGATAAAGCAATACGGGAATCCGTAGTCAGTGTACGCATAGTTCAAGTTACCGAAGAAGGTGGACAGCGTGCCCAGCCGGATTAGGCCAACGGTACTTCCCATCGCAGCGGCCACGGAAATCAGAACCACCGCGAAACTTCTTTTGTAGTTCACATTGTCCCACCGGTAGCTGCTGATGTAATACAATACGATAATAGCACCGCCGATGATCAGCGCCGCGGCACCGAGAACAATCTGCAATTTCGAATAGTAGGTAGTGAGCAGTGTCAGTCCATCGCCCAGATTCTGCAAGTCGTACAGGGTAAAAGGAGTCATTCGTTTAATCAGAATGCATCCGTTCACTGTTCCCAAGGTGCCCCATACAATCATGATGAGGAGCGTGACGAACCCACGCTTCCGGAACAGAAGCGTCAGCGTCAGCGTGGCAAAAATAATCAACCAGTTGTACAGGAACACCACTGGCTGCTTCCAAAGCATCATCACGCCGTTGAAAATTCCGTCGGTGGCTCTGGCGAAAGTCTCGATGTACAGGTACATCAGAAAGGACATCGCCGCCAACCGAAGGATGTAGCGCTTCTCATGGAGATCCGCATCGTGGAATCTCGGCTTTTTCTTCGGAAATTTCTCCCGGAACTTTTTCTGAATCTTTTCCTTCACCGAAATCAGCTTGGAAAGAATCTTTCCCGGATTCTTTTTTCTTTACGATTTTTCTTGAACAATTTTTTCTTAATCAACTATCTCTGCCTCCAAATTGCATCGGATAATTCGGAAAATTCCTCCATGGTCAGACTCTCCGCCCGGCGCTTTGAATCAATTCCGCATTCCTTCAATGCCTGCTGAATTTCGTCCTTCCCAAAATGATAGGATGCATCCAACGAATTCAATGCCGCCAAAGAATTTAACAGTGTTTTTCGGCGCATCATGAAACCTGCTTTGATGCACTGAAAAAAGAATTTTTCGCTGACCGGAGTGACCGGCGGTTCCTTCCGAAAGTTCAAGCGCAGAACGGCGGAATCCACTTTCGGTGCCGGGTCGAAACAGTTCCGATCGGCGTCACAAATTTTATCTACGGTACACCGATATTGAACGCCATAGGTGATGGCACCGGTGTTCTTGGTTCCCGGTTCTGCAATCAATCGATCCGCCACTTCCTTCTGCATCATGATGGTGATGTTCTCAAATGAAATTCCGGATTCCAGCAGCTTCATGATAATCGGAGTGGTAATGTAGTACGGCAGGTTTCCCACCACCTGTACCTTGGAGACATTGAACTTCTCCTTTCCGCTCCGAACCAGTTCCTCCAGGTCGATTTCCAGAATGTCCCCGTGAACGATTTCCACCCGGTCGTTCAATGCAAATCGGGTTCTCAAATACGGAATCAATCGGTCATCCAGTTCTACTGCAATCAGCGCGCCGGCATAATTCATCAATTCGTCGGTCAGCACGCCTTGGCCCGGTCCGATTTCGATAACCAGGGTATCCTCATCTGCCAGACTTCCAATGGCGATGTCCTCTACCACTCCGTGGTCCGTCAGAAAATTCTGTCCCAGCTTCTTGGAATGCTGAAATCCTGTACTTTTCTTCTTACTCTTACTCAACTCTGCCCTCTTTATTCAGCGCTTCCAACAGCGCAGCTCGGTCAATACCGAAAGCATTGACCTTCTTCAGAAATGTCTTGCTGTTTCCATAGCCGATTCCGAGAACCGCTGCCGCCTTCTCCCGGCGAGCGGCGGAACCTTCACAACCCGATAAACCCAGCTGCTCCAATTCCTCCATGGTAATCGGATCCGCGGGTCCCTTCGCCGTTCCGGAATGCACCTTCAGCAGGGCCCGGATGATGGCTTCCGGGGAGGCGTTTTCCACCCCGATGTCACCGTCTCGAGTTGCTTCCTCCAGTGGCAGATAAGCCTGCTTCGCTTCCGGAAAACGGGCGGTAATCTTCCGCCGAATCTCTTCGCCGGAGAAATCCGGATCCGTAAATACGATAATCCCCTTCTCCCGATACGCCTTCTCCATCAGCGTCCAGGTTTCTTGCCGAATCCCGAACCCATGGGTTTTTATAATCAATGCATCCACTGCTTTCAGCAGAGCAATCTCATCGTCTCTTCCTTCTACTACTATGGCTTCGTCTATCGCTATCTTCTTCATTCTATTCCTTATCTTCATCCGGGAAGGTAAAAATAATCTCACCGGGATTCACCAGCCGAAGCTGTTCCCGGGCTCTCTTCTCAATATATTCCCGGCTATTCACATTTTTTCAATTCTTTTTTTAAGTCATCCCGCTTTTCCGAAAGCTTCAAGTTCTGTTCCTTTAATCGCTTATTCTCGGACTGAAGCCTAGTGATGTTCCGTACAGAAGCAAACAGGCCGATTGCAATAACAATCACCAGAACCAAAACCACTTTGTTCGGTTTCCGTCGCCGCTTCTTTCCGGAGGCCATCGCTTTACGACGATTGGCCCGCTTCTGCGCTTTCTTCTGTTTCTTTCGGGCAGCCACCCGATCCTTTCGCGTCCGATTCAATTCTTCCACGGAAGGGTCGAGGAACTCCTCGTATGGGTTTCTTTCCATTCAGAAAACACCTTTCTACTCGTTATTCAGCTGATTTCCCTTATTGCTGCCGTACAGATACGGGTATGGATCCACGTATCCACCGCCGTGTGGATGGATCTCGAAGTGCAGGTGCGGTCCGGTACTGTTTCCGGTATTTCCTACCAGTGCAATCTTCTGACCTTGGGCAACCTTATCGCCCACTTTACACTTCACGGCACTGCAGTGTCCGTATCGGGTGAAGGTGCCATTATTGTGAGTCACCTCTACGCACAATCCGTAGCCCGCAAAGTAGCTTGCCCGGGTGACGGTTCCTCCATCGGAAGCGTAGATTGGCGTTCCGATCGGCATACCGAAGTCCAGTCCGCCGTGGATTCTTCCCCACCTGGATCCGAAGTAGGAAGTAATGACCTCATTCTTCACCGGAATAATATAATGCCCGGTCGGATACCACTTCGGCTTGTCGTTGGTACCCACCAGAACCACCCTGTCCACGGATTTCTTGAGTACTTCCTTATCTCGAATATCTCTCTTTACTTCCTTACCGTTCTGATATACCACGGTACCGGTGATAATCTGTCTTCCGTTCACACCCTTCTGAGTGACTTCTCGGTCTCCCCGGTACATTTCTTTCGTCTTCTTTTCGATGGTCTTGTATTTGATGACCTCTGACATGGTGCCGTCTTCCGTCATCTCTACGGTAATCGGTTCCACCTTTCGGTCGATTTCGATTTTATCTCCCGATTCCGGTGTTCGAATAGTGGCCGTAACGGCAGACAGTGCGGTGGCCACATCTATTTTTTTTCCCTTGCTGACGTTCTTATCACCCTTTTCCGTCGTGTCCGCTTCTTCCTCTTCTCGGTTGGAATCGCTCTGACCGATGACCCGAATTTCTTGACTGTCTGCACTGTAGATTTCCTGCAGCTTCGCGGTATCCTCGTCTTCCATCACGATATGCTGCAAGGACATCTTTCCGCCGTTTTCCAGAATGTCCTCCGCTTCATTTCGAGTCATCACGCTGGTGAGCATGACGTTCACCGGCTTCACCTCTACGTGATGCTTAAATCCGATTTTCTGAAGCTGCATTCCTTTATCCGGCGTCCGGTAGTAATTTACCACGTCATCCAGCACCTTGTCGGCAACGCTCTTGGATTCCACCACAGCCAGCAGGCGGTCTTTTTCATAGATTCCATAACCCACCACGTCAATTTCCGTCATATAGGTGAGCTTGTTCAGCGCCTGGTCTGCGGTATCGATATCCTTCTTGGAGCTGGACACCTTCTTAAAGGTAATATTCTGTCCCACCTTGAAACGAATCTTTGCATCGTTTACCTTGGACAGTTTCTCCCCGGCGATATTCAAAATATTGTACACCTGCTCCTGGTCATCGACGTATCCAAGAATTCTTCCGTTATAGGAATATTGATAGGATGTTTCATGGTCAAAAACAAGAAGCATAAAGCAAATGATGACGATAGTGCCGAAGAATGCGGTAAGCATTCCAGTCGCGTTGTGTTTATAGCGGATCCGGGCGTCATTCATCTCATAAAACCAAACTGTACTTCATGGCGGCGAAAAAACGATCCACGGAAGCCTGAATGCGGTCATGGGTGGAAATCACATCCGCGGCTTCATCCACGATGATTTTTCCCAGAGTGATTTTTCCTTCTTTTGCCGCTTTCTTTGCCGCCTTTTTCTTTCTCTTCTCCGCAGCCTTTGCCTCCGCTTCCGCCGCTTTCTTCGCTTTCGCTTCCGCCTTTTTTCTGGCAGCCACTTCTTTCTTCGCGTTCTTTTCTTCTTTCTTCTTTCCTTGATGGATTTTCTTCCTCCATATTCTCCTCCGGATTCACCGTTTCCGGCATTCGGTTATTCTCATTCATGTTGTCTATCGGTATTTTTTTCAAATTCCATTCATATGCCTCTTCAATCCGCTGTCTCTTGCAGGAGCAAAACTGTCCGTCATCGGTAATCCCGGTATCCCTGCACTTCTCGCACCGATACTTCTTCTCCAGATAGTCTTCCGGATATCCGCTTTGAAGAAGCAATTCCCGCTTCTTCT
>ENA-OQDA01000398-OQDA01000398.1-human-gut-metagenome-genome-assembly--contig:-NODE-398-length-18196-cov-5.201395_pt1 | contig 18196 bp, 17 predicted proteins | sample MGYA00242771_ERZ504603 | MGnify/ENA primary metagenome ERZ504603 (study PRJEB26092, sample SAMD00036328) | human gut metagenome | host: Homo sapiens | study: EMG produced TPA metagenomics assembly of...
CGGGGCATCCGGCGCGTGAGACGCACCGCCTGATCCCGCTGCGCCTCTCCGCACACCGCTGGTTCTTGCAGTATTCCCCTTACACGTATTATAATGAACATTGCATTGTCCTGAATCGCAAGCACGTGCCGATGAAGGTCTCGCGCAAGAGCTTCGAGAATCTCTTGGACTTCGTGACGATCTTCCCGCACTACTTCCTCGGCTCGAATGCAGACCTGCCGATTGTCGGCGGCTCCATCCTCTCGCACGACCACTACCAGGGCGGCCGCTACACCTTCGCGATGGCCAAGGCGCCAATCGAGAAGACGTACACCTTCCCGGGCTTTGAGAACATCAAGGTCGGCCGCGTCAAATGGCCGATGTCGACGATCCGCCTGCAGGGCGAGGACCGCGAAGAGCTGGCTGACCTCGCCGAGAAGATCCTCGGCGCATGGCGCAAGTACAGCGACCCGAGCGTCGAGATTCTCGCAGAGACGGATGGCACGCCGCACAACACGATCACGCCGATCGCGCGTCGCCGCGGCAGCCTCTACGAGCTCGACCTCGTGCTGCGCAACAACCGCACGACGAAAGAGCATCCGCTCGGACTCTTCCATCCGCATGCCGAAGTGCACCATATCAAGAAGGAGAACATCGGCCTCATCGAGGTCATGGGCCTCGCTGTGCTGCCAGCCCGCCTCAAGAAGGAGATGGCTCTCCTCGGTGCAGAGCTCGTCAAGGGTACGCCTGACATCTCGGGCATGCCGGAGATTGCCAGCCATGCAGACTGGTACAAGATGCTCCGCGAGAAGTATCCAGAGGTCTCGCAGGAGAATGTAGAAGGCATCCTCCAGGAAGAGATCGGTAAGGTATTCGAGATTGTTCTCACCCATGCTGGCGTCTACAAGCGTGACGCAAAGGGCATGGAAGCAGTTTGACCGCTTTGTCGCAACTGCTGCTGAGGATTGAGGACGAGTCTCCAGATCCAAAGAAAGCAGGGAACACCAATGGAAATGAAGAAGAAAGCCACAATCGTGGATGTAGCCAAGGAGGCAGGCGTCTCGGTGGCGACGGTATCGCGCGTGGTCAACGGGAACTATCCCGTCAAGCCGGAGACGCGGGAGCGCGTCCAGGCGGCCATCAATGCGCTGCAGTACGTGCCGAATGTCCAAGCCCGCGAGCTCAACACGCGCCATTCCTCGACGATCGGCGTCGTGGTGCCCGGCCTCTACAACATGTTTCTCGCAGGACGGTCATGCGATGGCATCGAGAAGCTCCATGCGCCGCCGAGGGGGATTCCCTGCTCTTGAACTGTGCACAGAATGATCCGGAGCTCGAGATGGAGTGCATCAATGCGCTCGTCTCGCGCAGTGTCTCCGGCATCATCGTCATCAGTCCGAACACGCAGGGCCTGCGCGAGGACTTTTACCGCCGCATCGTCAAGCGCGTGCCGCTCGTCTTCATCAATGGCTACCACCGCATCCCGAATGTCTCCTACGTCGCCAACGACGAGGCGCTCGGCACGCGGCAGGCCCTTGACTACCTGACGGGGCTCGGCCACAAGCGCATCCTCTTCGTCCGCATCGAAGCGGATACAATGTGGAAATAGCCGATTGAGCTCTGACACGATGACGGAACCGGTTTGGGAGCCTCCTTCTCCATTCGACCGCGTATGGCAGACATAGAGCCGCTCCCGCGCGGCGGAAAGCGATTGATAGGCGAGCAGACGCTCCTCTACGGCCTGCTGGTCGTATGGATCCGTCATCTCCAGGCCAAGCTCGATGAGCCTGCGGCGCTCCGCATCCGAAAAAAGCGCCGCTGGAGGCGGGGGTACGTGGAAATTCCCCTTCGTTTGCACCCAATAGAAAAACGATGCGCGGAGAGGATGCACGCATTCGGTCAGCGCTGCCAAGGGGAATTTCATCGAGCCCCTGCGGAATCGTGCCGATTTCTTGTGAGGAGAGCACCGCGTCAAACAGCTGTGCAAAACGTGAGAGAGGCATGGGGTGCCCTTCCAGCGCAATAGCGCACTGGCTGAGCAGCGCCATCAGCAGATCCCAAATCCGGCCCTGCTCCAGGGCAAGGGCTTCTTCTCCAGCACTGCTGAGGGATTGGGCAAAGGCGCGCAGATGCTTTGCAGCGTTTGTTTCCTCCAAAAAAGCGTATGCGGCATGGGCAATCTGTGCGCCATCCACTCCCTGGCAAGCATCCCGCAGGTGAACGAGCGGTTGGGTGGCGCGCTCGCGCAAGCCGTTTAAGCACGCGAGCTTTTGCCGGTCCTGCTCCTGAAAAACGTTCCCATAGCCTTCGGGGTGCTGGGTAAAAGCGCTTAGCAGGCGGGAGCCGCTTATATTCCATTCGATCATATAATTTTCCAACTCTGAAATTTCTTCTAGAGCAAAATCTGTTAGCCCTGTTTTCAGATAGCGCAGCACAGGCTCTGTGCCGAAGCTCTGCGCCGCCTCCATCCCTGCGCGGACAAAGGCGATCAGTGGCTGGGAATCAATCGGCTGGCGGCTATCCTCAAACGCGGGCACGCCATAGCGGCGCAGGGCAGCTGTCATCTCCTCCCGGTAAGCATCTGCATCACGGGCGATAATCGCCATATCCCGGCAGCGAAGGCCTTCTTCCCGGATCAGGCGCTTTGCCGTGCGCGCCACAAAATCACACTGCGCGGCTTTGTCCTGCGCCGTACATAGAAATAGATCCTCTGTTTCATCGGGAAACGGGCCTGCTTCCGGATGAAACACCGTCTGCTCCAGATAACCGAGCGCCTTTGAGCGGAACCGGCGTTGCTCGGCCAATATGACTGGAGCAGCCACCGGCACATTCTGCTGTTTAGCCAGGCTGATCACACGCCGCGCGGTGCGCTGGACAGGGGAGAAAAGCCCCATCCCGCTTTGTGTATCCGCCAAAGTATCCGTGCAGAGCGTTAGATACACCTCCTGTGCCTGCGCGAGGATGCGCGAGAGAATCCGCTGTTCCTGCACGGTAAAGCTTTTAAACGCATCAATTGCCACAATGCGGCCGTGGAAAAACGGGTGGTCAAGCAGCGTGTCGTTTAGGCGGGTCAGGTCATCCTGATCATCGATAAAAGAGCGGGCAACCAGCGTATCATAGAGATCGAGGATCAGGGCGAGCTCGCGCGATTTGCGCCGCAGGACGCTGTCTGGCAGCTTGTCTGCTGCGGCCTGAAGCTCTGCCGGCGTCACAGCGCATTGGCGGCATTCCGCCACGAGGTCTAAAAGCTTGGCGGCGAGCGCGGGGCTTTCCCTGTGTTTGAAATAGATGTCCAAATGCTCCTGCGCCGCTTCGAGCGCAAGGCTCATCAGGAGCATTCGGCCGCCGTCGTCAATATGAGTGCCGCTCACGCCGCCATACACACGAAACACAGCGTCCACCAGGCGTGAAAAACTCAAAATCTCTACCCGCTGTGCATCTCGCGGGCCGAGCAGCTCCAGCATGGAACGTTCGCTCTCAAAGGAAAATTGTTCCGGCACGAGCAGGATCATATCGCGTGCTCCCTGCTTTGCCAGATCGCGAAGCAGGGAGCGGATATATTGTGTTTTACCGCTGCCGGAGCGGCCGAGGATTAAATGGAGCATAAGCGCCCTCCGTTTTTGATTTTCTCTGCTGTAGCAATCAGCAGTGGACAGATAAAGTTTAACCTTCTGCGAAAAAAAGGCGCTGCTGCGCAGGCATTTTTCTGACGCTGTCAACTTTGCTTCAAGCTTATTATAGCATGCCGGGCAGGGAGATCCAATGCTTCCAAGTTTCAAAGCTTGAAACTTTGCGATCCGTTTGAAGCTATTTTACCATAACGCATATAGGCTAACCTCTCCGAAAAATGACGTTGCCGTTTCGCGGCAGGAGGCGTTTCACGCCGACAGGCATTTTTCCAATGCTTCAAACGATCCGTTTGAAACTATTTTACCATATGCAATCTTTTAAACAAACCATTGCACGTAATAAAACACTATGTTACAATGCAAAAGAGATAAAATTTTCATATGTTATCCGCTAATTTTATCATAATATTCCAAGGAGGAATCGAACTGTATGGTATATGATGTGGCCGTGATCGGCGCAGGCGTATCCGGTGCGTTGATTGCGCGGGAGCTGAGCCGATATGACCTGAAAATTGCCTTGCTGGAGAAAAATAACGATGTAGCAACGGAAACCTCCAAGGCCAACAGCGCCATTGTTCATGCGGGCTACGATGCAAAGGAGGGCACTCTAAAGGCAAAGCTCAATGTGCGCGGCGCCAAAATGATGGGCTCCCTATGCGCGGATTTGTCCGTTCCCTTTCAGAATATTGGGTCCCTTGTGCTCGCCTTTAGCGAGGAGGAAATGGAAACGCTGCGTGGGCTATTAGAGCGCGGTCAGCATAACCATGTGCCGAAGCTGGAGATCATCAGCCAAGCGCGGCTGCATGAGATGGAGCCGAACGTATCCAAGCGGGCGCGTGGGGCGCTTTGGGCGCCGACCGCCGCAATCGTCTGCCCTTATGAGCTGACGATTGCAGCAGTGGAGAATGCGGTAGAAAACGGCGTCGATTTTTACCGCAACTGCGAAGCGGAGCGAATCGTGTTCCGGGAAGATCTGTTTTCGATCGGAACGCCGCATGATACGCTTTTTGCCCGCTATATTGTGAATGCCGCCGGCGTGCATGCAGACGAGGTGGCCGAGATGATCGGGGACCGCACCTTCCGCATCACGCCGCGGCGCGGTGAGTATCTGGTGCTCGATAAGAATATGGGCACGCTTGTGTCGCATGTGATTTTCCAATGCCCCACCAAGATGGGCAAGGGCGTGCTGGTTTCCCCCACAGTGGATGGAAATTTGCTCACAGGGCCGAACGCTGTGGATGTAGAGGATAAATTTGATGCATCCACCACATCAAAGGGGCTCCAGGATGTGCAGGAATATGTGCGCTATTCAATCCCTACGATGACGATGGGCGATGTAATTACTTCATTTGCGGGCCTGCGTGCGCACGGCGACCGGGGTGATTTTATCATCGGCCCAAGCGAGGCGAATGCCCGCTTCATCCATGTGGCGGGTATTGAATCGCCGGGGTTGACAGCCTCTCCCGCCACGGCGGAATATGTTGTGGAGCTCCTGCGGGAGCAGGGGCTTTTGCTTACGGAGAGCCAATCCTTTTCGCCAGTGCGCAAGGGTCCCGTCCGGTTTCATCAGCTCACCCGCACGCAGCAAAGGGAGCTTATTGCAAAGGACCCAGCCTATGGGCATATCATTTGCCGTTGTGAAACCGTTACAGAGGGTGAAATCCGCGATGCGATCCGCGCGCCCGCCGGCGCGCGCGATGTGGATGGCGTCAAGCGGCGCACCCGTGCGGGCATGGGCCGCTGCCAGGGAGGCTTCTGCGGCGCGAAGGTGCTGGAAATCCTTTCGCGCGAGCTGGGCATCCCGGAGGAAGAAGTGACCAAGTTCGGCGGCAAGTCGAATATCCTATATGAAAAAACAAAGTAACCGGCTTAGCCGCGATTGGGAAAGGATGAACCCTACATATGTTGCAATATGATCTTGCAGTGATCGGCGGAGGTCCCGCCGGCATGGCGGCGGCTCTGCGCGCAAGGGAATGCGGCGTGGAGCGCATCGTTATTTTTGAGCGCGCCGAGCGTCTAGGCGGTATTCTGGAGCAGTGCATCCACACGGGCTTCGGCCTGCATTATTTTAAGGAGGAGCTGTCCGGGCCGGAATACGCCCAGCGGTTTATCGATGAGGTGGAGCAAAGCGAAATTGATGTGCTGACCGACACCATGGTGATCGATCTCTCCACCAACAATGTGGTCACGGCCATCAGCCGGAGTGAGGGGCTCATTGAGGTCGACGCGACGGCGGTGATCCTCGCCATGGGCTGCCGGGAGAGGCCGCGCGGTGCGCTGAATATCGCGGGCACGCGCCCGGCCGGTGTGATGACGGCCGGCACAGCGCAGCGCTATGTCAACATCGACGGCCACCTCCCAGGGCACGAAGTGGTTATTTTAGGCTCTGGCGATATCGGCCTGATTATGGCGCGGCGCATGACGCTGGAGGGCGCGCATGTAAAAATGGTGTGCGAATTGCAGCCCTATTCGAGCGGGCTGAAGCGCAATATTGTGCAGTGCCTGGAGGATTTTGATATCCCACTGCGCCTTTCCTGCACGGTAGTCAAGGTGCACGGGCAGGAGCGCGTGGAGGGCGTAACGGTGGCAAAGGTCGATCAAAACCGCCGCCCGGTGCCGGGCACGGAGGAATTCATCCCATGCGACACGCTGCTTTTATCTGTAGGCCTGATTCCAGAAAATGAATTGTCCCGCAACGTGGGAATTAAGATGGATAAGATTACACGCGGGCCGGTGGTGGATGAATCGCGCGAAACCAGCCGGGAGGGTGTGTTTGCCTGCGGGAATGTGTTGCAGGTGCACGACCTGGTGGATTATGTGACGAAGGAGAGCCAGACGGCTGGCGAGGGTGCGGCCCGGTACATTCTCAACCAGAAGGATTATAACACCGCCTACGTTCGCACAAGGGGCATCAACGGCGTGCGGTATGTTGTGCCACAGAAGGTCAACCTTAACGCGGGGCGAGATGTAAAGCTCTATTTCCGCGTCGGCGACGTTTATCGCGATGCGACAATCCGTGTCACCTGTGATGGCCAGGCGCTCTATACCCGCAAGAAGAGCCAGCTTACGCCGGGCGAGATGGAGCATGTGACGATTCGCAGCGATGTGCTAAGCTCCCTGCGTGAGAGAAGCGAAGTCCTTATCCAAATTGAGTGTTGAACCGGGCAGAGCAATATGGTATGATAATTCGGATTTGCGGAGGTTATGTGAAAGGAAGGATCCCTTATGGTGAAAACTTTGACCTGCGTCGCCTGCCCAATCGGGTGCGCGCTTTCCGCGCAGATCGAGGCGGGGGAGGTCACCGGCGTGAGCGGGAATGCCTGCAAGCGCGGTGAAGCTTACGCGAAAACGGAATGTATCGCCCCCGTGCGCAGCCTGACAACGACAGTGCGCGTAAACGGCGGGGCATATCCGCTTGTCAGCGTCAAAAGCGCCGCCCCTCTCCCGAAAGAGAAGCTGTTCGACTGCATGGCGGCCATCAACGAAGCACGGATCGACGCGCCGGTGGAAATTGGCGACGTTGTGATCCCAAATATTTTGGGCACGGGCGTGGATATCATTGCAACCAATAAACTCTCGAGAGGAGCTACAACATAACATGGCAAATGAGGATCTCATCAAGCGCGCCGCAGCGGTCGTACCGTCTGATCGGCAGCTGAAGTGGCAGGAGATGGAATTTTATGCCTTTGCGCACTTTGGCATTAACACCTTCAGCGGGAAAAATGGGCACGAGTGGGGCGTGGGCTCAGAGGATCCCAAGCTCTTCAATCCCACGGATTTTGACGCGGATCAATGGGTCGCGGCAATCAAATCCGCCGGGATGACCGGCCTGCTGCTCACGGCAAAGCATCACGACGGCTTTTGCCTCTGGCCGAGCGAATTCACCGATCACTGCGTGAAAAACAGCCCGTGGCGCGGCGGGAAGGGCGACGTGGTGCGCGAAGTATCCGATGCGTGCAGGCGCGGCGGGATCAAATTCGGCGTTTACCTATCCCCTTGGGATAGGCATGAGAAGGCTTATGGCACTGGCAAAGCCTATGACGATTATTACTGCAACCAGCTACGTGAACTGCTGACGAACTACGGTGAGCTGTTCTGCGTGTGGTTCGACGGCGCGTGCGGCGAGGGGCCGAACGGCAAAAAGCAGGTGTATGACTGGGAGCGCTATTACGCGCTCATCCGCGAGTTGCAGCCTGAGGCGGTCATTAGCGTGTGCGGGCCTGATGTACGCTGGTGCGGCAATGAAGCGGGTAAGTGCCGCGAATCCGAATGGAGCGTTGTGCCCTCCACGCTGATGGACGTGGAACGCATCGCGGCGGATTCCCAGCAGGAGGACGACTCGAATTTTGCAAAAAAAGACTCTACGGACAGTGACCTCGGCAGCCGTGAGGCAATCGCTGGCGCAAAGAAGCTCATTTGGTTCCCTGCAGAAGTGGATACCTCGATTCGTCCGGGCTGGTTTTATCATAAAAACCAGGATCGGAAGGTGCGTTCCCTGAAAAAACTGTTGAAGATTTATTACAACTCCGTGGGAGCGAACGCGACCCTTCTGCTCAATATCCCGCCGGATCAACGCGGCCGCTTTGCAGACCCGGATGTGAAACGGCTGCGGGAAATAGGCGATGCGCTGCGCAGCGCCTTCCGTGAGAATCTTGCTGCGAATGCAAAGGCCTCGGCCTCTTCTGAAGCGGATGAGGCGCACGCCGCGCAGAAGGCCCTGAGCACGGATAAGGATGAATACTGGCGCGCGGTTGACGATGCAGAACAGGCGGAGATGATCGTGGATCTCGGCAGGCCCGTGACTTTTTCCAAGGTTGTGCTGGGAGAATATCTGCCCTGCGGGCAGCATATTGAGCGATTCACCGTTTCTATAGAAAAACATGGCAAGTGGAAAAAGGTATATGCGGCGACGGTGGTCGGCCATAAACGCATCTGCCTGCTGAAAAAGACAACGGCTCAGCGCATTAAGATCACGATCGACGAATGCAGAACATTTCCAACCCTGCGCAAGCTGGAGGTTTATTGAGCGGATTGTAAAAAATGTGATTTATATTATCAGAAACCGCCTTATGCTGATTGCAAGCATAAGGCGGTTTCTTCGTATGCGGGCGGGTAAGTCCAGATATTTTTCTATCCTTCCCAGGCAATCAGCGCCGCGCCCAGTGCCCCACAAATCTGCGGCTCTTCCGGCAGAATAAGCGGTTCGCCGATTTTTTCTTCAATCGCCCGGCGCACGCCTTCGTTTTTTGCCACGCCCCCGGTCATCATATAAGAGCCCGTCGCCTTTGTCCGCGCGAGCAGCGCGCTGATCTTAGTGGCGACGGATTGATGGAGCCCGTGCACAATATCCGCCGTGCGCTTATTTTGCGCGATCAGGGAGACCACCTCTGATTCTGCAAAAACGGTGCACATGCTGGAGATCGTAACTGTTTCCTTCCACCCGCGATCCATTTCGCCCATGCGGGATACATCCAACTCCAGCGTGCGCGCCATCATGTCGAGGAAGCGCCCCGTCCCAGCCGCACACTTATCGTTCATCACGAAATCTGTCACGCGCCCCGTTTCGTCGAGGCGGATTACCTTGCTATCCTGCCCGCCGATATCAATCACGGTGCGTACCTGCGGATTGAGGAAAAAGGCGCCTTTTGCGTGGCAGGTAATCTCCGTCACGCCCTGCCCGCCGGCCCCAATGTGGGAGCGGCCATAGCCGGTTGCAACGGTGCAGGCGATCTCCTCTTTTCTTCTGCCGGCCTGTTGGAGAGCGACCGCGAGCGCTTTCTGCGCGCTCTCCCCGGCACGTGCGCCGGTTGGAATAACGGAATAGGCGATGATATGCTTGTCGGCGTTAAGCAGCACGGCGTTTGTTGAGGTGGAGCCGCTGTCGATGCCGGCAAAAATCGCGTTTTGATTCATATTGGCCGCTTCTCCTTTCCTTTTTTGAAGGCTTGTGTTTGGCAGCGTTTCTAGAAATGCTTCGATGCGCGTTGTCAACTGGCCTGGTGCCGGCGGGGTATAGTCGGTTTCTATTTTGGTCATCGGGATTTGGCCTTGCTTCAGGCGGCTGTATTCATAGTCATAATAATCACAGAATTTTACCGTGTGGTAAATCACGCCGCGCAGGCGGGGGCTTTCCGTGAGGCGCCTGCGTCCGGTAGGATCTGTCATGCGCATGCAGGGCGTTTGGCCCAAAAGGGCGGAGGCATATGCCTCCCATAGGTTGTCCGGCATCCAATCGGCCGGGAGAGAAACGCTGCGTTTGCCCGTGCAGGTGTCGTTTTGCACAGGTAGGGAGACGCAGTTCTGCAATGCCTCCAGCAAGGCTTGCGAGGCACGTGCTCCGAGCAGGCTGAGATAGGGCCGTGCGGGCGGGGCGGGCAGAGGGGCGAAGGCTGCCTGAAACCGTGCGGCGGAGAAGGCGCGCCCACTGTATGCGGCATAGGCGTTCGCCAGCCGCTTCAGCTCCAGCGCAAACCGTTTGCGTGCACAGGCGGTATCGCAGCGCGGAAGATCGAGCAAATAAAGAAAAGGGGAATCTCCTTTTTCTTGTAAAATATCATACACACGGCGGATCGAATCACAGCAATTAACAAGGATTAGTTCCCCCGTGCCGTTTTGCAGGCAGTCCTCCAGCAGTGCACGGCTAAGGCGCAGAGATTTTGATGGGAAGCGCCGTCGGCCAACTCAAAGCCGCTCACCAAAGGCTCCCGCCGGATGCACTCCGCTCCAAAGCCTGCAAAGAGCTCAATGGGCGTGTATTTGCAGATATAGTGGATCATCGCGCGCGTCTCCTCTCCTCCAATAGCTCCAGGAAAGCCTCCAATCGGGTGCGCATTTGGCCATCGTTGATGTTGCGGCGGTCGCAGCCATCCCCATCGAGGGTAAGCATGGGGATGCCCTCCTGTTCCAGTCTGTCCCTCACGAGCCCAGCGCCGCCGATGGTGTTTTTACAGCCCCAATGGCAGAAGAAAACCACGCCGTTAGCGTGCAGCTTTAGGGCCATTTCAGCAATTTTGTCCGCACGGCGGCTCATCGGGCCGTTGAAGGTGTTGCCCAGAAGGCGGCGTGCCATGGATTCATAAGGGTGCTCCGGATCCGGCTCAAAAAGCGCATCAAAGCTCATATCAGAGCACAAAAGCTGGTTTTCTTCACTGAAATTGAGGATCGTGCGCAGGGAGTTTTGCCAGTATGGCAGGGAATGCACCCAGAGGATGCGGTTGCCGCCTTGGAAGACCGGCGCGTTTTTTGCGTCCTCACACAGCTGCTCAAAATACTGTTCAATCTCAGGCTTACCCAGCAGGATGTGCGTTGCAAAGAGCGTATACATTTCGGAAGTCATCTCATTGGGCAGATACCGGTCGGCCAGCAGGTCGTAGTAGCTCCGGCAGGCCTGCATAGAGCGCTGCTCGCAAGCGAGCACGGCCCGAAGGGCATCCTCGCTGAAACGCTCGTGCATGGCTTCCTCAGTGAAGCGGGCGAGCTCCCGCAGCTGATCCGCCACATATTGCACCGCATCTGCATCGTCTGCACAGGGAGTGTCTACGGTGAAGTGGGGCACGCCGTAGTGAGCTGCGATTCGGCGGAAGGTGTTGGTGTTTGCATCACACGCCAAGGTGGTGTTGGCAATCAGGCGTGGCTTTGGCAACACGCCTGAAAGCGCGATCCCGGTTAGGATTTTGTGGTAGGAGCAGAGCGTATCCGGCACGCCCTTCTGCCGGGCGTATTCGATAAAATATTGCTCGCTGCCCGCGCCGGAGAAGTAGCAGGAGAGCCCTTCCGCAATTTGTGGCTCGATGCGCATGGCATGGAGGATTTCACAGGGCAAAAAAAGATTGACAATTGCCGAGCGCTCCGGGTGCGCCAGCGGATGGAGCACTGCATCCATGCATACTGGGGAGATAAAAGCGCGGGCCGTCGTCAATTTACGAGAGGGGAAATGTTTGGCCTGGAAGTTGGAGGCATAAAACGCAGCCTCCAGGAGCCGGCGGGCACGATCGGGGCTTTTTGCTGCTGCCTTGCCCACAAGCGCGCCGAAGGTTTCAATCATTGGATTCATATGAATCGGTTTCCTTTCAGAGCGTCCACACGTTGGGGTTCGTGGTGGAAACGCCGAGTGCGCCCGCGTTCAGGGCGCTGATAACGTCTTCCTTTTGCGTAATTAGCCCGCCCGCAATCAAAGGCGTTTCCAGCTCGCTGCTGAGCTCACGCAGGATTTTTGGCATGATGCCGGGCATGATTTCCAACGCCTCGGGGGAGAGCAGCCCGGTTGTTTTCGCAGCGGTACGCATGGAAAGGGAATCGATGATGAATAGCCTCTGGATCGCAGAAAGGCCGAGCTCCTTAGCGATTTTGATCTGGCTGCTTTTGGTGGAGATGATGCCGGTAGGATGCACTTTTTCCGCAATATAGCGCAGCGAAACCGCATCGCGGGAAAAGCCCTCGATCAAATCCACGTGGACATAAATATCCTTCCCACAGCGGTTGGCGCGCTCAACGATTTCCTGCAAATTGAATATATTGCCGCACAGCAGGAAGATGATTTCACTCGGGCTTGCAAGCGCTGCCTCCAGCGCGTTGGTATCCTTCACCGCGGCGATGACCGGGCTGCGCGCGAGCTTATCATAGAGCTTTTGTTCCATATCCATCCCATCCCTTTCCATTCCATTGAGGGGACAATAAAAATCTATTGGTATTATAGCATTGGTGTGTGGAAAAGAAAACCACTGATGAAAAACAGTTTGACCCTATAAGCGGGAAAAAGGCCTTTTTTGTTGTTTTTATATGGAACGTGTAAAACAGAATTAATATTTTGTGGATAAATGATAGATAAAAAGTGAATTCTGTGCCTGTGAACTATTGCCTGAACCTTTTTTTTCTGATATAATAGCTTTACACATTTTGTTTAAAGCATTGAAAAATGCCTGTGGGCCCAAAGTGCCTCCTGCCACACATCGGCAACGCCATTTTTGCAAAGGGGAGCTTTGTGCGTAAAATCATGTATCATAGCTTTAAATTTGTGGCAAGCTATTATTTGGAAAATCGCTTTTTGTTTTGGCAGAGAAGCAGCGCCGCGGTTACCGGGGGGTAGAGTTTTGCGGCGCGGCTTTGATGATATGTTTCACCTGCGCGGCCGATGGCTTCGCGGAGTGAAACAGGGAAAACAGAAAAATATAGGAGGCAGTCAATTCTATGAAAGAGCACAAGAATGCTGCAAGACTCATGGCCGCTCTGATGACGTTGACCTTGCTGTGTGCAACGCTGTTTGCAGTGCCGGCTCAGGCAGCAGATGAGTCTCAGGCACAGGCGCCGCAGGCGACTCCTGCCGCAAGCCAGTATGAGGAAGCGCTGGTCAATGCGCAGGATTTGCTGGAGCAAGGGGCACAGGCGCTCAACGGCAGTGAAAAAGCTGCGAAGAAGAGCGGCTTTGGCGTATCGAAAGATCCGCAGACAGGCATCTCCCAGATCGTTATGTATGTGGGCAACGCGGAAGTTCCGATGGGGCTGTTTTATGACCCCGCGCAGGAGATTTTCTACGGCGCGAACAATGCCGGCCTTTTGGGGATCGGCTTTGATTTCGATGTTGCACAGAAAATTTTCTACACGCCGATCAATCCCTGGCAGCGCAATTTCGGCTTCTGCGAGCTGTATGATGCAGCCGCGCCGTTTACCGGCATGTTCTACAACACCGTCCGCTTTAAGTTTGATTATGCGGGCAAAAATTGGTTGATTCAGGTTTGGAAGGGCCAGTATGGCATCACCACAGGCGGCGAGCTCGGTGTTTATAACAAAACCACCAACCGCGAAACAGAATTTTACGACTGCGCCTCTGATGAGGATATGCTGAACATGGGCTTCACCCTCTCTAAGAAGGATGTCGGGGAGCTTTTCACCAGGAAAATGCAAAAGCATTGGTGGCAGACGGGCTTTGTCGTATTGATGGCCACGCCGCCGTCGGCACTGACGATGTCCTGCAAAATTGATATGAAGGATGCCGCCATGCTGAAAGCATTTGAGCAATCCATGATTGAGCAGGGCTTTAAGAAGGGCAATGGCACAACGGATGGCACTTATTCCATCAGTGGCCTGCGCGTCACCTTTACTTGGGGCGCGAAGGTTCAGGCAGAGGTGAAGGATGCCGCCAACGATGCGCAGACGACAGATGACATTCAGGTTACCGTAACGCCAACAGAGGCGCCGGCAACCAAGGCTCCGGTTGAAAAGGTGAATCCTACGGCGGAGCAGGGGCTTGCCCAGCCGGAGGATCCCAATATGGCAGAGAATGCTGAAATCCCGGAGACTGGCGACAGCGGTGTGATCGCACTCGGCGTGCTTGCCGGTGGCAGTATGCTTGCGATTGGCGCGGCGGTTCTTCTGAAAAAGAGGAAAAACAGTGAAGTATAAGTTTGAAAGACCTCTCTTTTAAACTGTGATTTCTGCTTTTCGATCATAAATGACGCCCGGAAGTTTGGTTGCGCCAAAACGCACAATTCTGCGGCCGGGAGTAAAAAAGAAACGATCATAAGCATGGATTATCTATACGTTTCACGGCGATTGAGCAATCAGGCAGGCGGAGGAAACCCTCTCCGCCTGCTATTTTTTGTAAAATAAAAAATGGCCTGGGCAAAATGCCGAATATAGTGAGCAGGAAACCGCGAAGCGGTTGAAAAATTTGAGGTGATACGTGTGTGGAAGAACGGATGGATTGTGTTTTTGCTCCTCCTGTTGCTTCTGTGCTGTATGGCAATATGCATATGCTTGCAGCCCCTTCTGCGCAGATGGTTTGGCCGGAGAGGGATTGGCACGTTTGCGAATGAAGCAGAGTGGCGCGATGCTGTGGGGCGCAAAGCAGAGGCAATGCTGCGCCATATGCCGGCTTTTCCGGAAGAGGATACGCTTACCTTTCGCATTGCGATGCGGCGCAGCGGTGTGGATGCACAAAGGCTTGTGCGTGTGCGCGCGGCAAAGCTTTTACTGGCGGCAGGGCTTGCGAAAGACCAAGCTCCGGGTTTGTTTTCGGCTGGGCGGGCTTATGCGGAATCCCTCCTGCTGCCTGACGGCAGATGGAAAATCCCCATGGATCACACGGAAGATGCCCTTCTTGCCTATGCGGTGCTTTCGTATCCGGGCATAGAGCTTGGGCATATCCGCCCGGCCATGGAACAAACAGCGCATCTTTTACAATCGCTCGCGGGGGAATCGGATACAATTCCGGCAAATCCGGATGCCCCTGACCTGCGCTTTGCCAGGACGATTGGAGATGTTTGCCCATTTTTAGCCGCTTATGCGGCAGCCTATGGGGAACCGTTTTATCTGAATCTTGCCATGCGTCAGCTCAATGAATACCTGCTCGATGGTATGCACCCGGTGAAGGGGCTGCCGGCGGAAGGGTTTGACCGAGGCAGCGGGCTTCCCATTGGATCATTTGGGTGGAGCAAAGCCTGTGCAGCACTGGCTTTTGGAATGATGGAAACGGCCCGATACCTTCCCAGCTCGGATTCCCGCAGCGTGAAATTGGCGGTTCACGGCTGTCTCTTGGCGGATCGTCTATGCGCTCTGTGTGGGAGGGATGGGGCCTTCCCACGTTTGCCCGCCACCTCCTTGCCTGATACGGAGGCCGGGGCGATTCTTACCGTGTTTGTGTGGGATATCTATCAAAAAACTGAAAATAAGCCCTATTTGGATTGCGTAAAAAGAGCAATGGAAAACTTGAGAAAGTGTACGCGGAAAAACGGGCTGTGGTGGATTTTGCGCAGCCAGAATCCCTGCGCCCGGGTTTTTATCGGGAAAGGGAGATTCCTACTGCTGGAGCCCTTGCAGCGGCGTTTTATGCTGCTATCAAAACGATTCAAGCAGAGAAGAAAGAGCTGGATGGAGCGGTGAAGGAATAGGGCCGTCTTACCCGCTTGATAAAAAACGGCGTTATTTTCGGGAAAAGGAGCCAAGGAATCTGGTCCATTCAGCTTTTTCATGTGTTCTTGTTTGGAAAAGAGCAGGATGGTGTGAGGGTTTGGCTCATGCGGCAAATTTGGCTTGTTTTCGACCCCATAACGCGGTATACTGAAGAAAAGAGAAACAGGAAAGGAGCGTGTTTATGCAGGAATCATCGCCGGATCTGCGGCTGGCGGTTCTCATCGACGCAGATAATGTACCCTATGCAAATGTGAAGGCAATGCTTGCGGAGATTGCACGTTATGGCACGCCGACAATTAAACGAATCTATGGGGATTGGACACAGCCGACGCTTTCTGGCTGGAAAAAGGTGCTGCTGGAGAATGCCGTGACCCCCATACAGCAGTATAGTTATACAACAGGAAAGAATTCGACGGATTCCGCTATGATTATCGACGCGATGGACATTCTCTATACCAACCGTGTGGATGGCTTTTGCTTGGTATCGAGCGACTGCGATTTTACGAGGCTTGCTACCCGTCTGCGCGAAGCGGGCAAGCTGGTGATTGGAATTGGCGAACAAAAAACGCCAACACCGTTTATCTCAGCCTGCGACCGGTTTATTTATCTTGAGATTTTATCTGATGATAAAAAGAAAAAACAGCGTTCTATGAAAGCAAGGGGAAGCCAGCCGCGCTCGAAGAGCCTGGAATTGGAATGCCGGCAGCCGCCGTGCGGCAGAAGGGGAATAGGCTGCCGCAGGAAGTATCCGAAATGATTATCGTTTCAGTCAATGATTTAGCGGATGAAAATGGTTGGGCATTCTTAGGGGATGTCGGCAACCTCCTTTTAAAGAAGCAGCCCTCGTTTGACAGCCGCAATTATGGCTATCAGAAGCTGTCGCAGCTTATCCAGGCGATGGACCGCTTTGAAATTGAGCCGCGCGACACGGCAAATGCCCATGTAAAGCATATTTTTATTCGTGAAAAAGCGTCGTGAATCGGCAAACTGTTTCAGCAGTGTGCCGTTCATATATAGTTCATATTTTTATGCTAAATTTTTGACCAAAGCATGATGAATTTGAAAGGGAAAGGAAGTGTTGGAATGATTGCAATTATGGAAGTGGTTTTAGGCCTGCTTAGCGGGATTTCCGATCCAATTGCCAAGGCGTTTGGCGAATGGATGCAGTCCATCGTTGCCAAGATTTTTGGCTAAGCCGTGTACAGAAAATCGCCCATGGAACAAGCTTGTTCCATGGGCGATTTTCTGTGTAAAAAGGAGGCTTTTAGCCGGCTGATGCGATTTTTTCCCGGATCGCGGAGCCGAGCTCTTTCAGCTCCTCGCGGGATAGTCCGGCAGTGGGGATCGGCGGCAATACTGTGAGCGTCACGTTTGCGGGTTTGATCCACATATGATTGGCCTCCATCACCTTATAAGTGCCGCTGATGCGCACAGGGATGAGCGGCGCCTTTGCTTTTTCCGCCATTTTAAAGGCTCCGCTTTTAAAATCCCCCATCTGATCACTGCGGCTTCGCGTGCCCTCTGGAAAGATTGTGATCGAATAGCCTTTTTTCAGCAATTCCGTGCCCTCCCGCAGGGAGTTCATTGCGCTGCGCGCATTTTCACGGTCCAGAAAAATACAGCCGAGATAACGCATCCATGTGCGGATCATAGGGATTTTCTCCGCTTCTTTTTTGGCAATTAGGCCATGCGGCCGATCCAGATAACCGAGCAGTGTGGGAATATCAAACAGGCCTTGATGATTGCTGACGAAAACCACCGCGCCCTCTGGGATGTTTTCCAACCCCTGAACAGTTACCTTCACACCGGCGAGTTTTAAAAGCCGGCGGGACCATTTTTGAACCGCTTCTGTCACGATTGCATCCCGCTCCTCGATTTTACCGGCCTGCGTGAGCTTTTTCATGCGGTGCGTTTTTGGCAGGACTGCGAGCAGATAGCCCCAAAAATAGATAAACCAGATGATTGTACGCATAAAATGGATTCTCCCTTGTCGCTTGTTGCTCTTAATCATAGCACCCCGATCCGTAAAAAACAAGGGAAAGCAGCAGAAATATATCATTCTAAAGGAAGGCAACAGAAAAAACGCATAGTATGGCCCAAGCTTTGGCTTGGACCATACCGGGCTGCGGTGCAACGGACGAGCCGTGTTCAAGAAAACACCCCTTTCCCTGTAGCGGCATATATTGGAGGGAAAGAGGTGATCATTTGAAATTCAAGTTTATTCTGTCGATTTGTTTCGGCGGACTGTGGCTGGCCGTTTCTCTATTCTTTGCAATCGGCTGGGCGCAGGAGGTTTCTTATATTTTCCCCAGTGTTTATGTTTGGTGGGTAATCATCGGAATTGCCCTGCTGCCTGGTTTTTTGATGAGTGCCATGTTTTTTTCCAATCTATTGCACTGGAAATTAAAAAGATATCCCGATATTGCGGAAGACACAACGATTCTTATGTGTGCGCATAACGAAGAAAAAAATATTGCCCGTTCTATTCAAGCGATTTTAAACCAGCAGTACGCCGGACGTATTCGGCTGATTGTTGTTGATAATGGATCCAATGATCATACCAAACAGCAAATCATGAACATGCAGACGGCTGCTCTTACAAACTGCTCCATCGAATATGTTTACTGTGACCAGCCAGGAAAAGCTCATGCACTGAATTATGGCCTAGCAATGATTTCACA
>ENA-OQDA01000399-OQDA01000399.1-human-gut-metagenome-genome-assembly--contig:-NODE-399-length-18147-cov-2.635516_pt1 | contig 18147 bp, 27 predicted proteins | sample MGYA00242771_ERZ504603 | MGnify/ENA primary metagenome ERZ504603 (study PRJEB26092, sample SAMD00036328) | human gut metagenome | host: Homo sapiens | study: EMG produced TPA metagenomics assembly of...
CTGCCCACCGGCGCCATCTCCGGCGCGGTGCGCGCCCCCCATATCATCAACCAGTCCAAGTGCATCAAGTGCGGCGCGTGCATGGATCACTGCCGCTTTGACGCCATCTACAAGCAGTAAGGGAGGGAACGGACATGGACGAAAAGATGGTATCTCTGCGCATCAACGACATCCCCGTCACCGTTCCCGAGGGCTCCACGGTGCTGGAGGCGGCCCGCTCCGCGGGCTTCAACATCCCGTCGCTGTGTTTCCTGAAGGACATCAATGAGATCGGCGCCTGCCGCATCTGCGTGGTGGAGGTGAAGGGGGCCAAGAGCCTGGTTGCCTCCTGCGTGTACCCCGTGGCCGAGGGGATGGAGGTCTACACCAACACGGAGCGGGTACGCAAGTCCCGCCAGCTCACCCTGGAGCTGATCCTCTCCAACCACCGGATGGACTGCCTCACCTGCTCCCGCAACAGCCACTGCGAGCTGCTCCAACTGGCCGGCGACCTGGGCATCGACGCGGTGCGGTACGCCAACGACAACATGCCCCCCCAGATTGAGGCCTCCGCCCCCCACCTGGTGCGGGACAACTCCAAGTGCGTCCTCTGCCGCCGGTGCACCGCTGTGTGCCGCAAGACCCAGGAGGTGGGCGTCATCGGCCCCAACGACCGGGGCTTCCACACCCACATCGGCTGTGCCTTCGACCGGGATCTGGCCGAGGTGGACTGTGTCTCCTGCGGCCAGTGCATCGTGGCCTGCCCCACCGGCGCCCTCTCCGAAAAGGACGACACCGCCCGCGTGCTGGCCGCCCTGAACGACCCCGCCAAGCACGTGGTGGTGGGCCCCGCCCCCTCCATCCGGGTCACCCTGGGCGAGTGCTTCGGCCTGCCCATCGGCACCAACGTGGAGGGTAAGATGGTCACCGCCCTGCGCCGCCTGGGCTTCGACAAGGTGTTCGACGTGGACACCGCCGCCGACTTCACCATTCTGGAGGAGGGCACCGAGTTTTTAAGCCGCCTCAACGGCGGCGGCACCCTCCCCCTCATCACCTCCTGCTCCCCCCGGCTGGGTGCGGTATCTGGAGCAGCACGCCCCCGACATGATCCGCAACATCTCCTCCTGCAAGTCCCCCCAGCAGATGTTCGGCTCCCTGGTCAAGACCTACTACGCCGAGCAGGCGGGCATGGATCCCCAGGACATCTTCGTGGTGTCCATCATGCCCTGCACCGCCAAGAAGTACGAGGTACTGCGGGAGGAGCAGCGGCTGCCCAACGGCTGCATGCCGGTGGACGTGTCCCTCACCACCCGGGAGCTGGGCCGCATGATCACCCAGGCCGGCCTTCTCTTCGAGCACCTGCCCGACGGGGCGTTCGATCCCATGCTGGGCGTCTCCACCGGCGCGGCCGCCATCTTCGGCGCCTCCGGCGGCGTCATGGAGGCCGCCCTGCGCACCGTGGTGGAGCAGCTCACCGGCGAGGGCATGGCCCCTCTGGAGTATCAAGAGGTCCGCGGCATGGAGGGGGTCAAGGAGGCCAGCTACGAGCTGCCCGGCAAGACCGTCCGGGTCTGCGTGGCCTCCGGCCTGCACAACGTCAAGCGGGTGCTGGACGGCATCCGGGACGGCTCCCTCCAGTACGACTTTGTGGAGTTCATGGCCTGCCCCGGCGGCTGCATCAACGGCGGCGGCCAGCCCATCCAGCACGCCAACGTGCGCAACTTCACCGACATCAAGGCCCTCCGGGCCGCCGCCCTCTACAAGCAGGACGAGGGCATGACCTACCGCCGCAGCCACGAGAACCCGGTGGTGCAGAAGGTCTACGCCGACTTCCTGGGCGAGCCCGGCGGCCACAAGGCCCACGCCCTCCTCCACTGCTCCTACATCAAGCAGAAGCGCTACCGCGTATAGCATAAAATCCCTCCCCCGCCGAAAGGTGGGGGAGGGATTTGTGCGCTTGACAGTTGGGATTATAATAAGGTTAGAACTTACCGACAGAAAGGACATGTCCTATGAATCAAGCGAGACTGGCCCGGGTGCTCCGCAACATGGAGCGGGACGGACTGACCCAGATTGTAATCTCCTCCACCGCCTCGGTGTACTACCTGACGGGCTACTGGGTGGAGCCGATGGAGCGGATGCTGGCGCTCTACATCCGCGCCGACGGCACGTGCCGGCTGTTCGCCAACGCCCTCTTCGCCCTGGAGCCCCAGGAGGGGCTGGAGCTGGTGCTCCACCAGGACAGCGACGCGCCCACGGCGGCGCTGTCCGCCGCCCTCCTCCCCGGCACGCTGGGGGTGGACAAGGCCTGGCCCAGCAAGTTCCTCATCGCCCTTCTGGCCGCCCGGCCCGACGTGACGCCGGTGCTGGGCTCCGCCCCGGTGGACGACGCCCGCAAGTACAAGGACGCCGACGAGATCGCCGCCATGCGCCGCGCCTCCCAGATCAACGATCAGGTGGTGGAGGCGGCCATCGCCGCCGTGAGGGCCGGCGCGGTGGAGAGTGAGCTGGCCGCCTATGTGGAGGGCCTCTACCGGCAGCACGGCGCCGACCGCTCCGGCGAGGGGCAGCTGGTCTGCTTCGGCCCCAACGGAGCCGACCCCCACCACGACCCCCAACGGGACGGTGCTCCGGGACGGGGACAGCGTGGTCCTGGACATTTTCATCCCCATCCGGCGCTACTGGTGCGACATGACCCGCACGGTGTTTTTCCGCTCGGTGAGCGACGAGGGCCGGCGGGTATATGAGACCGTCAAGGCCGCCAATCTGGCGGCCGAGGCCGTCATCCGCCCCGGCGTCCCGATGAAGGACATCGACCGGGCGGCCCGGAAGCTCATCGAAGACGCGGGCTACGGCCCCTTCTTCACCCACCGGCTGGGCCACGGCTGCGGCCTGGACTGCCACGAGCCGCCGGACAACAGCGCCTCCAGCCCCGCTGTCGCCGAACCGGGGATGGTCTTCTCCGTGGAGCCGGGCATCTACCTGCCCGGCAAGCTGGGCGTGCGTATTGAGGATCTGGTGCTGGTCACCGAGGACGGCTGCGAGGTGCTCAACCACGCCTCCAAGGAGCTGCGCGTGGTGGACTAAACACAAAACTCCCCCGGCATTGCCGGGGGAGTTTTACTTCAGTCCAGGAACTGGATGCCGCCGCCGATAACGCCGTCGCCGATATAGACGCTGAGGGTGGCGTCCATGACCCCCTCCCAAAAATGCTCGTAGTTGGGAAACTCGGCCTTCAGCCGGGCCGCAAACTCCGCCATCTCCTCCGGCGCGCCGCCGTTGGCCACGGCCAGGTTGTACCGTCTGCCGGATTGGAACCGGGCCCTGAGCAGCTCCAGGATCTTGTCCTGCACCTGTCTGCGGCCCCGCACCTTGGCGATGCTCTGGAGCTGGCCGTCGTCCGAGAAGGTGATGATGGGCTTGATGGACAGCATGGTGCCCGCCAGGGCGGTGATGCGGCCGATGCGGCCGCCCCGGCGCAGGTACTCCAGGGTGTCCACCGAGAAGAAAGGGGAAGGTGTTTGCCACCAGATGGGGCGCCCGCTCGCGCACCAGGGTCTCCCAGGAGGCCCCGGCCACAATTTCCTCCCACAGCTGGAGCACCATAATGCCGATGCCCAGAGAACCGCTCCTGGAGTCAAAGACGGCGATCTCCAGATCGTCCCGCTGTCCGGCCTGGAGGCGCACCATGTTGTAGGTGCCGGACAGGCCGGAGGAGAGCATGACGGCGATCACCCTCTCATACCCGTCGGCACGGATCTGATCCAGCGTGTCGCTGACCACACCGCCCTCGGGCAGCGAGGTGCGGGGCAGCTCTCCCCGGTGGAGCCGCTCATATACCCCCTCGGCGGTGATGTCCACCCCGTCGGAGTACTCGCCGTCCTCGCAGCGGATTTTCAGCGGCACCACATAGATGGGCTTACCCTCCCGCATCGGGGCGGGCAGATCCGCCGTGGAGTCGGTGAGCAGCGCAATCTTTTCCGGATTTGACAAGGCAATCATCCTATTCTATAATCAGAGTGGCAAAACCCGCATAACATCGTTATGTCACTATTATAGCGGCTGAATACCAGCCGTGTCAAGGGGAAGGAGGGACAATCCATGGACTACCGCCAGCGCCGGAAGGAGCAGGCGCAGCAGACCGAGCAGGCCATTCTCCAGGCCGCCATGGAGCTGGCCCGTGAAAACAGCTTTGACAAGGTTTCCGTCCGGGATATCTGCCAGCGGGCGGGCATTACCACCGGCGCCTTTTACCACCACTTCCGTTCCAAGGAGGACCTGCTCTCCCGTGGCTTTTCCCCCCTGGACCGGCACATGGAGGAGGCCCTGTCCGGCCACGAGACTGACGCCCCGCCCCAGCGGCTTTGGCTGATTCTCTCCACCTACGCCTCCTTCATTGAGGCCCAGGGCTGGGAGCTGGTGGCCCGCTATTACCAGCGGCGGCTGGACGCCCCTGACGACGCATCCTCCATGGATCCCACCCGCTACACGCTGCGCGCCATGCTCGACTGCCTGCGCCAGGCAGAGGAGGAGGGTTCCCTTCTGCCCGGCTGGTCGGTGGAGTGGACGGCGGACTTCTTTTTCCGCCACTTCCGGGGCGTGGTCGTGGACTGGGTGCTCCACCGGGGCTCTTACCCATTATTGCCCAAGCTGGAGCAGGACTACACCCTGTTCCAGGAGATTTTTCAGACCAAATAGCCGGAGGGCCTGGACGCGTTGGTCGGGCCTCTGAGGCTGTCTATACAGCCTCCTATTGGAGGATTCGGAGGGAAGGATCGTGTGAAAGGCTGCCCCGCAGGGCGATTCGGAGCACAACCGCCGCTTGCGGCGGTACTTGGTGCGGAGATGAACCGTCAGGGTTCCCTTTTGCGTTGGATCAACCAACTTTTTGAACCCTTTTTGGGTTCAAAAAGTTCAGCAGTCTGTCGAAAAGACTTTTTCGATAGACTGCGAGGGCCTGGACGAGTTGTCCAGGCCCTCGGTTTTTATTCCCCCCGGATGCCGGGGAAGCGGCCGCGGACGGTATCCGCCGCCGTAATCGGGCGGATGACCCGGGCCGGATTGCCGGCGGCAAAGGAGCCCGCAGGGATGTCCCGGGTCACTACGCTCCCCGCTCCGATGACGCAGTTCTCCCCGATGGTCACGCCGGGGCAGACCACCACGTTTGCCCCGAACCAGCAGTCGTGTCCGATGGTCACGGGCTTGGCATAGCACAAAAACCGCTCCACCCCATCGTCGCACACCATCCCCCGGCGCTCGTCGGGCAGCATGGGGTGCATGGGCGTCACGATCGTCACGTTGGGTCCGAAGTTGCAGTGGTCGCCGATGGTCACAAGGGCGTCGTCCTGGACGGTGAAGTTGAAGTTCATGAAGCAATGGTTTCCCACCCGGGTGTGGCAGCCGTAGTGAAAGCGCACCGGCCCCAGCATACACACGCCTTCCCCCAGCTCCCCCAGCAGCTCCCGGAGAATCGCCTCCCGCACCTCTGCATCGTCCTCAAACGTCTCATTATACTTCTGGCTGAGCCGGTGGGCTCTCCGCTTCTTCTCCACCAGCTCCGGCTCCTCTGAGGCAAACAACTCCCCCGGAAGATACGTTCCTCCTCGGTCATCCTTCCTCACTCCCTTCCAGCCGTCCGCAGCAGCAGCCGAAGCGCCTCTTCCCGCTCGGGGACAAAGAAAAAGTCGCTCCCGTGGTTGGACTCATAGATAAAATCCCGCAGAGGCTTGCTAGTATAGCAGGAAAAGTCTCCGTAGACGGCCATTTTGATCCGGTACTGGATGAATTTCTCCAAAATCTCCCCCGCCAGGCCGGTGCTGAGGATGAAAAAGTCCTCGGCCACCGCCGCCTTGTCCACCAGCAGGGCGGAGGCCCCGGCCTCATGGCGCGCCGTCATGGCCAGCTCAGGGCCGACGGCGCATCCACAATGCGCTTCTCCGGCCCGGTCAGCTCCGCCACCGGGATCCCGTCCTGCTTCCAATACTGTATGCCCATCGGCATCCCTCCCTTTCTGATCTCTGGCGTTGACTTGGATACCTCAGCATAGCACGCCTTTCCCGCCCTGTCAAATTTCTCCGGACAGGCAACCTTTTCCCCTCCGGCGCATACCCATTTAGGACGGAGGTGAAGCCTATGTCCAGGCTGTTGTCCAAAGAGAGGGTGCGCGACCTGCTCCTGGGTCTGGCCCTGCTGTGCGCCACCCTGGCCCTGATGCTCTATCCCCAGCCCTCTATGGAGGCGGCCAAAAGCGGCCTGGCCCTGTGCTACAACGTCATAATTCCCTCCCTGTTCCCCTTCTTCGTGCTCTCCTCCCTGGTGGTGGAACTGGGGTTGGCGGGATACCTGGGACGTCTGCTGGAGGGACTGATGCGCCCCCTGTTCCACGTCAGCGGGGCCTGCGCCTCCGCTTTCGCCCTGGGCTTCATCGGCGGCTACCCGGTGGGAGCCAAGACGGCCATCAGCCTCTACGAGAACGGCATGTGCACCAAGACGGAGGCCGAGCGCCTGCTGGCCTTCTGCAACAACTCTGGTCCCGCCTTCATTCTGGGCGTGGTGGGGGCGTGGGTGTTCGCCAGTAGCCGGGTGGGAGTGCTGCTCTATCTGGCCCACGCGGCCGCCTCCATCTGCATCGGCATTCTCTTCCGTTTTTACAAGGCCGGCCCAACCGCCCGGCGGGAGGAGCGGCAGTCCCGGCCCCAGTTCCACGCCCAGCGCTTCACAACAGCCTTTACCGGCTCCATCAAAAACTCCTTTCTGTCCACGCTGAACATCTGCGCCTTTGTGGTCTTTTTCACCGTGGTGATTCAGCTCCTCATCCGCTCCGGCTTCCTGCCCGGGCTGGCCCAGGTGCTGGGGACGGTGCTCGCCCCCTTCGGCCTCACCCCGGAGTGGGCCCAACGTCTGCTTACCGGAGCGCTGGAGATCTCCTCCGGTGTGTGGACTCTCTCCGGCGACGGCACCCTCAGCGGCAAGCTTATTCTGGCCGCCTTCATGCTGGGGTGGGCCGGCATCTCCGTCCACTGTCAGGTGCTCTCCTTCATCGGGGCAGCGGCCTGTCCGTGGGCACCTATCTGGTAGGCAAGCTGCCTCCACTGCTGGCGGCCTGCTGCCTGCCCCTTGTTTACTCCGCCGTCCCTGGTCCGCCTCTTTCCGCGTGGAGGCGCCGGTCTCCGATTACCGGCCGACAGGTGGCTGGCATTGCGGGCATGGATTTCCACCGCACACTGGTCATCTCTCTGGTCTGCGCCTGGTGCTCTTCCTCTTTTTCCTCTTGTGGCAGCCGCCGCAGCGCGAAAAAAGCCTTGGCAAGAGGCATCGGAGCGTGTTATAATGAGATGTTATGAGAGAGGGAGGGAGCTCCATGCTGTTTCAGAAGAATATCGAGCCCAGGTGCACCTACTGTCAGCGGGGCACCCCACTGGACGAGGAGAAAATCCTCTGTACCAAACAGGGTGTAGTCGCCCCCGGCGGGAGCTGCCGCTCCTTCAAGTACGACCCCCTCAAGCGGGTGCCGCCGCCGCCGGTGGCACCCGACTTCAGCAGGCTGAAGGACGAGGATTTCACCCTTTGAACAAAAGCCGCCCCCGCCTGCACACCAGGCGGGGGCGGCTTTCCGCGCTATTTGCGTTTGTGCATGGCCGGCGCCCGCTAATAGAAGATCACCCGCACCGCCCAGGCAGCAGCCATAAAGCCCGCCAGGTCGGCGCAGAGGGCTGCCGGGACGGCATAGCGGGTCTTGACGATGCCCGCTGCGCCGAAGTAGACCGCGATGGTGTAGAAGGTTGTCTCGGTGGAACCCAGCATCACTGCCGCCGTTCGGCCGATCAGGGAGTCGGGGCCGTAGGTGGCGATCGAGCTCCGCCCCCACCCCCAGTGCTGCCGAGCCGCTGACCGGCCGCACCAGCAGGAGTGCCACGGTCTCCGGCGGGATGCCCAGGGCGGTGAGCACCGGGGCCAGCGCCCGGGCCGCCAGCTCCAGCGCCCCGGAGGCGCGGAGCATATACACCGCCGTGAGCAGGCCCACCAGGGGCGGCACAATGCGCAGAAGCACCCCCAGCCCCTCCCCGGCCCCCTGAACCAGGGCGTCATACACATCCACCCGCCGCGCCATACCGTACAAGGCCACCGCGGCAATGATCAGAGGCACCAGCATGGTGAAGAACAACTCCATGCCTACCCCCTCCACACCCGGCCGAAGAGCTTGACCGCCCCGATGCCGGCGCACACCGAAATGACCGAGGCCAGCCACACCGCGGGCAGGATATCAAAGGGGGCGGCGCACCCCGCGGCCAGGCGCACCGAGGCCACCGTGGTGGGAATGAGCTGGATGGACGCCGTATTGCACACCACCAGCATACACAAAGCGTCTGAGGCCCGTCCGGGAGTGCGGCGGCTCATCTGCCGGGCGGCCTGGATGCCCAGGGGAGTGGCCGCATTGCCCAGCCCCAGCAGGTTGGCCGACACGTTGGCCGAGATGGTGTCCATCACCTCCCGGTCCCGCGCAAACTCCGGGTAGAGCCGCCGCAGCACCGGCCGGAGCAGCCGGGACAGCCCATCCGACAGGCCGGAGCGGCGCATCACCTCCATCACCCCCATCCACAGGCAGAGCACCCCCGCCATGGACAGGCACAGCTCCACCGCCGCGGCCGCCCCCTCCATGGCCGCAGCCGCCACCGCCGGTCCGTTTCCTGTCGCCAGACCGCACAGGATGGAGACCACCACCATCCCGGTCCAGATCACTGTCATTGCCATACCGGACACCTCCCCGTCTTCCCCCATTTATACGGGCTGTCCGCAGGAAACATGCCTGCGATCCGGGCTGTTGTAAACTGCTTTTCCACCGCCCGTCGAAAAACCCCGCTTTCCCTCGTAAAGATTTCCAGATTTCGATTGACAATCCAATACGATATGTTATAATAATGTCAGTTTATAGATAATGACGGAAATATGTGGAAATTCGTAGGGAAAGGAAGTAACTCTTATGAAATCGACGGGCATTGTGCGCAAGGTGGATGAACTGGGGCGGATCGTGCTCCCCATCGAGCTCCGCCGTACGTTGGACATTGCAGAAAAGGATTCGCTGGAAATTTACGTAGATGGGGCTTCAATTGTACTGAAAAAGTATCAACCCGCCTGCATTTTCTGCGATGATGCAAAAGATGTAATCAACTTCAAGGGAAAGAACGTCTGTCCCAACTGCATTCGAGAGCTTCAGTTAAAATAACAATTCGTTTCATATTGTAAAAACACCTTGCTTTTCTGAAAAAGCAAGGTGTTTTCTTCTCTTTTTGTCCCTTTTTTCGATCGAAACCGCAGGTGTTTCGCGGTTTCCCAATAATACTAATAGTAATATTTTCGATTCCAAATACTTCTAAATAAGGATGTCCTTTTTTTCCGCACAGTTTTATTCGCAGCCGCCGGTTTTCCCCACGGCACGGTCGTAAAGTTCATTTTTAGCCAGGCCTGTTTCCCGCGCCGCCTGCCGCACTGCGTCCCGCAGGGAGAGGCCCTCGGCCCGCAGCGCCTCCACCCGGGCCAGCCCGCCGGCGAGGGTAGGGGCCTCCTCCGCCGTCCCGGCCGCGCCCTCTACCACCAGCACGAACTCTCCACGGGGGCGGGTTGGCCCCGTACCACTCCGCGGCCTCCCCAAGGGTGGTGCGCCGCACCTCCTCGTGGAGCTTGGTCAGCTCCCGGCACAGGGAGATGCGCCGGCCCGGCCCAAAGGCCTCCGCCAGATCGTCCAGGGTGGCACAGAGCTTGTGGGGCGCCTCATAGAAAATCATGGTGCGCCGCTCCCCTTTCAGCTCCTCCAGGTGGGTGCGGCGGTTCTTCTTGTTCATGGCCAGGAAGCCCTCGAAGGTGAACCGGCCGGTGGGCAGGCCGGATACCGCCAGGGCGGTGACCAGGGCGCAGGGGCCGGGGATGGCCACCACATCCACCCCTCTCTGGGCGCAGAGGGCCACCAGCTCCTCGCCGGGGTCGGAAACCGCCGGAGTGCCCGCGTCGGTGACCAGTGCGCAGCTCTCCCCGGCCAGCAGGCGGCTGAGCACCGCCTCGCCCCCCGCCCCGGTGTTGTGGCGGTAATAGGAGAGCATGGGCTTTTCAGCCCCAGGTGGTTAAGCAGCTTGAGGGTCACCCGGGTATCCTCCGCGGCAATAAAATCCACCTCCCCCAGGGTGTCCGCGATGCGCCGGGAGATGTCCCCCAGGTTGCCGATGGGGGTGGGTACCAGATACAGCGTTCCGGCCATGTATATTACCTCCGGTTTGACAGTAGTGTGGGCAGAATCTCCAGCCCCGGCCGGCCCTGCCGCACCGCCTCCAGCAGGACGGCGGAGGGCGGGCAATCCGGCCCGTGCTGGAGCAGCCGGAGCCGCTTGGGCTCCAGCCCGGCGGAGCGGAGGGCGGCAAAGAGATCGCACAAACGCTCCGGCCGGTGAACGAGGGCGAAGCGTCCCCCGTTTTTCAGCAGCCGCCCGGCGGCGGCGCACCAGTCCTCCAGGGCGCAGTCCCCCTCCATCCGGGCGGGCCCGCCGCAGCCGCCGCTCCCCGCCTTGAAGTAGGGCGGGTTGGAGATCGCCAGGGAGAAGCCCCCGGCGGGGAGGGTTTTGCACACGGCGCAGAGATCTCCGGTGCAAATCGCCCCCTCCAGGCCGTTTTCCGCCAGGTTCTGGCGGGCCATGGCGGCGTCCTCCGGGCAGTATTCCACACCGGAGAGGGCCAGTGGGGAAACCCGGGCGGCTAACAGCAGGAGCAGCGCCCCCGCCCCGCAGCCCAGATCGCACACCCGATCCCCCCGCCGCACCGAGGCAAAGGCGGCCAGGGCCAGGCTGTCGCCCCCCAGAGGGAAGCAGGTGTCCGACTGGCGGTACACATAGGGCCCCAGCCGCTCCGGCGCTCTCATGGCATACCCTCCAGCAGGCGGCGGGTGATGCGGCCGGTCAGGCCCCAGATGGCCCGTCCCTCCCAGGCGTAGATGGGCACCTCCACCCGGCCGCCCCGCCAGCGGTAGCCCTGGGGAAAGCCGATGCGGGCATAGGGGAAGTCCTCCCCCACCCGGGGTTCCAGCGGGTAGGCATACACCTCCGGCGGATGGGCCCGCAGCCAGTCCACCGGTACGAAGAAGGTCTCCTTCACCTCGGCGGGGCCGGGGCGGAGCCGCTCCGCCGCCTCCGGCGCCACAATCCCCAGGACGGGATAGAGCACAAAGCCCCCCTGGTGGGTCAGCCAGTCCAGCTCGGCCACCACCTCCACCGCCGGCCGGGGAATGCCCAGCTCCTCCCACGTCTCCCGCAGGGCGCAGGAGACTGCGTCCTCCCCCGGCTCCAGCCGCCCGCCGGGAAAGCACACCTCCCCCGGCTGGCGGCCCAGGGTATCGGCCCGCACCTCGTAGAGCAGGCACAGGCCCTCCGGCCGCTCCACCAGGGGCACCAGCACGGCGTACTCCCCCGTCACGTCCTGCACCTTGGGCACATGTCCCGTCCAGCGGGTGCGAAACTCCTCCGCGGTCATAGCCCCTCCATCCAGCGGTTCAGCGCCTCATAAAACCGGCCCACGTGGACCCCGTCCAGCAGGCGGTGGTTCAGCTCCAGGCTCAGCAGCAGGCGGGTGCGGCTCCCCTCCTCCTCCCAGCGGCCCCAGGCCGCCCGGGGTACCGAGTCGGAGGGATTCACATCCTTCTCGTTTTTCAGGGCTGTGAGGGGGAACCAGGGCAGGCAGGTGAAGTAGACGAGCTGATCCCCGTCCCAGGGGCCGGAGGTGATGAACTCGGTCTGGGCCGCCGCCTGGGCCTTGGCCCGGCGGCAGAAGTCCGCCGGGTCCTCCCCCGCCTCCACAGTGACAATCTGGAACAGCTCGCTGCCCGGCTTCAGGTCGGTGAAGCTGGGCACCAGGGTGTCGTGGCGGACGATCACCCCGTCCCGATCCTTGTAGTGGAAGGCGTCCACCGCCTCCATGGCCTTGGTGACGGCGAACACCATGGCCGGGTAAAAGGGCAGGGAACGGCCCCTGCACCAGGCCCGCAGGGGGGTCACGTCCACCGGGAACGTCAGGGTGTAGAAGGGGTCGGACATGGGGGTGAAAAAGTCGTAATGGGCCCGGCGGGGCCAGGTCTCCTTGTCAATGATGGTCATCGGTATCCTCCCGTCCCAACAGGTAATCGGTTGTCACGTGAAAATAGTCCGCCAAGAGAATCAGCGTGGTGGCAGAGACATTGATGTGGCCATATTCAATCTTTTGATAGTGGCGCTCTGTGACACCCAACAGTTCCGCCATATCCTTTTGAGTCCTTCCAAACCTCTTTCTGAGGGGTTTCAGCCGTTCAGCCAGTCTGGGCAAAATAATCTCCATTTTCTTCTCCTTCCCCCTTGACACATCATCAAATTTCGTGTAGTATAATAACATCATCATAATTCGTGTAGAGGGGATTTAAGGCATGACTGACTTTGTGCAATTTTTGTATACCCAGTATATCCAGTCGTATATAGACGCCATGCCCATGGACGCAGCAGACGAGTACCATCACGATCTGGTCAAAAACGAATGCACGCCGGATCTATGGACTGATATAGAGGCAATTCGGGCCTTTGCCGCCGCCCACGCCTTTCTGCTGGGCCTGCGCACCGGCGCGGGGCTGGCTGCACACGGGCGGATGTAGGCATCCGCCCCTACACGCACACCGCAGGGACCGGCACTCGCATCCCCCCGCCGTCCACACGCCGGTGCGGGGCGGGCGGGGACAAGCCCCGCCCCTACGCCCGGGCCTGTGCGGTCATCCGTGTCTGTAGGGGCGGCCCTTGTGGCCGCCCGGCTGGCCGGAGCCTGGGGCGGGAACGAAAGAGGCGGGCGGGGACAAGCCCCACCCCTACGTGTAAGCGTTGAACGGGGGGAGCAGCGGACATCCGTCCCTGTATGTCCACATATTTCGGGCGCGGGAAGGAAAAGGAAAGGCGGCCCAAATGGGCCGCCTTTGGCAAACAACTCAGAACTTGATGCGCTCTGCGATATAATTCTTGACTTCACTCATGGGGATGCGCACCTGCTCCATGGAGTCTCGCTCCCGGATGGTGACGCAGTGATCCGCGGGGGTGGTGTCGTCGCCCACGGTCTGGAAGTCCAGGGTGATGCAGAAGGGGGTTCCAATCTCGTCCTGGCGGCGGTAGCGCTTGCCGATGGAGCCGGTGTCGTCATAGTCCACCATGAAGTCGCGGGCCAGCTCGTCCCGCAGCTGCTGGGCGGGGCCGGAGAGGACCTCCTTCTTGCTGAGGGGGAGCACGGCGCACTTGAAGGGGGCCAGGGCGGGGTGGAGGCGCAGGACGGTGCGCACGTCGTTGTTGCCCTTCTTGTCCTGGCCGACGATCTCCTCGTCGTAGGCGTCCACCAGGAAGGCCAGGGTCACGCGGTCGCGCCCAGGGAGGGCTCGATGACGTAGGGGATATAGTGCTCGTTCTTCTCCTGGTCGAAGTAGGTGAGATCCTTGCCGGAGTGCTCCTGGTGCTGCTTGAGGTCGTAGTCGGTGCGGTCGGCCACGCCCCACAGCTCGCCCCAGCCGAAGGGGAACATGAACTCGAAGTCGGTGGTGGCCTTGGAGTAGAAGGCCAGCTCTTCGGGCTCGTGGTCGCGCAGGCGGAGGTTCTCCTCCTTCAGGCCCAGATCCACCAGCCACTTGCGGCAGAACTCCCGCCAGTACTGGAACCACTCCAGATCGGTGCCCGGCTGGCAGAAGAACTCCAGCTCCATCTGCTCAAACTCCCGGATGCGGAAGATGAAGTTGCCGGGGGTGATCTCGTTGCGGAAGGACTTGCCCACCTGGCACACTCCGAAAGGCAGCTTCTTGCGGGTGGTGCGCTGGATGGCGGGGAAGTTGACGAAGATGCCCTGGGCGGTCTCGGGGCGCAGGTAGACCTCGGTGCTGCTGTCCTCGGTGACGCCCTGGTGGGTCTTGAACATGAGGTTGAACTTGCGGATGTCGGTGAAGTCCGCCTTGCCGCAGCCGGGGCAGGTCACGCCGTTGTCCCGGATGAAGGCCACCAGCTCCTCGTTGGTCATGGCCTCCACATTCACGTCGTCGCGGCCATTCTCGGCGCACCAGCCCTCGATGAGCTTGTCGGCCCGGTGGCGCATCTTGCAGGCCTTGCAGTCGATGAGGGGATCGTTGAAGGTGGACACATGGCCGGAGGCCACCCACACCTCGGGGTTCATGAGGATGGCGGCGTCCAGGCCCACGTTGTAGGGGTTTTCCTGGACAAACTTCTTCCACCAGGCCCGCTTGACGTTGTTTTTCAGCTCCACGCCCAGGGGGCCGTAGTCCCAGGAGTTGGCCAGGCCGCCGTAGATCTCGCTACCGGGGTAGACGAAGCCCCGGCCCTTGCACAGTGCCACGATCTGATCCATGGTCTTTTCGGTGTTCTTCATATCCATAAGCTCCTTTTCGCTTTATTCTGCGCGGAAAAAAACGCCCTGAGCCGAACGGCTCAGGGCGAAGTAAACTCCGTGGTGCCACCTGAATTCGGGGCAGAGGCCCCGCGCTCAAACCCGGTAACGGCGGGGGACCGGCGGGGCATTTCCTCCCCGCGGCTGGCGGGCGCCTTCCCCTGCCTCCGCCGGAGCCTTGCACCAGACGGCTCCTCTCTTGGGACGGTGGGACGGGGTACTCCTCCCGGTCAATGCCTGTTTCTGGCCGCTATTGTATCACGCAAACCGCCCGCCGTCAAGGCGTTTCGGGGCCTATTCCACCAGAATCAGGCCGAAATGGTTCCGTTCCTCCCCCAACACCCGGAGCGTGCGCACCTCCAGGCCGTGGGCGCGGGCGGTGGCAAACACGTCGATGCCGCAGGCCTCCATGGCGGGGACGGCCTTCCCGGGGAAGCGGCACCCATCGGGCGCGCAGGAGGGACACAGCTTGCAGGGCCCGCTGCCGAAGGCCAGGGCCTTGTAGTACCCGTCCAGAAAGAGCCGCCTGGCCCCCTCGGCGGCCATGGCGGTGGCGTTCCAGTGGTGGACCCGGAACAGGATGCCGGTGGAAAAGCTGTCCAGCACGGCCCGGGTGCGGGCGTAGTCCGGGGCCTCCGGCGGGCAGCAGTGGTTTTTGCCGAAATTCTCACAGCCGAACTGGCACTTGAAGGTGGTCCAGGGGGCGGTGACCACCGTGTGTGGGTCGATCACCAGGGCCGGCTCGGCCCCGTTCTCCCGCAGATAGTCCAGGCAGGCGTCCATGGGCAGCACTCCTCTCTGCTCAGAGTGTATGCCCGCCGGGGGAAAAGATCAAGAAGCGGGGGAGACAAAATCCACATTGTGTGCTATGATGTGGATAAAAAACAGAAGGAGGCTGTTGTCCATGGCGCGTCCGGCGATTCGCATCACCCTCATTGACCGGCTGGGAAAGCGGGGCTGCCACCGGGGACACCGGGTGGGGGAGAGCTTTGACTTTGACACGGAGCGGGGGAAGCTCTGTCCCATGGCCATGCATGTGGCCTTTCCCTATGTGGATATTCTCCGCTATGGCGGTGCCATCCCCGGCCAGCCGACGGGCACGGCGGTGTTCTGCTGCCCCGATGTGGACACCATCAATGTGTTTCGGATCGAGGTGTCGGACAGGGCGGCCGGCCCGGGTTAGCTGAGAAAGAGCTCCACGTCCTCGATGGTCAGGCCGGTGTGAAGGGCCAGATTGATCCCGTATCCGATGACCTTCGCCAGATCGTGCACCTGGGTGTCGATGTCCTTGGGGGTGACGATCAGGCCGTCCCCCGCGCCCTGGAGGGCGGCGGGGTTCAGCTCCCCCTTGCCCGCCTCGGCCAGCACGTCGCAGGTGAGGGTGGCGGCGTCCACCACGGTGGGGACGCCGACGGCGATGACGGGGACGCCCAGGGTCTCGGCGTTGAGGGCGGCCCGGGCATTGCCCACGCCGGAGCCGGGGGTGATGCCGGTGTCGGCCAGTTGGATGGTGCGGCAGACCCGCCGTAGGCTGCGGGAGGCCAGGGCGTCCACCGCCACCACGCAGGCGGGTTTGATCTGCTCCGCCACGGCGCGGACTACCTCGCCGCTCTCCATGCCGGTGGTGCCCAGCACCCCGGCGGCCAGGGCGGCCACCGGCCGGAAGGAGCCGAAGTGCTCCGGCACCCGCTCCACCAGGTGGCGGGTCACCATGGTGCTGTGCGGCTGGGCCTGGGCGATGTTCGTGCGGGGTGATGGCCCGGTTGCCCAGGCCCACCACCAGGGCGGGCGCGCCCGGCTCCAGGCCCAGCAGCGCCCCCAGCTCCGCCGCCAGGGCCCGCGCCGCCCGGCCGAAGGCGTCCTCCTCCCGGCGGGCCAGGCCGTCCAGCTCCAGGGTCACATAGGTGCCCACCGGCTTGCCCAGGGCCCGGCGCCCGCCTCGTCCCGGATGCGCACGGTGGTCACCGGATAGCCCTCCCGCGTTGCCTCCTCCGACTCCACGCCCGGTAGCGTCCCGGCCTCCCCGGCGCTCTCCTGCCAGAGCTGGGCGGCCTCCAGAGCCAGGTCGGTTCTCCGTTTCAACATATACGTCCCTCCATACCCCAAGATGTGGTGTTGATGACACCAGATGCCCCTATTTTTTGCGCAGAGCGCCTCCATATGCAAAAAAAGTGAAAAAAGTTCAAAAAAAGAGTTGCATTTTTAAAGAATGGCTGTTAAAATAAGAATCTGCACGGGCAAACTGTGTAAATAACGATTACGTCATCGGAGGAGGTGTTTGGTTTGCCGAATATTAAGTCTGCCAAGAAGCGTGTCCTGGTGAACAAGACCAAGGCTGCGCAGAACAAGGCCGCTAAGTCCGCGCTGAAGACCGACATCAAGAAGTTCGAGGCCGCGGTGGTCGAAGGCAACCGCAGCGAGGCCGAGGGCGCTTACAAGGTGGCCGTCAAGGCGGTCGACAAGGCTGTGGTCAAGGGTCTGCTGCACAAGAACAACGCCGCTCACAAGAAGAGCGCCATGACCATTAAGCTGAATAAGCTGGCCTAAAGGTCTGGTCGAAGGGGAGACCGTCTGCATCCGCAGGCGGTCTTTTTCGTTTTTTCGCGGGAGAAAACGGGTATGCTGGAAAAGAGACGCGGGGGAGGCGGGGAAGGATGAAAAAGCTGCTGGAGTGGAAGCCGGTCCGGTTTGGGCTGGAGGTAGGGGAGCTTTACTTCTCCAAGCGGGTATCCCGTTCGGCTGCGGAGCTGGCCTACTTTCTGATTCTCACCTTCTTTCCTGTCCTTATCTGCATTAACGCCTTCATTGGTCTGCTCCATTTGGACATCAACGCCGTACTGGAGGCCGCCTCCCCCTTCCTGCCCCGGGAGACGCTGGGGATTTTAGGGGACTATATTCAGTATATTACCGGAAACCAGTCACCCGCCCTGCTGGCCGCGGGAGGGATTATGACCCTGTTCTCCGCCTCCGCTGCCTTCCGCGCGCTGATGAATATTATGGAGGATCTTTACGGACGCAAGAGCTATGCAGGGGTGTGGCGCATCGCGGCCAGCGTGGCCTTTTCGGTGCTCTTTCTGCTCACCATCTACCTGGCCCTGGTGGTGCTCCTCACAGGCGGGTGGCTTTTCCATCTGGTGGAGCGCCTGTTTCGCCTGGAAACGGTCACCCTGCCTTGGGACTGGCAATGGTTCCGCTTTCTGCTGCTGTTCCTGCTGGTGTTCCTTTTTGTCCTGCTGGTGTACCGGATGGCCGCGCCCGAGGCAGGCCACGGCCGCTATCCTTACAGGTCGCCTTTTCCTTGGCCGGCCCGTGGCCCTTGCTGGCCGCCACCGCCCTGTTTTCCTGGTTTATCGGCCTGTCTTCCAGGTACTCCCTGGTTTACGGGTCCCGGCCTCGGTGATTATCCTGCTGGTGTGGCTCTACCTGTGTGGGAACATCCTGATTCTGGGAAATGTCTTTAACTGCGTGTGGTACCGCCACAAAAAGCGGCGGGTCACAGGGGAGCGGCCGGGCTGAAAAAAGGCGGCGTACCGATCCGGTACGCCGCCTTTTTTCACAGGCTGCGGAGCCTACAGCTCCCGCAGACCCATCCAATTGAAGATGGGGCTCATACTCCACCGCCCGGCGGAGGAGGGGTAGAATGTCACGGCCATGACCGCCGGTAAGGACTACGGTGACGGGCCAGCTCCTCCTCCAGGCGGAGGGAGATCCCCTCCAGGGCGGCGGCGGCCCCCGTAGA
>ENA-OQDA01000400-OQDA01000400.1-human-gut-metagenome-genome-assembly--contig:-NODE-400-length-18127-cov-5.147111_pt1 | contig 18127 bp, 14 predicted proteins | sample MGYA00242771_ERZ504603 | MGnify/ENA primary metagenome ERZ504603 (study PRJEB26092, sample SAMD00036328) | human gut metagenome | host: Homo sapiens | study: EMG produced TPA metagenomics assembly of...
GAAGGGACGCTCCGCCCGCGCCTATGGCCGTTACCAGAATGTTTTCCTGACGGACGGGGAACTGGCAGACTTACAGGCCAGCTTTCCCACTGTATGGGGCCAGTACATCGAAAAGCTGTCCGAGTACATGGCTTCTACCGGCAAGCGGTATCAGAGCCATGCCGCCACCATCCGGCGCTGGGCCGATGAGGACGCGAAGAAAGCAGCCCCGCCCACCCGCAACCGGGATTACAGCGTAAAGGAGGATGAAACCGTATGATTGAGATTACCGCAGAAATCCGGGCGCTGATCGACAAGGCAGCCGTCGGTGTGGAACTGGCCGGGGACGAGTACATAGACCCGGCAGACGGGCTCATTCACTGTAAGAAATGCGGCGGCCAGAGGCAGACCGTTGTGCCATGCTTTGGGAAATCCGGCTACTTTATGCCGCGCTGCATCTGCCAGTGCCAGCGGGAGGCTGAGGAGCAGCGCAAGGCTGCTGAAGAACGGCAGCGCCGCATGGAGCGTATCAAACGCCGAAAGGCACAGGGCTTGCAAGACCGTTATCTGTATGACTACACATTTTTCAATGATAACGGGCAAAACCCATTGATGGACAAGGCTCATGCCTATGTGGAGAACTGGAAGGAGGCATATAAGAGCAATATCGGGCTTTTGCTGTTTGGAGATGTGGGAACCGGCAAGTCTTTCTTCGCCGGATGTATTGCCAACGCTTTGCTTGACCAGGATGTGCCGGTGCTGATGACAAACTTCCCCACCATTCTGAACCGCCTGACCGGGATGTTCTCTGAGGACAGGTCGGAGTTTATTGCCAGCTTTGACGAATATGACCTGCTTATCATTGACGATTTGGGTGTGGAGCGCAGTACCGAATATGCTATGGAGCAGATGTTTTTCGTCATCGACAGCCGCTACCGCAGCCGCAGGCCCATGATTATCACAACAAACTTGAAACTGTCCGAGCTGAAAAACCCGCCTGACCTGGCTCACGCTCGTATCTATGACCGTATTTTGGAACGGTGTGCGCCGATTCTTTTTGACGGGAAGAATTTCCGGGAAGAAAATGCCGGTGCTACCCGACAGACAGCAAAAGACATTGTAAGCAGTAAGCAAGACTGATTTTTTACCGGGCGGCACAGACCCGTTCGGAGAAAGGAGCGCCATGAACAGAGAACCCCGTACTATGCAGGTGGCAGACGCCGCTACTGCGTCCAGAGCGCCGGAAAACACGCCAGCGATGGTAAAGAAAATCGGCAAGACAACCTACAAGGTTCATGTCCATTTCAGCAATACCAGCACAGAAACCATGAGCGATAAAATCAAGCGTATGCTCAAAAATGAAATTCAGCAGATGTGACAGACTGATAAACGAAGCCGCCTTGTGCTAAACTGATGATGGTACGCACCAAAATTTTTGTCAAGGAGGACACGAAAATGCTTTACACAGAAAAAGAGAAACATGAAATTGAGCGAGTAAAGGAAGTCTTTGCGGAACATCTGCGGCAAAGCCCTGATTTTGAACTGCTCTGGTCGGACAAGGTAGGCTATGTTTGGCTGGCGATTGGCGTAAATCCAGTCTATGTGGATACCGGTATCAGGATAGAATCTGCCGCCGATCTCTGCGGCAGGTGTTTGGATGATGTTGCTATGGATGTTTTGTATATGACGGGCAACGATCATGCACTGGAAGCAGCCGACCCGCTGGAATTGGCCGAAATCAAGCGGCGCTGGGAGCCATATATCAACCAGCTGCCAGACTATGCGTATCTCTGCAAAGACCTGCTGAACGGAAAAATGTAATCTATCAAACGAGGTGTCAGGAGCCATACGGTGCTTCTGGCACCTTTTTTGTAGATTTTTGTGAATTTGATTAAAAAGTCCTTGACAATTTGTCTCTGGAAAAACAGCCAAGTCGATCCTTATTTCCTGTGCTTCCAGACTGGCTCCTTTTGACATTAAAGAAGTCAGGGAAATTACCATGTATGACGAACTGGATCTGGATATGCTGGGAGATGAACGGACTGCTCTTTTCCTTATTATGAGTGATACGGACGGGACCTTTGCATTTTTGATCAGTCTGATCTATTCCATTTTGTTTAACCGCTTGTGTGAGCGGGCGGATGATGTATATGGTGGAAGGCTTCCCATCCATGTGCGCTGCCTGATCGACGAGGCGGCAAATATCGGGCAGATCCCGAACCTGGAGCGTCTTATGGCGACCATCCGAAGCCGTGAGATCTCTGCCTGCCTGGTGCTGCAGGCGCAAAGCCAGCTCAAAGCCCTGTATAAAGACAACATGGACACCATCATCGGTAACTGTGACGCCTCCCTTTTCTTAGGAGGTAAAGAAGAAACCACCTTAAAAAGCTGGAACTCCCTATTGGGGAAAGAGACCATCGACCTGTATAACACCAGTGTCACAAAGGGCAATCAGGAATCCCACGGACAAAATTTTCAAAAGCTGGGAAAGGATCTGATGTCGGTGGATGAACTGGCGGTCATGGACGGGGGTAAATGTCTGCTGCAGATCAGGGGTGTGCGGCCGTTCCTCTCCCGGAAATATGATATAACCAAACACCCAAATTACAAACTGCTTTCCGATTTTAATGAGAAGAATGCTTTTAATATCGAAAAGTTTCTTTCTACCCGGATGCCGATGCGTCCCGGTGAACGATACCGTAATTATGAAGTCACAGCCGAAGATCTGGCTTTCCAGACTTTATAGAGTTGTTCCTGCCTGTCAAAGCATGACGCCCTGGCAGGCTTTGTTTTTGTCACGATGAAAGGAGGATTTTTTGAGGATTCGTGATTCTCCCTGAAAAGTAAATAACCGCAGGATTTTTCCTGCCCCATGCCGCCGTGCTGTTTGAAACAGATTTTTTTCTAAAAACAGTGCGGCGGCTTTTTTTGTTTCCGGCCTGATACGGCCATATCACAAATTAAAATTTCTGAAATTAAAGGAGGAACTATATGGCATTTTTTGCAAGCGCGATTGATACTTTGAAGATCCTTGTGATCGCCCTGGGCGCAGGTCTGGGCGCAGTGGGGTGTTGTAAACCTTCTCGAAGGTTACGGAAATGATAACCCAGGTGCAAAATCCCAGGGGATCAAGCAGCTTATGGCAGGCGGAGGTATCGCTCTGGTTGGTGCAACGCTGATCCCGCTGCTTTCCGGCCTGTTCGGTTAAGGGCTGACTTATGGGCAGTCTGTTTGAATGGATAACAGACTGGATTAAAGAGGGCCTGATCGATGCGATCACCGGACAGTACACCAGTATTTTCAACTCCGTCAACAATCAGGTTGCGGATGTGGCAAATCAGGTAGGACAGACCCCGCAGGGCTGGAATGGCGGCGTGTTTTCCATGATTCAGAATCTTTCAGAAACCGTCGTCATTCCCATTGCGGGCATGATCCTGACCTTTGTTCTGGTGTATGAACTGATCCAGATGATTCTCGAAAAGAACAACATGCACGAATTCGATACATTCAACATCTTCAAGTGGATTTTCAAGACTTTTGTTGCCACTTACCTGCTCACCAACTGTTTTACGATTGTGATGGCGGTCTTTGATGTGGCCCAAAATGTGGTGTCGCAAAGTGCCGGTGTCATAAACGGGAACCTGGATGTGCAGGCGGCGTTGTCTGATCTGAAAACCCAGCTTGAAGCAATGGGAATGTGGGAACTGATTGGACTGTGGCTGGAAACCAACATCATCAATCTGTGTATGTGGGTACTGTCCATCGTGATCTTTGTCATTGTATATGGCCGTATGATCGAGATTTATTTAACCGTGAGCCTTGCACCGATCCCGTTTTCCACAATGGCAAACCGGGAATGGGGACAAATGGGAACCGGGTATCTGCGTTCCCTTTTTGCCCTGGGTTTTCAGGGTTTTTTGATCCTGATCTGTGTTGCCATTTATGCAGTGCTGGTCCAGTCTATCCCATCGTCCGGCGACGTGCACGGCGCGATCTGGGGAACGGCGGGTTATACGGTACTGCTGGCTTTTGCCCTGTTTAAGACAGGTTCGTTATCCAAATCCATATTTAATGCAAGATAGCATGAACAAAACCAATTCTAAAAAGGAGGATTTTATATATGAGTAAAACCAATACAGAAAAAATGGCGCCGGAAACACAGACGCCGGAAATGGCAAACGGCATGAAGCTGGATGTCCGCGTGCGTCCGATTGCTCCAATGGGAAACCTGCTGGCGTTTGCCAATGTTACGATTGGCGGATGCTTTAAGATTGACGGCTTCCGTATCTGTTCCAGTGAAAAGGGGCTGTATGTCAATATGCCCGCAACCCAGGATAAGGGAGGCAACTGGAAAGATGTCTGCTGGCCGGTTACGGCAGAGTTCCGCAAGCAGCTTAACGACGCCCTGATCGATGGGTACGGGCAGGCTATTGAAAATTTGCAGGCAACTCTTGAAGCAACAAAGGGAGCTGCGGAAAAGCCTTCCCTGACCGGTGCATTGAAAGAAAATGCCGGTAAGGTCAAAGAACAGTCGGCCAAACCTGCCCCATCTAAGAATGAGCAGGCTCGCTAATGCCGGAAACGAAACAGTACGGCATTATCTATGCCGATCCGCCCTGGCGTTATGACAGGAAACATGGAAGCGGCGTTGCGGAAAACCATTACCCCACAATGAGCATTGAAGAAATCTGTGCCCTGCCGGTATCAGAACTTGCCGCAAAAGACAGCGCCCTCTTTCTGTGGGCGACCTTCCCGCAGCTTAATGAAGCCTTCCGGGTGATCGACGCCTGGGGGTTCAAATATAAAACGCTGGCTTTTCTATGGCTCAAACAGAACCGGAAAGCGGATAGCTGGTTTTATGGCATGGGCTTTTGGACCCGCTCAAACGCGGAGGTCTGCCTGCTGGCAACCAGAGGCCGTCCGAAACGCCAGTGTGCGGGAATCCACCAGTTTGTGATTTCCCATATTGAGCAGCACAGCAAGAAACCGGACGAGGTGCGGGATAAGATCGTAAAACTCATGGGCGATCAGCCCAGAGTGGAACTGTTTGCAAGACAAAAGACACCCGGCTGGGATGTATGGGGCAATGAAGTGAACTGTACGCTGACTATGCCGGAGCGAAAGGGGTGATTTTAAGTGCCTTATGTACCTGTACCAAAGGATTTAACCAAAGTTAAGACCAAGCTGGCCTTCAATCTGACGAAGCGCCAGCTTATTTGTTTCAGCCTTGCCGGGCTTGTCGGCCTTCCGGTGTATTTCTTTACCCGCGGGGCGATCGGCAATTCGGCGGCTGTACTTTTGATGATCGGGCTGATGATGCCCTTTTTCTTCTTCGCCATGTATGAGCGTGACGGGCAGCCGGCAGAAAAGATCTTGAAGAACCGGCTCCGTTATAAGCTCTGGCCGAAGGACCGTCCGTACAGGACGGATAACCTGTATAAATCTATGTCAAAGAAGGAGGTTACAAAGATTGCCAAAAAACAAACAGCAGGAAGCTCAGGAAAAGCGTCTGCAAAAAAACATCAGGCAGGCCAAAAAGACCAGAGCCGATGCAAAGCAGGGCAAAACTAAGTCTGCCCGTTCCAAGCCGTCTAAAAAAGGCGGCTTTTTTGCCGGGCTGAAAGCAGATGCCCCGCAGACGGTCCAGCAGAGCATTCCCTACCGTGAAATGTACCGGGATGGAATCTGCCGGCTGACCGATACCCTTTACACCAAAACGGTGCAGTTTTTTGATATTAACTATCAGCTTGCACAGGCAGATGATAAAGCACAGATCTTCGAGGGTTACTGCGATTTCTTAAATTACTTCGATGCCTCGATCCATGTGCAGCTTACCTTTATCAACCAGCGGGCCAATATGCAGGATTTTACCAGAAGCATTGACATTCCTCCCCGCGGCGACGAGTATGACGGAATCCGCAGGGAATACGGGGATATGTTAAAGAACCAGTTGCAGAAAGGAAATAACGGTCTCACCAAGCGCAAATACATTACCTTCGGGATTGAGGCGGATGACCTGCGTACTGCGAAAATGCGTCTGGAACGCATTGAAACGGATGTGCTGGCAAATTTCAAAACTCTGGGAGTACAGGCAAGATCCTTAAACGGACTGGAACGTCTGGAGCTTCTTCACAGCCAGCTTCACCCGGACGGTCAGGAAAAGTTTCATTTCCAGTGGTCGGATCTGCCTAAGACCGGTCTTTCTACCAAAGACTTCATTTCCCCATCCGGGCTGTCTTTTTCAAAGGATGGAAAGACATTCCGGGTAGGCGATCATTCCGGTGCTGTCTCCTTTTTGCAGATTTTGGCGCCGGAGCTTACCGACCGGCTTTTAGCGGATCTTCTTGACTTAAACGACGCCGTGACCGTCAACCTGCATATCCAGTCTATCGACCAGGCGCAGGCGATCCGAAACATCAAGCGCAAAATGTCGGACCTGCAGAAAATGACCATTGAGGAACAAAAGAAAGCGGTCCGATCCGGGTATGACATGGACATCATTCCCACCGACCTTGCCACCTATGGAGAGGAAGCCAAAAATCTTTTGCAGGATTTGCAGAGCCGCAATGAGCGCATGTTCCTTGTGACGGTACTGGTGGAAAATATCGCTGCCAAACGCCAAAAACTGTTCAATGATATTTTTGCCGCTTCGGGTGTGGCACAGAAATACAACTGTGCCTTAAAACGGCTGGATTACCAGCAGGAACAGGGGCTTATGTCCTCGCTTGCTCTTGGTACGAACCAGATTGAAATTGAGCGCGGGCTTACGACCAGCAGCACAGCGATCTTTGTACCGTTTACCACCTGTGAACTGTTCCAGGAGGGCGAGGCGTTGTATTACGGCCTGAACGCCCTTTCCAATAACCTGATCATGGCGAACAGAAAAACGCTGAAAAACCCCAATGGGCTGTTTCTCGGTACCCCAGGAAGCGGTAAATCTTTCTCTGCCAAGCGTGAGATCGTCAATGTGTTCCTTCTGACGGAGGACGACATCATTATCGCTGACCCGGAAAATGAGTATGGGCCGCTGGTACAGCAGTTCGGTTCCCAGGGGCAGGTCATTGATATTTCCCCTACTTCCACGAACTACATCAACCCTATGGACATCAATCTGGACTATTCCGATGATGAAAACCCGATCACTTTGAAAAGTGATTTTATTCTGTCGCTGTGTGACCTTATCATCGGGGGCAAAGAAGGGCTTTCCCCTATCGAAAGGACGATCATCGACCGTTGTACCAGACTGGTGTACCGGGAATACCTGCAGAACCCATGCCCGGAAAATATGCCGATCTTAGGCGATCTTTACGAGCTGCTTTTGAAACAGTCTGAACCGGAGGCACAGAATATCGCAACGGCGCTGGAAATCTATGTCAATGGCTCCCTTAATGTGTTCAACCACCGTTCCAATATCCAGATGGATCAACACCGGGTACTGTGTTTCCAGCTTAAATCACTGGGAAAAGCCTTAAAGGAAATCGGGCTTTTGATCATGCAGGATGCGGTGTGGAACCGTGTCACGGCCAACCGTTCCAAACATAAAACAACCTGGTTCTATATCGACGAATTCCACCTTCTTTTGAAAGGGCAGACAGGAAGTTTCAGCGTGGAGATCTGGAAACGCTTCCGTAAATGGGGCGGAATCCCATCAGGTTTAACGCAGAACGTCAAGGACCTTCTGGCTTCCCGTGAGATCGAGAACATTTTTGAGAACTCGGACTTTATCTATATGCTCAACCAGGCCCAGGGAGACCGTCAGATTTTGGCAAAGCAGTTGGGGATCTCCCCGCACCAGCTTTCCTATGTGACCCATTCCGGTCCCGGCGAGGGGCTTTTGTTCTTTGGAAATGTGATCATCCCCTTTGTGGACCACTTCCCGAAGGACACACTGTTGTACAGCGTGCTTACCACAAGACCGGATGAAGTAGCGGGGACCAAAGCGTGAGACAAAAATTAAAATGGATCGGAGGTGAGAACAATGGCACACGACAGGGAATTTCAAAGGAAGCGCAAAGATACCCGGATGCCGGTGCGTGATTCCCACGGGGAAGATCAACCGGCAGCCAGGCAGACCGAACAGGATTTTGACCTGCGCAGGGCACGGGACACCCCTTCTTCTGTCAACGGCAAGACACACAGGCAGGACATCCCTGTACAGACGGAATTTTCCCATCTGTCACCGGAAACACCGGCGTCCTTGCTGGAACAGGGCGAGGCTTATGCAGCCGCTTTGGATGTTTTTTCGGATCACTTTGAGACGCCGGAGGCTGCCAGGATAGAGCCCCCGATACAGGACAACGGACGAAGCAATTTCCGGCAGGAGGTTTCCAGGCGTTCTCTTGTAACAGAGGATGTGACAGACCATGATACCGGACAATATGCACCTTCTTTCGAAGGAACAGCCCCACCGAGCGGCACAGACAGATCCGGTCAGGAACATCGTTACCGGACACATCAGCATGGGAACAAATATCAGCAGCGTTTTCAGGAAGCGGCACAGGCGGAGGAACAGGCAGCACAAAAGGAAAAGGGTGTGGATAGCGAACCGCCGAAAACATCCAAGCTGGAATTTACTGCGGATGAACTGCCACCGGAGACAAAGGATAAAAAGCTTACCCATGCAAGACGGAAGGCGGAACGGACTGCACAAAAAGCAGAGCAGGCGCAAAATCGTCTGCCGACCCGGAAGAAACTGCGCATGGAGACGGTTTCCGACCCGGAGACCGGAAAAGCCAAAAAACACTTAAAATTTGAAAAGGAGGTTAAATCCCAAAAGGCCCATGTAAAAGGACCTGTACCCCTGCGTCCGGTCAAGGCGGGCGCCAATACTGCCATTGGTTATGCCCATAAAAAGATTTATGAGGCAGAGGATGAAAATGTGGGGATCAAGGCAGCCCACCGCTCTGAACTTGTGGGCGAGGCGGGGCTTCGCACGGCATATCACCGGCATAAAACTGCCCCCTACCGAAAGGCAGCGAAATTACAGCAAAAATCAGCAAAGGCCAACGCAAGACTTGCTTACCGGCAGGCTCTTAGCGACCACCCGGAGCTGAAGAAACATGCGATTGCCCGGATATGGCAGAAACAAAAACTGAAAAGGCAGTATGCCAAGGCTGCCCGTGAAGCTGGGAAACAGGCAAAAAATGCCGCAGTCGCAACAGAGAGGGTCAGCGTCGGTATTGTCCATGCGGTCAAACGGCATCCTGTGATCTGCCTTGTCCTCCTGCTTCTCCTTTTGGTAATTTTCCTGATCATGTCCCTGTTTTCCACATTCTCCAATATCGGAACCGGTGGTCTGGGAAGTCTGGCTGCTTCTACCTATCTTGCAGACGATCAGGACATCAATCAGGCGGAGCTTACCTATACCGAGTGGGAAACAGATCTGCAAATGGAAATAGACAGGGTGGAATCAGACCGCCCCGGCTATGACGAATACCGGTATAACCTGGGTGCGATCGAGCATGACCCGTATGTGCTGATGGGGTATCTGACTTCTGCTTATCAGGGATTTACTTACGATGAAGTGGAAAGCGTGCTGCGGCAGCTTTTCCAGGAACAATATACCCTGTCCTTTTCAGAAGAAACCGAGATCCGTTACCGCACCGAAACTTCCGTTGACCCGGAAACCGGGGAAGAAACCCAGGAGGAAGTGCCTTATGAATGGCGCATCTTAAATGTCAAGCTCACAGTCACACCTCTGGAAAACCTGGTCGTTTCCCGGATGAACGCAGACCAGAAAGAGATCTGCGAGATCCTGCTGCAGACAAAAGGAAACCGCCAGTATGTCAAAAATGTCTTTGGCACCAACTGGCTCCCTTATGTGACCAGTTATTACGGCTACCGGGTACATCCTATCAGTGGGGAAAAGAACTATCACACCGGTGTGGACATCGGGATGCCGGAGGGCACAGAGATCCTTGCCGGGCATGACGGAACGGTCACCCTTGCGGGAAATGTCGGCGGTTATGGCTTGTGTGTCGCTATTGAAGGCGAGGCATACGAAGGACATACCCTGACGACCAAATACGGGCACTGTTCCCAGATCCTTGTTTCTGCCGGGCAGGAGGTCAAAGCCGGGGATGTGATTGCAAAGGTCGGGAATACCGGAAATTCTACCGGGGCCCACCTGCACTTAGAAGTCCTGGTTGACGGCCAGTATTTGAATCCCCTGTATTTTGCCGATACCGGCGATACCAGCGAACGGCACCTGCCGGAAGTTGGTTCAGGCGGCACAGGAAACTACTTCGATTATGACATTCCACCGGAAGCCCTTGCAGATGAACAGTTTGCCGCAATGATGGCCGAGGCGGAAAAATATCTTGGCTATCCGTATGTATGGGGAGGCGCAAGCCCTTCCACTTCCTTTGACTGTTCCGGCTATGTGTCCTGGGTAATCAACAACTGCGGCGTTGGCTGGAATTTTGGAAGGCTGACCGCGGATGGTCTTTTAGGTGTATGTACGCCGGTATCAAGTGCGGATGCAAAACCGGGCGACCTGATCTTCTTCCAGGGGACCTACAACACCAGCGGCGCAAGCCATGTAGGGATCTATGTGGGAAATGGAATGATGATCCACTGTGGAGACCCGATTTCTTATGCAAACATCAATACAAGCTACTGGCAGCAGCATTTTTATACATTTGGGCGTCTGCCTTAACAGATTGGAGGTAATAAATTGAATCCTAAAATTGAAAAACTGGAAAAGGAAATTGAAAAGACCAAAACAAAGATTGCGGAAATGCAGGCAAAGCTCCATAAGCTGGAGGAGCAGAAAACGGAGCTGGAAAATACCGATTATGTGGCGGTGGCGCGCAGTTTCAAACTGACGCCCCAGCAGCTTGCGGATTTTTTGAAATCACAGCAGGCAGCCCCTTCGGAAACTGTTTTACCGCAGGAGAAGGAGGATGTGCATGAGGCTTAAAAAACTTTCCCTGCTGCTGGCGCTTACGCTTCTTGTAAGTGTCAGCTCATTACCTGTAACGGCTCATGCCGGCGGTTCCAAAGACACCACACCGCCAACGCTGACTGCTTCCCTGGAGGGCGATGCCCTGAAAATAGAAAGCAGTGACGATCTATCCGGCGTGGAGGCGGTCTTTGTTGATGAAAACCGTATCAACTCCCTCACCGATGGGAAAGCGTCGGTTGCACTGAAAGATTATGCGGGAACAGAAAAACAGGTAAGCATATACGCAAAAGATTATGCAGGAAACCGTTCTGATGCAGTAAAGCTGGATAATCCGTATTACAAAGAACCGGCTCCTGAAAAGAAACCTGCTGCAGCACCCCAGAGTCCGTCCGGTACACAGACAAAACCGCCTAAGGAAGAAAAACCTTCCGGCTCAAACGCTGCAACCCCTTCCGGCAGCGGAAATTCTTCCGGTTCAGATAACAGTACCGGACAGCAGGAAAATACTTCTGCGATCCCTGAAGGTGCATTTACCCCGGAAGGCACCGGAACGGTACAGGACAATATCAGCGGTACGGATGGGGAAAAACAGTTTTACACTATCACAACGGACGCAGGCAATGTCTTTTATCTGGTGATCGACGGGAAACGGGAAGATAACAATGTCTACTTCTTAAACGGAGTCACGGAGTCTGACCTGATGGCGCTTGCAGAAAAGAACAATGGCAGCATGAGCATGATCCCCCAGGAAGAAAGCTGCAACTGCACAGAAAAATGTGAGGCAGGAAAAGTCAATACCGGCTGTCCGGTCTGCAAAAATGACTTGAGTGGCTGCAAAGGAAAAGAAAAGCCGACGGAAACCGAAAAACCGGCTGAACCGGAAAAGCCGAAGAAAGAGACCGGCAGTGTCGGCACGATCCTGTTTATCCTTGCTGCCTTACTTGCGGTCGGCGGGATCGGTTACTATGTAAAAATCGTGCGTCCGAAACAGCAGGCCGAGGACGATGCGGAATTTGAGGATGACGGTTATGGCGAAGGCTTTGACCCGGATGAGGCATACGGGGAAACGGAATATCTTTCCGAGGACGATTTTGACGACAAGGACAGCAAATAAGGCTGTCCTTTTAGATTTTATGAAAGTGAGGATTTTTTCATGGAACATATCATAACCAGGCGCCGCGGCTTTCGCAAGCTGTTGGCGTTTTTGCTTTGTATGGCAAGCATTTTGGGGCTTCTTCCGGCTCAGGCTTTTGCCATGTCTGTCGGACAAACGGCAAGCTCCTGGCTGGGCGACCAGTATGTGGGCTCTGATGGAAACCACTACCGCGCCCCGGCACCTTACACCTATCTTGCCTACCATGCAGACGGAACCATCGACGTACACACCAGTTCCGGGGGCAATGCTTACCGGCATTATATGCTGACGGATTCTGACGGTATCAGCCATCAGGTTTACTGTGTGGAGAGCGGGATTCCTTACCATACTTCGGAAAACACCTATGTTTCAGAAAGCGGGACCAACAGCCAATACCTGAACCTGCTTCCTGCTGAGGCAAGGCGGGGGATCACCCTGACTGCGATCTATGGCTGGAAACCCGGTGCGACGCTCCCTGTTTCCGGGATCAACGAGGATGACTATAAGATGGCGACCCAGATCATCCTCTGGGAATACCAGCAGCAGCTTAGAAGCGATCCGTACAGCCGCCACGGAAACGGCCACGCAGACGCCGACCAGTATTTCAGCGTGATCGCCGGACGACCGGCAGAAAAAGCCTATGACTGGATTCTGGCACAGGTTGCTTCCCATTCCACAGTCCCTTCCTTTACTTCTTCTAAGAAAAGCGAAGCACCGGAACTGGAACTGAAATGGGATGTAGAAAAAAAGGTCTATACCCTGACGGTCACAGATACCAACAACTTGAAGATCGACCTGGAGACTTTGAAAGGCAGCGGCGTTTCTGTGACAAGAAACGGAAATGAATACACCTTTACCAGCAGGCAGATGATGATGGACCCGGTGCTGTTTGAATTCCGAAAGAATATCCCAGTGGCAAACGACATGCTGATCTGGGGCAGACCCGGCTACCAGACCATGATGACCGGCGCCAGCGATCCGGTTTCCTTCTTTGTAAAAATCAAAACGGAAACTTACGGTACCGCAAAACTTGTCAAGACCAGTGAGGACGGCATTGTTTCCGGTATCACCTTCCATATCTCCGGTACGGACATTTTGGGAAATGAAGTCAATGAGGAAGTTACGACCGGAGAAAACGGTCAGATTGAAAAGAAGCTCCTGCCGGGAACCTATCTGGTAAAAGAACTTCCGGTGGACCGCTATGTGACCCCTTCCGCACAGTACGTGACCATTGAAAGTGGGCAGACTTCTTCGGTACATTTCAGCAATATCCTGAAGAAGTTCCGCGTCCATGTGGTAAAGAGTGATGCTGACACCGGAAATGCCCAGGGAGATGCCACGCTTGCAGGGGCGACCTATGGGATCTTCCGTGATGGCGAACTGATTGACACTTATACTACCGGGCCGGATGGCAGCTTTATGACCCGCTATTATGTATGCGGGGATGGCTGGACGATCCGGGAGATCGAACCGAGCACCGGGTATCTTCTGAATGAAACCGTCTATGAGGTTGGTGCATCCCCTTCCCTGTATGAAGTGGAACTCAATACCACGGAGAATCAGGTAACAGAAACGGTTATTTACGGAAATATCCAGCTTGTCAAGCATACGGATGACCTGGACCCGGATGTGCCTGAAGGCGAAAACACCGATGATCCCAATGCCGGTATCATTGAACGCCCGGAGGCAGGCGCAGTCTTTGAAGTTTACTTAAAGGCGGCCGGAAGCTATGACGCGGCAAAGGAAAGTGAACGTGACCTTCTTACCACGGATGCGGATGGTTTTGCTTCCAGTAAACTGCTCCCCTATGGACATTATACGGTCCACCAGATTGCAGGCGAGGAAGGCAAAGCCTTTGTCCCGGACTTTACGGTATTCATTTCCTCTGACGGAAAGACTTACAGCTATATTCTGAACAACCGCACCATCACAGCCCGTCTGAAAGTTGAAAAATGTGACGCAGAGACCGGAAAGATTATCCCTGTGACCGGAACCGGTTTTCAGATCAAGGATCTTTCCACCGGGGAATTTATCACCCAGACCGTCTACTATCCGAACCCGGAAACACTGGATACCTTCTATGTTTCTGACGAGGGCTGGCTGATGCTGCCGGAGCCTTTGGCTGCCGGGGATTATGAACTTTATGAGGTGGCCGCCCCTTATGGCTATGTGCTTTCCGATCAGCCGGTACCGTTTACCATTGACGGCAGCGAGGCGGTTGTAACGGTTACGCAGTACAATATGCCGCAGAAAGGACAGCTTACCATCACAAAGACCGGAGAAGTATTTGCTTCTGTCCAGGAAAATGACGGACTGTACCAGCCGGTGTATGAGGTTGCCGGGCTTCCCGGAGCGGTCTATGACGTGATCGCAGATGAAGATATTTATACCGGTGACGGTACCTTGCGTGCAGAAAAAGATGCGGTTGTGGAAACCCTTACGACCGGCGAGGACGGCACAGCGAAAAGCGGGCTTCTCTATCTGGGCCGTTACCGTCTGGAGGAAAGACAGGCACCTTCCGGTTGTGTGCTGAAGCCGCAGCCGGAATATGTGGAACTGACTTATGCAGGCGAGACCGTAGAAGTCACACAGACAGCGGCAGGTCTTTATGACGAGCGCCAGAAAGTAGATGTCACACTTTTCAAGGCAATGGAGACGGATGACCTGTTCGTGCTTGGCATGAATGAGGAATATAAAGATATTTCCTTTGGAATTTACGCTTCCGCAGACCTGACGGCGGCAGATGGCAGCGTGATCCCGGCAGACGGACTTCTGGAAGTGGTCTCTGTTTCGTCTGATGAATCCGGCGGTTACAGCGCTTCCTTCGCCTCCGACCTGCCTTTTGGCAGCTATTATGTCAAGGAACGCACGAGCAACAGCGCCTATATCCTTTCGGATCAGAAATATCCGGTCGTCTTTGAATATGCCGGACAGGAAACCGCCCTGGTACAGATCCTTGTCAATGAAGGCGAGGCTGTTTCCAATGAACTTCTCCGAGGGCGTGTAGACGGTGTAAAAGTTGGGGAAAACCCGGAAGGCGGCGAAGATGTCACGCTTGCCGGTGCGCTCATGGGACTGTTTAGACCTGATACAGAAGAATTTACCGAAGAAAATGCACTGCTTACTGCTGTTACCGGAAAAGACGGCAGTTTTTCCTTTGAGAACATTCCTTACGGACACTGGATCGTCAAGGAGATCTCTGCCCCTGACCTTTATACAGTAAGCCCGCAGCAGCACCATGTATATATCGGTGCAGACGGACAGCATATCGAGATCCGTGTGGAAAACACCCTGATCCGCGGCAGTGTGCAGGTAACTAAAACCGAAGCTGTGGAAGAACCGTCCCCTGTGGAAAAGGAGGATAAGAAAGACAAGAATTCTTTCCTGCGCTTCCTGCCCGGTGCAGTGTTCGACCTGTATGCGGATTCCAACGCCAACCAGGAATATGATCCTGACGATCAAAAGATCGGTACGCTGAAAGAAACCGATGCAGGCTATCATACGGCGGAAAACCTTCTGGCTGGCGGCTACTTTATCAAAGAAAGCAAAGCGCCGGAGGGCTATCAGCCTGATCCAAACGCTTACTATTTTTCCATCACAGAAGATGGACAGGTCGCAGTTGTGGAAAATGGAGAAGCCGGGCACGGATTTACCAATGAGGCTTACCGCGGCAACTTAAAGATCACAAAGGATTCCAGCGACGGGCGCAAAGATGGTTTTGCTATCGAGGTCAAGAGCGCGGACGGCTCCTACTGCGAGACATTCACCACTCCAAAATCCGGCGTAATTGAAGTCAAGGGCCTTCGTGTCGGTATTTATACCGTAACAGAAGTTGCAAACCGGGCAAGCAAGGATTACATCATTCCTGATGCCGCTACGGTGGAGATCAAAGCTGACCAGACATCTACGGTCCAGTTCTTTAATGAAAAACCGGAAAGCCGGAAAAGCCTTCTGTTCCGTCCAATCCTTCCACCCCTCAAAAGCCGGTACCGCAGACCGGGGATGATCCGTATATTTTCCTGTATGGCGGACTGCTGGCAGCCGCACTGATCGGCGGCAGCGTATTTGCTGTGTATTATTTCAAAAAGGGAAAATACAGCAGGACTTCCCCAAAAAGAACGGCTGTCGGGGCTTCTGTCCTTTCACTCTGCGCTTTGGTGGCTCTTGGCAGCGGATTTTTGGTGTTCCGTGACCTGAACCAGTATGCCGAAAGTAAAGACGCCTATCGGAATCTTGCCGGATATGTAGAAGTACCGGAGCAGACAGACTCCCCGGAGCAGGCAACCGATCCAACGGAAACAAAACAGGACGATGCCGATATTGTCCTGCCTTCGGTAGACTTTGAAGCGCTCCGTGAAAATGGACCGGACATCATTGGATGGCTTTCCCTTCCTGATACGGTGCTCAATTATCCGGTGACGCAGACCGACAACAACGAGTATTACCTGAACCATCTTTATGACGGGACCTACAACAAGGTTGGCTGCCTGTTTGCCGACTATGAAAACCGGGCAGATTTTTCAGACCGCAATACGATCGTCTACGGCCATAATATGCGGGATGGTTCCATGTTTGCCCTGCTGAACCGGTACGATGAACAAAGTTACTTTGATACTCACAGGCAGATGTATCTCGTTACTCCGAAGGGTGGTTATGTCATGGAGATCTTTGCGGCATTTGCAGCAAAACCGGAAGAATCCGGCAGTGAAACTTCTCCCTGGCAGCTTTCCTGGAAGGATGACGGTGCTTATACTACCTGGCTTACGGCTATGAAGGAACGTTCCGCAGTGGAAAGTGATGTGACTGTGACCTCCAGCGATAAGGTACTGACCCTTTCTACCTGTACGCCGGGCGGCACAGGACGCTTCCTTGTCATGGGAAAACTCGTGAAAGTAGATAACGAAATATAGATTTTAGACGGTGCGGGGCAAAAGCTCCCGCACCTGTTGTTTACAAGGAGGATTTTATTTTATGGTAAATACCATGATTTCCATTCCTGGCTATGTCCATCTTTACTGCTCGCTTTTGCGGTTTTACGACATGCCGGAAAATGAAGTCCGGGAAATGCTCTATCTTCTGAATACGGCAAACCTGGATTGCTACGAGTATTATCACCCGGACCGCAGTGTGATCCAGAGCGGACCGGTCGCTTTTTGCCGATGGTTGGAAACGAAAGACTGCCGCCCTTACCGCACAGAGGTACAGCTTTACAAATCGCTGCTGTTTTTGAAGCGCAGCATTGACCGTGACCCGATCGTATCAGCTCAAAGGGAGGCTCTGCAAACCCTGCGCTGTATTATCTCCAATCTGGAATACCGCTTTTATAAAGCCTATGGCATGGAGATCGAGGACAAACGCACGGTCTATGGGGAATGTACCTACCGGTCTAGTTCCCAGGGAGGACGAACCAAGCGTGTGCCTGATGCACGACTGGATCTACCTGCCAACTGCCTGATGTCACGAATAATATATAAAATATGTGACATATATGAAAACTGTACTGCCCATTTCAAATTTTGATTTTGATTTTGATGTATAAATCAGAATTTTTAATGGGAACACTCAAAACAAGAGGAATAGGACCTATTGCAATCATGTCACGAATAATATATAATATTCGTGACATGAAGGGAGGCGGTATTGTGGACGAACGGATAATACAAAACGGAATACGGGAGCTGTGTTCTTTCTCTTGAAGATGGAATCTGTTTTGTAATGTCTGATTTTGCGGATATTGCAGATACATCCACTATTCGTCAAAGTTTAAGCCGTTTAGTGCAATCAGGAACATTGCGCCGTATTTTGAAAGGAGTTTATGAAAAACCAAAATATAGCAAACTTCTGGATGAATATGTGGCGGCAGACCCGGAAGCGGTGGCGAACGCATTGGCACGAAGTTATCACTGGACGATTGCCCCATGTGGGAATACAGCATTGAACCTGTTAGGTCTTTCAACACAGGTAACAGCAGTATGGTCCTATATCAGCGATGGTCCATATAAGACCTACGAGTGGAACTCTACAAAGCTGGAATTTAAGCACCGGACCAATAAGGAGGTTACCGGATTGTCCTATATGACAAGTTTGGTTATACAGGCATTAAAAAC